>Ga0335084_10000042_pt1 | contig 74303 bp, 64 predicted proteins | sample Lox_Sample_44_FD_206721 | JGI IMG/M metagenome (GOLD analysis project Ga0335084, IMG submission 206721) | Soil microbial communities from Loxahatchee National Wildlife Refuge, Florida, United States - Lox_Sample_4.4 | ecosystem: Environmental > Terrestrial > Soil > Wetlands | place: USA...
CGGGCCGCCGCCTGAGATCGCGGCGGGGACTTCTCCGACGTTCACCTGGAAGCCCGTTCCTGGCGCACAGAGCTACGAGCTCGAGGTGCTCGACGAGAAGGGCGGCGTCGTCTGGGCCGCGAAGACCAGTGAGACGTCGGTGACCATGTCCGATCCCCTGGTGATGGTGCCCGGCAAGAGCTACCGCTGGTGGGTGCGAGCCACGACCGCTCCGGGAAATCAGCGGGCCTCCGCGGTCCGGAGCCTGCGCATCCGGATGAAATAGGCCGCCGCGCCCGCTGCGGCCACCACCGGTAGCGCCAGGACCAAGCTCACCCACCCGGGGGCGACCAGCGGTGGCTTTCGCAGCGGGACGCGAACGAGAGGGTCACCCACTGCCGTGAACACCGCCCATTCGTTGGGTCCGACGCCGCGCCCGAGCGCATCGAGCTTCGCCGCGCGCAGGGCATCCGCGACCGGCAGATCTCGCGCCAGCCCGTCGTAGAACGCCTTCACGAATGCGACCGTTGCCTGGTCGCCGATCCGCCAGCTGGTCGCGACCACGGACCGCGCGCCGGCCTGCAGAAGCGGGGCGGTGAGGCCCAGCACTCCCTCTCCTTCCACCACCACGCCCCGAGCGGTGCGGCACGCCGAGAGCACCACCAGGTCCGCGTCGAGACGGAGCGCGGCCAGCTCTCCGGGACTGACGAACCCGCTCTCGCCCTCCCCGGGCGCGAGCGCCAGCGCGGTCCGTGCAGCGGTGCCCTCATCCACCAGGGCATGCGTGGCGAAGTGCAGGATCCGGAATCGAGCGAGGTCGGCATGCTTGAGATAGGCCGCGCTCGCCGCCTCGTGCAGCCTGACCTCCGCCTCGGGAGCGTACCCTGCGACGAGCTGGATCTCGCGAGCACTGGCCTGAAGACGCGGGAGTCCTCCGGTTGTCCGGAAAGCAGATCGGAAGACCTCTGCGTCGTCGTTCGCCGACGGGACCTCGCCATGCTCCTCGCCAGCGCCAGGGAAGGTGGGATCTCCGAAGGCGAGCAGCCGCATCGGACGAGCAGAGGTACCGGCCTCGCGAGATCTTCGCCAGAGCGCAGAGACCACTGCCGCAGAGGGAGCGACGGTCACCGAATACTGCTGAACGACGTGCCGGCCATCGGCGAGGCGGAGGGCATCCCAGGGCAGGCGATGCAACGGACCGTCCGGTACGATCACCAGTCGAGTGATGCTGGGGCCAAGGCCGGCGAGCGCCGGCTGGAGCAGGGACTTCCCGAGGGTGGTTGCCAGCTCGCCAGCGTCTGTGCCGCCTTCCAGGAGCGCGGCGAAGCGCGTCACTTGGGTCGACAACCCCTTTGGCGTCTCCAGGGAGTGGGCCTGCAATCCGGAGCGCTGGACGACGAACAGCGTCGCCGGACCCCCCTGGTTGGCGACGATGAACTCGAGCAAAGCGGTCCGCTCGTCGGGGAGCGAGGCGGCGATGGCATCCGCGGTGACCGGGCCGGCGCGCAGCGCTTGCAGCGACTTGGCGTCAGCCTTGGCGCCGATGCGCAGCGCCTCGGCCTGGAGCAGCGCGTCCATCAGCTCGCGAGCGCGGCGGCGTTCGGCAAGCTCGAAGGCGGAGGCGACCCGACCACCCGCCGCGAGCAATCCCAGCAAGCGCGCCACGCTGGCGTCCTGATCGCTCTTGCCGACCGTCTTCAGCTCCGCCGCGGAGGTCTGAAAGGCGAGGAGCCGCAGCTCGCGGTCGCCGAGCCCGGCTCTCCAGCGATCCAGGTCATCCCAGGCGGCCATCGCCTCCTGTTCGGCCCGACCGACCTCCCCCCGGAGGGCATGAATTTCGGCCAGCCTGAGGCGGGTCTCGTGGCGTGCGACGGGCTGGGACGCGTCGGAAGTGGCCAGGTATGCCTTGAGGGAGGCCTCGGCTTCCGCCAGATCGCCCCGAAGAAGTGCGAGAAGCCCAACATCGAGCTTGAGTTGGTCGGTCCACCGCTGTAGCCGAAGTTGGCGGGCGAGCTGCTCGGCGTCACCGATCGCCCGGGCGGCGGCTGCCCAGTCGGCCTCGCGCATGGCGATGGCAGCGAGCATCCGGTGAAGATCGAAGACGTCGGTCGCCTCGCGGGTGAAGCGGTAGAACTCGAGGATCTCGAGCACCTGGCGCCTCGCCTCTTCCGGCTTTCCGGCAGCCAGCGAGAGGAAGGCCAGATACCTGCGGGGGATGGTGGTGCTGGACGGATCCCCCTGGGCCTCGTACATGGCGATGGAGCGCTCCAGATGTTCGCGGGCACTCGCCAGGTCATTGACGTGCATCGCCACGTCGGCAAACCCGTTGTGGGCTCCGGCGATGGCGAAGAGGTTGTGCGACCTCTCTGCCTCGGCGAGGCCCACGCGCAGGGCTTCCATCGCCTCTCCGAAATCGCCGTATGACAGATGAGCTCCCGCGCGGTCGGTGATGGTGACCGCGAGCCAGCTCACGTCGCGCGCTCTGCGGAATCTCTCCTCTGCCTGGTGGTAGAGGGCGACCGCCGACGGGTACTCCGAGCGGTAGAAATGCACCTTCGCCGCAGAGCGCAGCGCGTGCGCCTCGGCCCTCAAGTCGCCCGCCCGGCGCGCGATGGCGATGCTCGCCTCTGCGTCCGCCATCGCCTCGGGAGCGCCGGAAACACCCCGGAGGCCCGCTCGATGGCTCAGCAGATGCGAATGGAGATCCAGCGCGCCCTCGGGGATCAGCCGCAGCGCCCGATCGAGGAGTGCCAGGCCAGCTGGCACGCCGCTCACTCGCCCAGCGACGAAGGACAGAGCGATCAGCGCCTCCGCCTCCGCCGCTCTGTCGCGCGCCGCCCGCGCCGACTTCCGGACAGCTTCGAACTCCGCTTCGGCCCCGTTGCTGAACCCGCGCTCCTCGAGTGCCCAGGCCTGGCCAAGACGGGCATAGATCGCAAAGCCGTCCGCTGGAGAGGAAGTGGGATCACTCAAGCGGCGATAGAGGGCCTCCGCGTTCGGATAGTCGTAAGTGAGTCGCGAGAGCGTGGCGAGGCCGAGCAAGGCTCCCCGGTCTGTGGAGTCGCGGCCGAGCCTCCCCTCCCAGAGCGCTCGCAGTCCCGCCGTGCCGTCGTTCTCGATGGCTCGCGTCGCTTCGCGCACGACGGCCCGGGGGTCATCCAGCGCACTCGCCGGGGTTGAAGGCACCGCCAGCATCTGCGCAATGGCCAAAGTGCAGAGCAGCGGCAGCATGAGAGGCGCCCCTCGTGCCCGTGCGTCTGGAAGCAGCAACCGCGACAGTAGTCTCCAGCGGCGGAGGCCGAAACCCCTTCCGCCTTGCCATGGCGAGAACTCGCGAACGGATCGTGGCTGGCGGTGTACTGCGGGCACACACGGCGCCCGGGCCAGTGCGACGCCCCGGTGAACTCCGTCCCCAGGCACCGCGCCCAGTGGTCGTTGGGCGACCCTCGTCGCCCAGGAAGGGAGCGCCGCGCACGAGGGCACAATGAAGAAGACGGTCGGCAACGGGGGAGTGCGGAAGGCACCGATTCCGGTCCCGGCGGGACAAGGCGGGACCCTCCAGCGGAACGTCCTGGTCGACATCCCCGTCGAATCGGGCCACCCGCCGGGGTCGCCCGGCGTCGGCGGGTCCATCGAGGAGCTGCTGGTCAACGATCGCGCGTTCGAGACGCTCTCGGTGCTGGAGCTCCTCGAGGCGCGGGACGCCTACCACTACCACCTGATGGACAAGCCGAACGTCGTGGGCACCGCGATCGGCCTGTACCTGATCCGGGACACCGATGCCCCACGAGTGGACGGGGAACCCCCCAAGGAGGACCCCGATCAGGACAAGCCTGCCCGCGAGCTCGGCCGCTCGAGCGTCCGCCGGTACTCCTGGCCCTGTGTGCTCGTCTTTGTCCGGGAATGGGTCAAGAGGAGCGACTTCCGGACTCAGGGCGGGCAGCTCCGACCTGACAGGATCGTGCCCAAGACCCTCTACCTGCCCAACGGCCGCTCGGTGCCAGTCTGCGTCGTGCTCGCCCCGCCCGGGCAATCGGTGGCCGGAGCAGCCCGGAGCTTCACCTGGCCCGCCGCGCGGCTCGGCGGTGGATTCCCGCTCTTCACCACCGTGCAGGGGCAGGAGCGCGTGGCAACCGTGGGCTGTCTGGTGACGGACGGGCACACCACCTACGCGCTCACCAATCGGCACGTGACCGGTCCGGAGGGCCAACCCGTCTCCAGCCTCGTCCGCGGCGCCGAGGTGGAAATCGGGCGCTCGAGTTCGTTGCAGCTCACCCGACGCCCCTTCACCGACGTGTACCCGGACTACGTGGGCCGCCGCGTCGTCCTCAATCTGGACGCGGGACTGGTCGAGCTGAAGGACGTGCGCGACTGGACCTCGGACATCTACGGCATCGGGCCGCTGGGGGCGATCGCCGACGTCAGCGAGAACAACATCACCCTCAAGCTGATTGACGCACACGTGCAGGCGCACGGCGCGGCCTCGGGGCTCCTGAGCGGGAGGATCAAGGCGCTCTTCTATCGGTTCAAGACGCTCGGTGGTGACGAGCACGTCGCCGATTTCCTCATCGCCCCGGAAGGGGAGACACAGACCCAGCCTGGTGACTCGGGCGCGGTCTGGTGTCTCGTCCCGGACCCGGGAAAGCCACTGCCGAAGGACGGCCCGCCGGTGCTGCCCCGTCCGCTCGCGTTGGAGTGGGGCGGTCAGGCATTCATCGGTGACGGTCAGCGGACGCGGCTCCAGTTCAGTCTCGCGACGAACCTGAGCAGCGTCTGCAAGAGCCTCGGGCTCGATCTCGTTCATGCCGAGGACACCGCGGCCCAGCCATTCTGGGGTGCGTTCGGCCACTACAGCATCGCCGCAATGGCGTGCACGCGCGTCTCGGCGAAGTTCCGCCCGTTCTTCGAGACCAACCTCACGTCGATCAGCTTCGGCTCATCCGTGCTCGATGCGAAGGGCCTGAAGGACGCCATCGACAAGGCGAAGAAGGCCGGCTTCGTGCCCCTGGCGGACGTGCCCGACGTCGTCTGGAAGAATCTCCCCTCGAAGCTGCACGGGGGTCGCGACACCGGATTCCGTTCCGGACCCGAGCACCCGACTCACTTCGCCGACGTCGACGAGAAGGCCGGGGGCCACACGCTCCTGGATCTCTCCCTGAAGAACCAGCACCTCAGGCCTGCCGACTGGCAGAAGTTCTACGATGACATCGGACACCACGGGTCCCGCGAGCGCGGGTGCCTTCCCTTCCGCGTCTGGCAGCTGTTCGAGGAGATGGTCTTGGCACTGCGCGGGAACGACGCGACCCGCTTCCTGGGAGTCGCTGGCGTGCTCGCTCACTACGTCGGCGATGCCTGCCAGCCGCTGCACGGCTCGAAGGACGCCGACGGGTTCGCGGACCAGAGTCGGATCGAGCAGCGCGTCAAGCGCGACGGGACCACCGAGGGGGTCAAGGTCTGGCCGGGGCAGGGCGTGCACTCGACCTACGAGGAGAAGATGGTCGACGACTTCGCCGAGCCGCTGGTCAAGGGAGTGACGGCCGCCCTCGACGGCGTCCCTCAGGTCCCACCCCCCGGTGATGGGCGCGCGGCGGCGATGGCCGTCCTCCAGCTGATGAAGCGCTCCAGGACGGCCCTGACGCCGAAGAAGATCATCGACACCTACATCACCGCGGGCGGAGGGCGCTCGAAGAAGACGACGTCCGCCCTGTGGAAGGCCTGCGGGAAGGCGACCATCGAGATCATGGCCGATGGCGCGGTGGTCCTCGCCGCGCTGTGGGACGGCGCGCTCCACGCCGCGAACCTGGGTTCGAAACCCCTCCCGGTGGCGCCCATCGATCGCGCCGCGCTGGCGCACCTCTACGAGGACGATCCGACCTTCGCCCGATCGCTGGACCTGGACCACATCGCGCCCGCGCTCAGCGGGGTGTAGTGCCGACCTGCAAAACGAGCCAGCCGAGGCAGGCGCGCGCGGCCTGGCTCGGCCCGGCTCGGCGCTACGTCGACGCCGGAGGAACGAAGGACATCGCCCGCTCCGCCAGCGCAGTGATGGTCAGCGCCGGGTTCACACCCGGGTTGGCGGAAATGGCCGAACCGTCGATCACGTAGAGCCCTTCGTAGCCAAAGACGCGGTGCTTGTCGTCGATGACGCCCTCGCCGGCGCTCGCGCCCATGCAGGCGCCGCCGAGGATGTGCGCGGTGGTCGGCGTGCCCAGGACCGTCTCGCTGATCAGGCTCTCTGCGAAGCCGTCGATCTTCTCCTCCACCCGGTGCGCCAGCGCGGTCGCCTCGGGGATGGCCGCGGTCGGCGCCGGGCCCTCGGCGAGCGCGGTGGTGAGACCGAGCGCGCCCAGCCGCAGGCGCAAGTGGCCCTCGAGCGTGCGCATGAAGAGGAGGATCATCGTCCGCTTCGCCCAGTCGTCGACGAAGTAGGCGCGCAAGAAGCGGAGTGGATGGCGGAGCAGCATCACGAGCAGGCGCAGGAGCCGCGAAGGCGCGCTCTCGCCCGGCACGTGCGGCGACATCAGCAGACGGAAGAAGCCCGATCCTTTCGCGTAACGGACAGGCTCGACGTGCGAGTGCTCGTCGGTGTGGAGGATGCTGGTGATGGCGATCCCCTCGGATAGGTCACGATCGGCGCGGGTCGTCACGCCGATGAGCGACTCCGAGTTGGTGCGGACGAAGGAGCCCAGCCGCTCGGACAGCCGTGGCAGCCCCCGCGGGCTCGCCTTGAGCTTGAGCAGGAGCGGCAGGGTGCCGAGCACTCCCCCGGAGAAAATCACCTTGTGCGCAGTGAACGATCGCTTGCGCTTGCCAAACGAGCCGTGGCCTGTGACGGCGTCGAGGCGGTAGCCGCCGCCCTCGAGCGCGCTCACCCAGCTCACTTCTGTGTCGGCCTCGATCTTCAGGCCACGCTTCTCGGCGAGGTGGAGATAGTTCTTGTCCAGCGTGTTCTTGGCATTGTGCCGGCAGCCGGTCATGCAGGCCCCGCATTCGATGCATCCGGTGCGGTCTGGCCCCTCGCCGCCGAAGTACGGGTCGGGCACCGTCTTACCCGGCTCGCCGACGTAGACTGCCACGCGCGTCGACCGGAAGTGATCGGCCCGGCCGATGTCCCTGGCGACATCGCGCAACACCTTGTCTGAATAGGTCTCGTGCGGGTACTGCGTCACGCCCAGCATGCGAAGCGCGGTCGCGTAGTGCGGCTCGAGCTCCCTCTTCCAGTCGGCCAGGTGTCCCCAGGAGGGGGCGGCGAAGAAATCGTCCTCCGGCGTGGGCAGCGTGTTGGCGTAGACGAGAGAGCCCCCGCCCACCCCCACCCCCGAGAGCACCGTCACGTGGCGCAGGAAGGTCATCTTGAAGATTCCGCGGCAGCCGAGCGCCGGCAGCCAGAGCCAGCGGGGAAGGTTCCAGTTGGAGCGGGGGAAATCCTCGGCGCGGAAGCGGCGGCCCTTCTCCAGCATGAGGACCCGGTAGCCCTTCTCCGTGAGGCGAAGCCCGCAGACGCTGCCGCCGAAGCCGGAGCCGACAATGACGTAGTCCCAGTCCACGAGGTACGCTCTTACCAAAGAGGGGAATGCGCGCCAGGACGTCGGCCCATCGGCGAGGGCGCGTCCCACGCTCCCACGCCGGTCTCACCCCGGGACCACCCGTCCGCGCCGCCTGGAATCCAGGCCCCAGGGGTGAGAGGGTGCCCGGCTCCGATGTGCGGGCCCGCGCCGCTCCAGTCTGCTGATCAGCTCCTCGAGGACCTAGCCCCGTTCCGCCCGAGCGGAGTCGGAGGCCATCCTTGAACGACAGGGGTCATTCGCGCCGGACCCTGCTTCTCATCGCCTCTGCAATCGCGGCCACGGCCCTCGCGGCGCTGGTGCTGCTGAGGGGTCCTCCGCGACCGCCACGGCCCCACCCCTGCGTCGCGGACACCGAGTGCCAGGTGCGAGGCGTCGATGAATGGGAACGCTGTGACAACGTCGCCGATCCCCCGAGCCCCGGGCCCGCGGGCGACGCCACCTCGCGGACCCAGGATGGCTACGTCTGCCGGTGCGTTTCCCGTCAGTGCACGTGGGTACCTGGCAAGACCTGCAAGGAAGCACTCCAGGACCTCGAGCACTTCCTGTCGTCGCAAGCCAACCGGTGCACCACCGACGAGGAATGCGACGGCTTCTTCTTCCGCGTCGGCGCCTGCCCCTCGCCGGTGATGATGCGGAAGAGCGTCGTCGACCCTCAGTTCAAAGCGGCGCTCGCGAGGGAGCAGATGCTCGTTCGAACGTCCTGCAAGCGCGAGCTCTCGAACCTGCCAGTCTGCGAGCCTGCGCTCTTCAGGGCAGCCTGCCGCAAAGGCCAGTGCACCGACCTGTCCGAGCCGAGGTAGGGGTGCTGGGGAACAACCTATTCGCCGAGAAATCGCGCGTGCGGAGCACGCTTCGGGACCTACCGGTGAATCTGGGCCATGCGCGGCCTTCCGGGGGAATGGCCCGCTGCTCGTCGGGACGTTCAGCGAAACGCGGCAAGCCATGCGGCCACCGGGACGCACCCGACGGCGACCGCGAGAAGCGCTTGAGCGGCCCGGTTTTGCAGCGGCGGCAGGAGCGACACCGCCGCGCCGGCCAGCACCCCGGAAACAAATCCGCAGAGATGGCCGGCGAGATCGGCGCGCTTCGACGTTCCCAGGAATGCAAGCAGCGCCAGCCCACCACCGAGGGGAATCCAGGCGCGGCGGCTGTGCCGCGGCAAGGCAGCCAGTGAGCCCAGGGCGCCGAAGACGGCAGTCGACGCTCCAATGGAAACGAAGTCTTGGCGCATGAGCCCGGCGGCGGCGATGGTACCGGCGACGCCCGAGAGCAGCATGAGGGCGCTCGCCATCCCTGATCCGACGGAGCGTGCGAGCAGCGCCAGGAGGAGTCCGCCCATCGCGGCGTTGGCCGCAGCATGGCCAGCGTCAGCATGCAAGGTGAGTGCGGTGACCGATCGCCACCACTCGCCGCGGAGGATCGCGGCGGCGTTCGCGCTCCCCCGCTCGAGCCAAGGGGAGCCGGCGGACTCCGGACCGGTCCAGACGAACATGGTGAGCAGCGCAAGAGAGAACACGACACCCGAGGCAACCGCTCCCGCCGTGGGGTGGACCACCTCGGGACGGCGCACCTCGAGCGGGTTCTCCTTTTCGAACGCGGCGACCGCCGCCTCCGCCCGTGCGGCGTCCCTGTCGTCGATCTGGAGGGCCCAGCGCTCGTCTCCCACGCGGCGCAGCCCGTGGGTGATGCCCTCCTGTTCCAGGACCAGCGACAGGTCCATCGCACGGCGGAAATCGCTCGAGAGGCGCAGGAGCACTGCGGGCAGCCTACACGGCGGCCGTCCTCCGGCCCCGAGTTGACACGGAGGCGACGAGCAGGGCCGCCAGCCCCCAGGCGCGTGGCGTCCTAGAGCTCCGCCTGGACCCCTGAAGTCGTCACCACCCGGAACGCGTCGCAGCGCTTCGCGTCAAGAGGACTTGGCTCACGACCACGACCCACCCGAGGCCGATCAGCGGCGAGATGAACCGGGAATAGACGCCGTCCGGCGCCCAGATTCCATCGCTCAGCCAGGTGGTGCCGCCCAGCAAGCCGAGGATCACAGCTGCGACCCCCAGCGCGAAGAGTGCGTCTGAGATCAGCCCGGCCCGCCAGAGCCCGAACGCCGCGGACATGATCAGCATCGCGCGCGGGAACGAGCTCAACACGATCAAGGCCCATCCGAAGTCGTGCACTCCGGATGTCAGCGCGTGGTTTCCGGAGCCGGCAACGGAGTACGCGAGGGCGGCCCCCAATGTGATGAGCAAGAAGAACAGCGCGCCGAATGCTGCGCTGGAGGCCGTCGCCGCTGCGCCCCAGCCATCTTGCCCCGCATCCGACAGTGTGGTCCTGAGCGCCGCCGCGAACCACATGAGGTTGAGGACATTCAGGCCGGACAATGCCGAGGCAATCAGGATCCGGGTGCGATCACCGTTGTAGAACGCGTCCAGCGTGGCCGCTGACGCGTGCACTCCAGGTAGCTGCCCATAGATGACGCAAGTGATGATGAAGAAGACGACGAACTGGATGCCGGCACTGCGCCACAAGCGCTCCCAGAATGCTGGGGTGCGAGCCACGCTCCTGGAAGTGGCTGTGAGTGTCGCGGATGGGCTCATGAGTACCCTCTCCCGAATTTCGGACCCTGTTGGCGATGAGCGATCCGCGATGTGACGACGCGCACGTCCTCCGTACGCCACCTGCTCCCGCGCTTCTGTGCGTCCTCTACGCGCGCGAGCACGCGCGTGCGCCGAGGCTCACGCCGCTCCTTTAGGCACTCGCCCTCCGCTTCAGGGCCGGAGAGGCGCGGCCGGAGGTGGGTCGCCGTTCGGCGCGAGCTCCCGCTACGGGGCGCTCGAGCCGGACGGGTTGTCGAAGTACTTGGGCGCCTGCGCCAGCTGGGCGCTCAGCGCCTTCACCTGCTTCTGCAGATCGGCAAGCTGGGCGTCGAGGACCTTGGCCTGGTCTCCTTGCATGCCGCTGGCCGACTTCATCGCCGCCGAGACCTGGGTGTCGATGGCCTTGACCTTGGCCATCATGTCCGAGCGCTCCTTCATCGCCATGGACTTCACCTGGGACATGGAAGGGGCGGGGTCGGCGGCGAACGCAACGCCAGCGCCGAGCGCCAGCACCATCGACACGACTCGCAGAATGCTCTTCATCTGAGGGCTCCCCTGGTGGAACGACGGGTACGCCTGCCTCCTACCGGTCGGCCGCGCGGACCGGTAGGTACTGATGCCGTGCGGCTGCTGGACCTTCCGGCGCAACACGACGCTGGCGGCGTCTACAACTGCCTGGAGTTACGGGGGAAATCGAGCTGGAACTGGGATTCGACCCAAGTGAGTCCCAGGAGTTGCTGGCCAAGTTCTCAGAATTCTTGGACTGGAGTTGCTTGTCGTTGACGGGTCGAGCTGGGTTTCGCCCTGTTGAACGGCCGAGCGCAACACTGGCGCAACCGTCGACCCGTCGGCGAGCAGTTCGTCGATCCTCGCGGCCTGGTGGCTCTGCGCGCGGAGCAGGACATCTTGCCGAACAGCACATCGCTCAGGTCGACGCCGTCGATTGGCCGGTCGGTCGGCATCGACTGGCAGTGACGTCTTGAGCCGGCCGTCTGCGAGCTCGCAGGTCACCGGCCATCGACCGAGCAGGTTGGGTTGGTCAGATCTTTCGGAGGTAGGCGAGCAGCGCCGGAACCTCGGCGTCGGTGAACGGACGGTCTTGGACCGGCGGTACCACGCCCGGCTGGGTGGTCAGGAGCGGCGCTGCCGGAGCCTGGATCGCCACGCGCTGGAAGAACGCCTTGTAGTGGTCGAGCACCTCCTCGAGCGTGGCGGCGGTGTTGTTCACGAAATAGGGCGCCGTCTTGCTGATTCCGCGCAGCCCTGGGTTGTCGAAGTGCTCGATGTCGCCGGGGCCAGCGGGCACCGGGTAGCCGGTGAGGAGCATCCGGCCCGGATCGGAACTCGTGACTCTGGTGACGCACGGAGGCTGGGGAGTAGCGCCTCCGCACGCAGTTCCGCTGGGCGGGACGCCGCTGTTGGTGATCTCGTAGGTCCGCACGTTCGCCATCTGGCTGGGACTGCACGCCTTGAAGAGGAAGCGGGGCGGAGACACCGTGTCGACCGGACGCGGGCAGGTGGAAAAGATGGTGTGGTAGCGGATGAGGGCGGTGGGCGTTCCTTCCGTCCCTTGAAGGATCGGAGTGCTGCCGCTCGGGTGGCCACCCTGGTTGCCGTGGCATTGCCCGCAGGACCGGTTGAATACTGCCTTGCCAGCCGTTTCGAGCGCGTCCAGCTCGGGATCGGGATCCGGCAGGGGAACGGTACCCGCCGCCATCGCATCGGAAAGGATCTCCACGCCAGGCGAGGAGAACTGGGTGCTCTGGAAGCCTGCCACGTCGTCCAGGAAGCTCACCGCTGGGTCCACGGTGATCGCCGCGTGGGAGCGGAGCGCAGCCAGCGCCTGGTTCTGCAAGGTGTCGATCCGGCCGTCGAGCTGGTAGCCCCCGCTCCGATTCGGCCCGCGGAGCGATACCGGAGCGAGGCCGTCGGGACCGGTGATGTTCACGTCGAAGATTGACGGGACGGAGCGCCAGACGTCGGCAACGGTCTCGGAGGTCGGACGGGCCGTCGCAGGACAGGGAACCGCAGACCCGCAGTCGAGCAGCTTCACGTTTGCCGGCAGAGGAATGGTCACGCGAATGAGACCGTTCACCGTCAGGTTCGTGTAGTCGTGCGCGGCCGCGCCGTTGATGCGGAAGTCGTTGGCATCGATCGGGCGGAAGAGCGGATCGTCCTCACCCGAGCTGACCATCGCGTTGAACCGTGTCATCGCGGCGGCGGGCGTCAGCTGGAAGCGCTCGGAAGGCATGTGGCAGTCGGCGCAGGCGCGCCCGTTGCCGCCCAGTCCGGCGAGGGTGCGATCGTGGAAGTTCGCCTTGCCGCGGCACGACGTGCTGTCGACCGGCACGTGGGCCGGACCGGTGGCCACGTCGCAGGAGTCGGTCGTGCACTCGTCGCCGTCGTCGAGCGCGATCGGGTCGTGGGTGACGGCGCCGGTGACGGGATCGCAGCGGTCCGTCGTGCAGGCATTGTCGTCACCGAGCTGGGGCCCCGGGAGCGCCAGGTGAACGACCGTCGCCGGAAAGTGGTTGTCGCCCCGCTCGACCCGAAGGTGAAACCTGTCCGCGGTCGCGGTTCTCAGCGAGTACGGCGGCGGTTCCGATGGACCGTCGCGAAGCCGATCTTCATCCTCGTCATCGTCCCGGGGGTCGGAGACCTGCCGGCATCGCTCGAGCACGTACCGTTTACCCCCGAAGGCGCGATAGCCCGTGCCGCGGTAGACGCAGATCGTGGCGTCGCCAGCGAGGAGACTGAAGCTCAGCGTGACTCGCCCTCTCGCCGAGGCTCCCGCGCTCACCGGGATCTCTGAGGGGATGGGGAAGGTGAGGGAACCCCCAACAAAGGTGACATCGCCGTCAGTCCAGCTCTTGGGGTGGTAGGTGCGCCGCGCGTCCAGCGAAACGCCGGCGCAGGGGGAGAGGGCATCGGCAACCAGGCCGCCGTGCCCGGTGCGGGCTGGTGAGGTCGGCGCGGAGGCGGGCTCCTGCCGAGCTGTCGCTCCGGGCGCTGCCGCAGGATCGATGACCCCACACCCGGCGGCGCTGAGCAAGAGGAGCGCCGCCGCCGTTGGACAGCCAAAGTGAGTCCGGACGAGAGGTCGGCCAGGGATTCCCATTCGAGCGCTCGCAGTGTGGAGGGAGTGGTCTCTGATCCCCGTACGGATTCAGTCCGGAAAAGCGGCCAGTCCTAGGTCCTCGCTGGGCGTCGCGTCGGGTACGCTCCGGACCGCCCTGGCGCCGACGGCCACAACGAGGTAATCGCCGCTGCGGGCGAAGCGTTCGTCATCTTCCCGGCGGGTCGGACGGCACGTTCGGCAGCGCCATCCGGTACCCCCCTCCTGACGGCTCCCCTCCGAGTCGGCATCCCCACGTGGCACGTACGGAAGGTGCCGGGAGAACCGGCCAGCCGGGCAGACGGAGCGTTGAAATCCCGCCATACTTCGGTCGGACGCTGCACCCTGGGAGCCTGCCGAACCGGCCGTGGACAACGCCGACGCACCGCTGACGGATCTCCTGGAGCTCGCCGCCCGCGGTGAACCAGGGGCACTGGAGGAGGTCTTTGCCGCTCTCTACCCGGAGCTTCGGCAGATCGCGCACGCCCGGCTCCGCTCACAGGGCGGTGTCGCGCACCTCGAGACGACCGCTCTCGTCCACGAGAGTTTCCTGCGGCTCGTGGAGGCGCAGCGGCTCGCGGTCACCAGCCGCAAGCACTTCTTCACCTATGCGGCGAAGACGATGCGGAACATCATCGTCGACTTCGCGCGCGAGCAGATCGCCGAGCGCCGTGGCGGTGGCGAGCCCACGCTGCAGCTCACCCCGACGCTCGCGGGCACGGTCCCCTCGGGCGACGGGGACGTCACGCTGATCCGCATCAACGACGCGCTCCTCGAGCTGGAGAAGGTGGACCCCCTGCTCACCCAGGTGGTGGAGATGAGGTACTTTGCCGGATACACCGAGGTCGAGATCGCCGAGCTGCTGGGCTCGTCCGAGCGCACGGTGCGACGGCAGTGGGAGAAGGCCCGGGCGTTCCTGCTGGTCAGTCTTCAGCCCTAGACATCTGGCCGGTTTCGGGGCCACGTTCCGTACGTCGGAGGACGAGGCCGAAGTCCGATGAACCTATCGCCCGAGACCTGGCACAGCCTCTCGAGCCTGCTCGACCAGGCCCTGGACCTCGCTCCGGACGGACGAGCGGAGTGGCTCGAGCGAGTGGCCCGGACGCAGCCCACGCTCGTGCCGACGCTCGCCCGCCTGCTCGAGGCCCATGCCTCGGGTGAGGACACGGACGCCCTCGGGAGATCGCCGGCTGCGCCCTTCGCGGCGAGCATGCCCGGCGAGGCGAACGGCCTCGAGGCCGGCGACCGCGTGGGGCCGTACCGTCTCCTGAGGCCCATCGGCTCCGGCGGCATGGCAGACGTGTGGCTCGCCGAGCGGGACGACGGTGCGTTCGCCCGCGAGGTCGCGCTCAAGCTGCCGCTGGTGAGCCGGCTCCGGCGGGACCTCGCCGTCCGCTTCGCCCGTGAGCGGGACATCCTCGCCCGACTCGAGCATCCGCACATCGCGCGCCTTTACGACGCCGGCGTCAGCGCGGAGGGCCTGCCATACCTCGCGATGGAGTACGTGGACGGACGTCCGCTCACCATCTGGTGCGACGAGCACCGCGTGGACCTGGCGGGCCGGATCCAGCTCTTCGTCCAGGTCCTGTCCGCGGTTCAGTTCGCGCACGCCAACCTCGTCATCCACCGGGACCTCAAGCCGTCGAACATCCTGGTCACCGACGATGGGCAGGTCCGTCTCCTCGACTTCGGAATCGCCAAGCTGCTCGCCGCGGACGACGAGCGCGCTCCGGAGACCAAGCTGACTCGGTCGAGTGGTCGGGCGTTGACCCCGGAATACGCGAGTCCCGAGCAGATGCGGGGAGAGGCGCTCACGATCGCCAGCGACGTCTACTCGCTGGGGGTCGTCCTCTTCGAGGTCCTGGTCGGGTCGCGCCCGTACCGGCTGAAGATCGAGTCGGCCGCCCAGCTGGAGGAGGCCATTCTCGCCGCGGAGCCGCTCCGGCCGAGCGTGAACGTGACCGACGAGGCCGCGGCATCGCGTGGAGTGTCGCCGGGCCGGATGGCGAAGCAGCTTGCGGGAGACCTCGACACGGTCGTCCTCAAGGCGCTGGCGAAGTCACCGGGGAGCCGGTACGCGACCGCGCTGGCGCTGGCCGAGGACCTTGAGCGGCACCTCGACGGGCTCCCCGTCCTCGCTCAGCGGCCTTCGGCCTGGTATCGGCTGCGCAAGTTCGTCGGCCGGAACCGCTGGCCAGTGGTCATTGGCGCCGGCGCCGCGTCGGCGCTGATCGCCGCGACGGCCATCGCCTTGACGCAGGCGCACCGGGCGACCGAACAGCAGCGCGTTGCCCAGGGGGAGGCCCGCAAGGCGACGGCGGTGAAGGACTTCCTCGTGGAGTTCCTCGGGGTCGCGGACCCGGCGGGGATGAGCGCGAAACGTCCGGGACAGATCACGCTGCAGGAGGCGATCGACGGCGCCACCGGCCGGATCGGATCGGCGCTCGCGGACCAGCCGGAGGCAAAGATGGCGGTCCTCGAAGCTCTGTCATCGGTCTACGAGTCGCTGGACCAGAACGAACGGAGCGCGGCCTTGCTCCGTGATGCGCTCGCCCTGTCGGAGCGCCACGACGGCGTCCCTCATCCGAACCAGGCGCGCTTCCTGATGGAAATCGCCAACATCGAGATGTTCGCCGGCCGGTCCGAGGAGTCGGGGCGCTGGCTCGACCGGGCCGAGTCAGTCTTTCGGGCGCTGGGCGACACGACGTCGCGCGCCTTCGCCAGTGCACTGAAGATCCGTGGCAACCTCCTGCGGCGCGCTCCGGCGCCCGATTTCCAGAGTGCGACAATGCTGCTCGAGCGATCGGCGGCGCTCTTCCGGACGCGCTACCCGCACGACGAAGGAAGGCTGGGCGCATTGTTCTATCTGGCCCAGACTCTGCGGTCGGTCGATGCGGTAGACCGCGCGGAGGCAATTGCCGACGAGGCGGTCGCCCTCGCGGGAGAGTCGAAGATGCCGGGCTTCGACGTCCCGAATGCGTACTCGCTCAGGGCGGCGATCCGGGAGAGCAACGGCGACCTCCGCGGGGCGGACACCGACTATGCGGCGGCGACCGCGTTTTACGAGAAGACCGTCGGCGACGCGCATTTCCTCACCCTGCAGAACGCCGGGCTGCACGGGATGACCCTGCTTCAGATGGGTCAACGAGACCGCGGACTGCAGATGATCGAAACGTCCACTGCGTTGCTGGCGAAGACGCGCACCGGCAGCAACACCCACGCGGCGGCAGTGGAGCGGCTCGGGATCGCCTACGTTCTCGTTGGCAGCTTCGAGCGGGCGGCTCCGTTGCTCGAAGAGGCGCGCTCCCTGCTCAGAACGCGCCACGACGAACTCGTCCGGACCGGCCCCACCGTGCACCTGGCCGTCGCCCGTGCGGAGCGCGGCCGGTACCAGGAGGCGCGAGCGCTGCTGGACGAGGCGCTCGCCGTGCGTCGCGAGCGCGCACACGTCTCCTGGCTCCCGGTCGCCGAGGTTCACCTCACCCAGGGCCTGGTCGCGCTCGACGAGGAGGATGCAGCCGTCGCCCGGACCGAGCTGGAGCGGGCCATCACGCTGTCGTCCACGCGCACGCGCGGAGACCTGTCCCGTCGCGCGCTGGCGTATGCCGGCCTGGCCACCGCGGCACAGCTCGTCGGGGACGGAGACGCGGCCCGGGCGGCCGCCGATCGCGCGGGCACCTTCGCTGCCGAGCCGTCATTGAGCCAGATCCCGCTGCTCCAGGCGACGGTGCTCGAGGCGAAGGGCACGAGCCTCTGTCGATCCGGGCGGGCGCAGGAGGGGGAACCGCTGCTGGCGCGCGCCGCGGCGAGCGAGGCGGAGCTGTTCTCGCCCGAAAGCCCGCTGCTGGCGCGGACGTGGCTGCTCCATGCCGAGTGCTTGGCGGCGCTCGGGCGCATCGGTGAGGCACGCGCGCGCGTGGAGGCAGCCGCAAAGCTTCTCGGCCGAGAGGGGACCGCGCCGCACCTCCGGTCGCTCCTGGCCAATGTGCGAGCGCGCCTGGCGAGGACCGGCTCCGCGCCTTAGGAGCGGCTGCCACGCCGGCCCTGTGAGGCGTTGGCCGGTTGGCGCCCGGGGATCCGTATGGGTCTTGCGGGGCCCTTCCAGGGCAAAGCGCCCGCTCACGGGGGAGGCCCGCGTGGTCACTCGATGGCTGTTGGCGGCATGCGTCGCCTGGGTGTGTCTGGGGTGTGGAGGCACGAGCAGCTCGACCGACGGCGGTCTGGCGAGGCCCGTCGTCGTCTCCGAGGCCGCGCGGGTATCCGACGCGGACACGCGGGCTGCTCTCAGCGCTTACGATCGCGATGCGGGGACGCTCCGGTTCTCCAGGAGTACGGCCCTCCTCGCGGCCCTGAAGCTCGATGACGTCCTGGTCTCCGAGCCCTCGGCGGCGGCGCCGAGCGGCTTTCTCCGCAAGGTGAAGTCGATCCGGTCGGCAGGAAGCGAGGTCGTCCTGGAGACGGTCCAGGCGAGCCTCACCGACGTGATCACCCAGGGGGACCTGTCGGCGGAGACGCAGCTCGGCCTGGACGATCTCCCCCCCGTGAAGACACTCGCTCCCGGCATCACCGTGCACGGCGCGGCGCTCGGCACCATCGGCGTCGGCGACGGGTACCAGTTCGGCCTCAACTTCGATCAGACGGTCCTCGACATCGACGAGGTCTCCGACGACGGCGACGAGCGCGTCAGGGCCAAGATCCGGATCGACGGCGATATCGACTTCAACGCGGGCTACGGGATCGAGATCCACATTGACGCGCCGAACCTGAACCCACTCGACGACGACTTCGACCTGCTTCCGAGCCTCCAGCGCTTCGAGGCCTCGATTGGCTTTTCCCAGCGGGCACGGCTCCACGTCTCCGGTGACGCGGATGCCCAGCTGCACAAGGAGAAGAAGGTCGCTGAGGTTCCCTTCTCGCCGAAGTGCTTCTTGATCGGTCCGATCCCGGTCTGCGTCGTCCCGACCATCTATGTCTTCGTCGGCACGAGCGGCGAGGTCCGGTTGAGCTTCGAGTATGGGGCGACCGAGACGGCTCAGGCGAAGATCGGAGCCCGGTGGACGAAGTCCAACGGCTGGGAAGACATCGATCCCACGCCGGGATACGACTCCTCGGCCGACCAGACCTTCGACGTGAACGGAGGGATGAACGTCCAGGCGTGGACGAAGGTCGAGGGCGCGCTCAAGCTCTACGACGTCAGCGGGCCGACGCTCGGTGCCAAGCTCGGCCTGAGCGTGGACGCCCAGCTGAAGCGGACCCCGTTCTGGACCGCCCGCGCCACGCTCGAGGCGTACTACGGCTTCATCGTCGACCTGCCCATCGTCGGACGGCTGTCCGATGGCCACGGCACGCTCTTCAGCGTCTCGAAGGAGGTGGCTCGCTCCGGCAACAGGCCGCCGAGGATCATCGTGCAGCGCCCGAGCTGGCTCGTCGACCTCGGCCAGCCACTGAGCCTCGGGTTCTTCCTGTCCGACAACACCTGCGTCGGAGCGGTGTACTGCGTCCTCGACGTGGAGGACGGGGTTGCTTCCTATACCCTCACCTCCGACAGGGACGGTCCGCTCCCGAGCACGAGCTACACCTTCGCGACCGAGGGGCTGCGGCGGCTGACCGTTGCCGCGCGCGACAGCGAGGGCGCGACGAGCACCGCCTCGTTCACGGTCGACGTCGTCAACACGCCGCCGGTCGTCTACGGGAGCGTGGGGACGACGACGACGCCCCAGACCGTCCCCGTCTACATCTCCGCGAGCGCCAGCGACCCGAACTCGCGGGTCGACTGCTCCGCGCTCACCTGGTCCGTCGAGGCTCCGGACACCGTCGAGCCCGAGAACCTCTCGGCGGAAGCGTGCCAGGCCAAGGCCATCTTCTACGTGAAGGGAACACGACGCGTGACGCTGCTCGGTCGGGACCCTCAGGGTGCCGCGAGCCCTCCCCGTGTCTTCACGGTCGAGGTCACCGATCCACCCGCGAATCCCCCGCCGACCATCGTCCAAACCCTCTCGGTGAAGGGCGCAAACCCGGTCGGCTACGCCGTCCGGGAGATCCCGGAGAACGGCCAGGCCTATGGCCCGATCTCCTTCTCGCTGCTGGCGACCGATCCGGACGGCGTGACCTACATTTTCACCGCGGAGTGCTTCGACTGCCAGAACCCTGCGCTGAGAATCCAGCAGACGTTCGATCAGAATACGACTGGCGTCAGCTCCTTCCTCCCACCCCAGACCGGTACCTGGCGCTTCGGAGCACGGGCGACGGACGGTCTCTCCGCGCCTATCTCCTTCGCCCGCACGGTCGTGAGCGTGCCCGCCCCGCTGCGCTGAAAGGTCTCTCGCCATGACGCGCTCCCAGCTCACGCTCCTGCTCCTCCTCGCCTCCTGCGGAGGTTCGAGCTCGACCTCCACCCCCGCGCCCACGCCCGCACCCGTCCGCAACGACGGCGACTTCGCGGTCGAACTCGATCCCCCCACCCTCGACGTGCACAGGCTGGAGAGCGGTTCGATCCACGTGTCCGTCAGCCGGCGGACCGGCATCTCGGGTCCGGTCATGCTCTCGTTCGTCACGGACGCGGCAGGGCTGGAGACGACGCCGGCCACCATCTCGGGCGACGAGGGCACGCTCACCTTCCGGGTCACCGCGTCCGCCGCGCTGGGTCTGCGCTTCCCGGTCCTCGAGGCGAAGCTTGGGGGAAGTACCCACCGCGAGACCCTGACGCTGCACGTGGGCGGCATCGTCGGGAAGGCCGCAGCCGTCACGATCCGGGATGTGACTGGGACACAGATCCGCCAGGGCACCGGGGACGTCGTGCTCGACGTCGACGGCACCAACCTCGACCGGGTGACCGCGTTCGACCTTGGCGACCTCACGACCGTCGAGCTTCCCGGGCGCAGGGCGACGCGACTCTCGCTGATGGCGTCCGTCCCCCACGGCGCGCCTCCTGGTCCGAAGGACCTCGTCCTGACGGGGCCGGGCGGCGACACCGTGACCTCCGCCGCCCTCGTCGTGACGGCCGTGACCGCCGGTCCGGGTGGGAAGGACGATGAGGGCCGGGCCACGACGGACGCGCCGGTCCGGACCCTCACCAAGGCGCTGACGCTGGCGCAGAGCGGCGACACCGTCCGATTGCTCGATGGGACCTATGACGCCGCTCACGGCGAGCAATGGCCCCTGGTGGAGTCCGATGCGCCGAGCCCGATTCCAGCCGGGGTCCGCATCGAGGGGCAGAGCCGGGCCGGCGCCGTGCTGCAGGGATCGGGTCCGCTCGCGTCGGCCATGGGGCTGTACTTCGCGGGCGACGGCTCGGTGGCGCAGCTGACGATCCGTGACTTCGGCTACGGCGTGCTCGTGACCGCCGGCTCCGTGGCACTTCGGAGTGTGACCGTCATCTCCACGGCGGCGGGTTTGCTCGTCGGCGGAGGCGCCCTGAGCGCCACGGACTGTGACGTGTCCGGAACCAGCCTCGCGGTGATCGCGGTGAGCAGCACGAGCGTCTCGCTCTCGGGCGGCATCGTCCACGACAACGCAGCCGGAATCCAGGTTGGCGACGGGTCGCCGGAGCTGACCGTGACCGGGACCGAGATCACCGCGAACGACACGGGCGTGTTCTGCGGTGGTTCGGCTGCCGCCGTGCTCGATGGCGCGAAGATTCACGGGAATCGGTCGCACGGGGTCCAGTGCGTGAACGATTCACAGCTGACCGTGACCTCGAGCGAGCTCGCGGAGAACGCGGAGGCGGGAATCTGGTTCGAGGGCCGGAGCCTCGTCATCCGCGGCACGCGCGTGCGCGATAACCTCCAGTTTGGACTGTACGTGGCGGGCGCGCCCACGAAGGTCGACCTGGGCAACTTCCTCGATCCAGGGAACGACGATTTCCACGGAAATGGACCGAACGGGACGAGCGACCAGCTGCTCGACGTGCGGACGTCGCGCGCCACGCTCGGAGACCCCAACGCGTTCACGCTGAAGGGTACCCAGCTCAACGGCGTCGTCCCGGCTCCGGACGTGTACCCCGGAGACGGGACGTGGCCGTATCTGAACTCGCCCTACTTCTCGGTGCTCGGCACGAACAACGTCATCCGGGTGTACTGAGAGGCCTCGACGTGGCCCTCCAGGGTGGGCTTCGGCGAGTTTCACCCTCAACAGCTCAGAAAGGTGGCAATGACGGCGAGGCACGCGTTGAACAACCACGCGGCGGGGCTTTCCGCCGCGTACTGGGACCTGATCAATCCCATGGGCTCCAAGGGTTCCACACGCGCGGAGTCTTTGGCCTTCCAGGCAGACATGAAACTCTGCGCCGGAGAGTCGCCATGATTCACGCACGACGGGTTCCCATTCTGGCTATCGCGCTCTTGGCGCTTTGCTTTGGGTGCGACCGTGGCATGACGGCAGCCAAGAAGAGCTGCGCTAAGGGTGACGGGGAAGCGTGCTTCATCGTTGCCGGCCTTCTTCGCGAGGGGGGTGACCCGCGCGAGGCATGCTCCTACGCCCAGCAATCCTGCCGTTTGGGGTATCAGTTCGGGTGTCAGATGCAGGAGCGCGATGAGTGCAGGCGATGATCCGCGAAGCCGAAGGACACGGCGAAGGTCGAGCGCGCCGTGCAGATCGCGCAGCGCTGGATCTCGCCCGGCTGCGCAACGAGGCCTTCCTCTCGGCGCGTCGTGCCAGCCGGCCACGACCGGTGCCTGTCACCCGGCTGAATCAGGTCTGGGCCTACGACTTCGTCTTCGACGCCTGCGCCAACGGACACCAGCTCAAGTGCCTGACCATCATCGACGAATGGAGTCGGGAGTGCCTGGGGATCGCCGACGAGTTCAAGGCGAGCGCGGCACAGCGCGTCTTGGAGGGTGGGAAGGCCATCCCCCCGGTCGCTCGAGATCTCGATCTGACCCGTCGGCGCTTCGGGGATGGGTGGAGCAAGCCAGGAGCGTGAGGAACTCACCCGGCTCCCGAAGGAGGTCCGCGAGGCTGCGGATGGACCGGACATGCCGAGACCAGCCAGCGCAACATTGACGCAACATGCTGGAATCTAGCCTTGTAAGTCATTGAATTCGCTAAGTAAAATGACTGGGGAACTAGGATTCGAACCTAGATAGCCAGATCCAGAGTCTGGCGTCCTGCCGTTAGACGATTCCCCAAGACCGCTACTTCTTCGGTGTCTGCTTCTTCTTCGGCGCCTTCGCCGGGACACCTTCCGGCGGGACGACGTACACCCTGACTTCCTCGTTGGCCTCGTAGACGTTGAGGCCCGCCCAACCCTTCCCACCCGGGTTGGCGATGTGGATCGCCTTCACGCCCGGCTGGTTGACGATCGACCGGCGGGGGTACGTCGCCGTCGAGTAGACCGTCTTGAAGTACTTCAGCGTGTTTTCCCAGTCCTGGGGAACCCGGTACCGCCGCTCGCCCACCTTGGAGGACTTGTCCGGCAGCTGCACGCCGTCCAGGAGCTCCGCCCGCGCCACGCCGCCCAGCATCAGCACGGTCGTGGCCACCACCGCCCACGCGGAGAGCGGCTTATAGAAACCGGGTATTTGGGTGTCAAGACGAGCCACGGAAACCCCCGACTCTAGCGCAGCGCCGCGTCGATCCGGGCCAGCGTCTCGTCCTTGCCCAGCAGCTCCAGCGTCTCGCCGATCGGCGGGCTGACGGTCGACCCGGTGACGGCCACCCGGATCGGCTGGGCCACCTTCCCCAGGCCCACCCCCGCCGATTCGGCGAGCGCCTTGAGCATCGGGTCGATGGCCGACGCGGCCCACGGCGTCACCGGCGCCAGCGCCTCGCGCGCTTTCCGGAGCAGCGCCTTCCCGGCATCGTCCAGATGCTTGGCCACGGCCTTGGGGTCCATCTGCGGCCGCACGAAGAAGGGGCGCGCCAGCTCCGCCATCTCCACCAGGGTCTTGCTCCGCTCGCGCAGCGCGACGACCACCCGCGGCAGCCGCGGATCCCCGGCCGCGTTCACCCCGCGCTCGGACAGGAACGGCAGCAGCCGCTGGGCGACGTCCGCCTCGGGCATCGTCTTGAGGTAGTGCTGGTTGAGCCAGAGCAGCTTCTCTGGGTTCCACACCCCAGAGGTGCTCCCCACGTGGTCGAAGCCGAACCACTGCACCATCTGCTCGCGGGAGATGATCTCGTCGTTCCCGTGGCTCCACCCGAGCCGGACGATGAAGTTCAGCAGGGCCTCGGGGAGGATTCCGTTGCGCTTGTGCAGCATCACGTCCGCCTCGGGGTGGCGGCGCTTGCTCAGCTTCTCGCGGTCCGGCCCGAGGATCAGCGGCAGGTGGGCGAAGTCGGGCGTCTTCCAGCCCAGCGCGCGGTACGCCAGCAGCTGCGGGAACGTGGAGTTGATGTGCTCCTGGCCGCGGATGACCAGGGTGATCTCCATCGCGTGGTCGTCCACCACCGCGCCGAAGTTGTAGAGGGGAATGCCGTCCGCCCGGAGCATCACGAAGTCGTCCAGGTCGCTGGTCTGCTTGGAGATCTTCCCGATGACCCGGTCCTCGAAGGTCAGCGTTTCGTCCACCTCCGGCATCCGGAAGCGCACCACCGCCGTCCGCCCCGGCACCGGCTCGGTCCGGTTCCGGCAGGTGCCCTCGTACTTGTAGGGCCGCTTCTGGCGCTCGAAGACCTGGCGTCGTTCCTCCAGCTCCTCCTTGGTGCAGTAGCAGAGGTACGCCTTCTTCTCGGCGACCAGCCGGTCCGCCACTGCCCGGTACGTCGCCAGCCGCTCGGTCTGGAAGTACGGCGCGTACGGCCCACCCACCTCCGGACCCTCGTCCCACTCCAGCCCGAGCCAGCGCAGGCCGTCGAGGATGGCCTTCACCGACTCGGTGGTGGACCGCTCGCGGTCGGTGTCCTCGACCCGCAGGACGAAGCGGCCGTGGTGACGCCGGGCCTCCAGCCAGTTGAAGAGCGCGGTGCGGGCGCCGCCGATGTGGAGGTAGCCGGTGGGCGAGGGGGCGAACCGGACTCGGGGGGGTGTGGCCATGACGGAGCCCGCGGGATTAACAGCGCCCCCCCGGGGGGGTCAACGCAGGCACGCCCTCCCGTGCTACGCGTCAGAGGGCGTGAGAGTCCTCGCCGTCCTCGTCGCCGCCGCCGCGGCCCTCCTCACCGGCTCCACCATCCCCTACGTGCGCAGCCGGACGGACCGCACCGCTCCGGACGGTGGCCATTGCCTCGGATGGCCCGCGGGAACGGTCGAGTTCCGGCAGAACGCCGACGGCGCTCCCGATGCCGGAGAGGCTGGTTTCGCGGCCATGGAGCGTTCGCTCGGGACATGGGCGACACAGATGAGCGCCTGCGGCAATCTCTCGCTGCGAATGGGCCCCCGGACCACCAGCCGCTCCACCGGCTTCGACGACACCCAGGGCGCAGCGAACGAGAACGTGCTGCTCTTTCGCACCCGCCTGTGCACCCAGGTCGTTCGCTCCGGGGATCCGTGCCTCGGTCAGGGGACCTGCTCCAACGTCCACGACTGCTGGGACTACGCGGCGGGGACGCTGGCCATCACCACCACCACCTACAACTCGCGCACCGGCCGCCTCTACGACGCGGACCTCGAGATGAACGCCACCGTCCACCTCTTCACCACCGTGGACGCGCCCCCCTGCAACGGTGCGGACTCGCCCTCCTGCGTTTCCACCGACGTGCAGAACACCGTCACCCACGAGCTCGGCCACGCGCTGGGGCTCGCCCACTCGCCCGACCCGCTCTCGACCATGTTCGCCGGCGCCGAGCGCGGCGAGACGTCGAAGCGAGTCCTGGACGACGGTAGCCTGGAGTTCATCTGCACCGCCTACCCGGCCGGCGGTCCCACCCGGGACTGCGACGGCAGCCCGCTCGACCTCTCCGACCAGACCGCTGGCTCGTGTCGCGCGGCGCCCGGCGGGCCCGTCGCGCTTCTGGCCCTGGCGCTGCTGGGCCTGCGCCGTCGAGGAGGCGCCTGATGGCGATCGCCTTCTTCGACTTCGACGAGACCCTCATCGTCGGCAACTCCGGCCGGCTGTGGATCCGCCGCGAGCTTCGCGAGGGAAACATCTCCCACTCCCAGTTTCTCCGGGCCGCGGTGTGGATGCTCCGCTACAAGATGGGCTGGGCCTCGATGGACGACGCGCTCAGGACGGCCATCGGCTCGCTGCGCGGGCAGAGCGAGCAGGCGCTCCGCGCGCGGACCCGGGCCTTCTACGAGACCGAGGTCCGGATGCTCTACCGCACCGGAGCCCGGCCGGCGCTGGACCGCCACCGGGACCGGGGGAATGCCATCGTCCTGCTCACCGCCTCGTCGCTCTACCTCTCCGAGCTGGTGGCGGAGGAGCTCGGCTTCGACGACGTGCTCTGCAACCGGTTCGAGGTGGACGAGGACGGGGCGCACACCGGCCGCCCGGTGGGGAACCTGTGCTTCGGTGCCGGCAAGCTCGGGTACGCCGAGGCCTACGCCCGGCAGCGGGGGGTGTCGCTCTCCGACTGCTGGTTCTACACCGACAGCTACTCGGACCTTCCCGTCCTGGAACGCATCGGCCACCCGGTGGTGGTGAACCCCGACCCGCGGCTCCGGCGGGAGGCCGAGCGGCGGGGCTGGCCGGTCGAGTGGTGGGGAGAGGCGCTGTCCGGGGCCGACCCCGGCGCGTCCATGTTCGAGGGCACGCAGCCAGGGGGCTGACCGGCGCGGGGGGCGGGCGCGTCGCACCCGGCGCCCCTGCTAGGCTCGAGGGCCTCCTCCATGTCGCTCCTCCTCGCCTCCGTCCTCGCCACCGCGCTCAGCGCGGCTCCGGCCTCCGTCGACCCCCGCCTGTCCATCCTCGATGCGATGAAGGAGGAGCTGGAGCGCAACCGCACCCGGCTCAAGCTCGGCGAGAACCCGCCGCCCTACTTCATCAGCTACGCGGTGAAGGACCTCACCCAGGCCTACGTCGCCGCGCGCTACGGCGCGCTGTTCGACGACTCGACCAACAGGGACCGGCGGGTGTTCGCCGACGTCCGGGTGGGGAGCCACGAGCAGGACAACTCGATCAACGAGGAGTTCGACTTCAACTTCTCGCTCAAGGGCACCAGCTACACCACCCGCAAGGAGGCGCCGCTCGACGACGACCTCACCGCGCTGCGCACCTCGCTCTGGCTGATCACCGACGAGAAGTACAAGGGCGGCCTGTTCAACCTGCTCAAGAAGAAGGGCGAGGCGGTCTACGTGGTGGACGACCCGAAGAAGGCGCCCTCCTTCAGCCGGGAGCAGCCGAGCGCCTTCATCGGGCCGGCCGTGTCCTACACCTTCGACCGGGCGCGGTGGACGGCGCTGGTGCGGAAGGTGTCCGCCCGCTTCAACGAGGCGGGGAAGATCTTCGACACCGACGTCCGGGTCACCGCCGACAAGGAGGTCCGCTACTTCGTCAACTCGGAGGGCTCGCGCATCCTGACCGAGCAGACCTTCTACGGGGTCCACCTCTACGCGGTGACCCGGGCCGACGATGGGCAGCTGCTCGACGACTCGCGCGACTACTACGGCTTTCGCGAGTCGGAGCTGCCGAGCGACGAGCGGGTGATGAAGGACGCCGAGATGCTCGTCCAGGAGCTGCTCGCCCTCCGCGCCGCTCCGGCCATCGACCCCTACACCGGTCCGGCGATCCTCGAGGCCGAGGCCGCCGGGGTGCTCTTCCACGAAGCGGTGGGCCACCGGCTGGAGGGCGACCGGATGGACAACGACGCGGAGGGCAAGACCTACAAGGGGCAGATCGGCCGCGCGGTGCTGCCGCCCTTCATCACCATCGTCGACGACCCCACCCTGGCCACGCTGGGTGGCAAGTCGCTGAACGGCTTCTACCGGTACGACGACGAGGGCATCCCCGCCCAGCGCGTCACCCTGGTCGATGCGGGGGTGCTGCGGAACTTCCTGGTCTCGCGGCACCCGGTGGATGGGTTCCTCCACAGCAACGGGCACGGGCGAGCGCAGGCGAACCGGAGGCCGGTGGCGCGGATGGCGAACCTCGTCGCCTCGTCCACCAACCAGGTGAGCGACGCCGAGCTGAAGCGGATGCTGATCGCCGAGGCGAAGCGGCAGGGGAAGCCCTACGGGCTCATCATCCGTGACATCCAGGGCGGGAACACCAACACCTCCAGCTTCGGGTACCAGGCGTTCAAGGGCATTCCCCGGCTGGTGTACCGGGTGGACGCGCGGGACGGGAAGGAGACCCTGGTCCGCGGGGTGGAGGTGGTGGGCACGCCGCTGTCGGCGGTGAGCAAGATCGTCGCCACCGGGAAGACGCAGGGCGTGTTCAACGGGTTCTGCGGGGCGGAGAGCGGGAACGTGCCGGTGTCCACGGTGGCGCCGGCGACGCTCCTCCGGGAGATCGAGCTGCAGCGGGTGGTGGAAGGCCGCGACCGCCCGCCGCTCCTGCCGAGTCCGGCGAGCGAGCCACCGCAGCGGGCCGAGGTGCGCTGAGGCCTCGCGGGTGTTCAAGGAGGAACGGGTGCTCGAGGTCTGGGCCGCGGCTGCACCGGCGTCACTGCAGCCGGCGCGGGGACGAAGCCTCTCCAGAGCAGATACCGTCGGAAGTCCCTCGCCAACGACTCGACGCTGATCCCGACCGCATCTTGGAACGCGTCCGGGAAGCCCTCCCGGACCCGCATTCGGTCCAGGATCTGGAGCACTGTCGCATCCCCGTAGCGGCGGACCAGGAACTCGAACCCGTGGTAGGCGGCCCCGTAGGCGATGTTCGGGTCCGTCCTCGCGAGCTCCCGGGCATCGCCGAGCAGGTCGACCCCTGGGTGCTCCCCGAGCCACTGTGACAGCGCCTCCGGTGGCGGCCACTGGGCCCCTTCGTCCGCGGTGACCGTCGCCATCCCTTCCCGGAACCAGAACGGGATCCGGTTCCGTGGGTCGGACGGCGAGGCGCCCGCCCGCTGGAACATCAGACTGTGCGTCAGCTCGTGCCTCAGCAGATCGGTCACCTGGGCCTTCCGCACCTGCGCGGCCAGCGGGGGGTGATCCGCTGCCCCCGGCGGAAGGGGCCACCACCGTGGGTCCCAGAGAACCACCTGGTTCCGCCGCGCCCAGGCCGAGATTCCCGGCAGCTTGCGGTCCACTGCCTCCTGCAGCTCCCACTGCGAGTTCACCACGGTGATCGTCACCGGCTCGCGGAGCCCGCCCCACCGCGAGAGCACCTTCGCCGCCTCCGGCGCCGCCGAGCGCAGCAGCTCCGCGGTGGCCTCGTTCCACTCCACGAACTCCAGCCGGATCGTCCCCACGTCGGTGACCACCACCTCACCGGCCGTGGTACGCGGCGTCGCGCAGCCCAGCGGCCCGACCGAGAACAGTGCCGCGAGCACCCCGGACCGCCACCTTCCCGTCACCCGCCAGCTCCAGCGATCAGCCCCGCCACGTCCGCCACATTCTCCGGCGCGGCGCCCTCCAGTGGAGGGAAGGACAGAAGCGCCACCGGGGCCCGGGTGTGGTTCCGGATGCGGAGATCCTCCACGTTCCCGTGGTCGCTGCAGACCACCACCCGGACGTCCATGGGCCGCCGGCGCACCACCGCCCGGGCGAACGCATCGAACGTGCCCAGCGCCGATTCCGCGAGCGCCATGTCCTTCGCATGCCCCGCCTCGTCCGCCAGGAAATGCTCGAACAGCGTGAAGTCCACGCCCTCCGCTGCCCGCCAGAAGATCTCCGCCGCCTGCTCCGGTGTCCGCAGCGGCACGTCGAATCCCCGAGCCCGGCCCCGCGCCCCGGTCACGTCGTGCGAGAGCGCCTCGCCTGCCCGCAGCTGGTCCAGGGTCCGCAGCGGCACCTCGCCGGCGGCGAAGGCGAGCGTCGTGCTCGATGGCCGGAGCCGCCGCCGCGCTCGTTCGGGGATCACCACCTCCGGAACCCGCGACGGCAGGTGAGGTAAACCCAGCGCCGTCAGGTACGCGCCCGGGTAGCCATTCACGAACGTCGCCCGCCGGCCCGCCGCCACCAGCCGCTTCACCACCGAGGCGCGGAGGAGAATCTCCCGCAGCGCCGCATCCGGGAACCCGAGCACGTGCCGCCCCACCAGCCGGGGCGTCGGCTCACCGGTCAGGATCGCCGTCTGGTTCGTCGCCGACTGCGGCCGGCCAGGGACGCCGAACGTCGTCTCCAGCAGCGACAGGCCGCCGCCGGGCAGCGCGGTGCCACTGCCATCCTCGAACTGTGAGAGGAGCCACTCGCCCCGGGCGAGCGGATTGAACTGCGGATCCCGGGCGCCGACCCCGACGCCGTCGATGAAGAGCAGGGCGACGCGCACGGGGCGCGCCCCGACTCAAGCAGCCTTCGTGACCTTGCCCGCCTTGATGCAGCGGGTGCAGGCCAGGACGCGCTGGGTCCGCCCATCCACGGTCGCCCGGAGCTTCTGCAGATTGGGCAGCGACCGCGTCTTGGACTTGTTGTTGGCGTGGCTCACCTTGTTCCCGACCAGCGGGCGCTTGCCACAGATGTCGCACTTCCAGGCCATTGCCAGGGACTCCACGAAGACGGAACGAAGCGGGCCTCTGTAGCCGAAACCCGGCCCGAGCGCCAGCCGGAGTGCCCAAACCCCCTTACCTCTTGAGGGGATCTCGCCTCCGGACGTGCTCGTGCACCACCGCCGCCGCCCGGGCCGCCGCCAGCAGCTCCCCCTCCAGCCCCACCCCCAGCACCGCCTCCCGCCCCGCGAACAGCACGTGCTTGGCCGGAGTCCGGACGCCCAGACCCTCGAGCCCCGTCGAGGTGCCGTCCACCGCCTCGTAGACGATCTGCGGCCCGGCACCGGCCAGCGCCCCCGGGCCGTCCACCAGCGGGACCGAGCGGGTCAGCCGCTGCGCCACCGAGAACGGCATCAGCGCCTCCAGCGCCCGCTCCACTCCCGCCGCCGGAAGGCGCAGGCCCGACTCGCCGGCGTCCCGGACCCCCGCCCCGACGAGCGCCGAGGCGCTCACCGTCCGTAGCGACTCCTCGTCGCCCCGCGCACCCGCCCGCCGCGTGGGATGCACCTGGATCCACACCGGTCCGGTCTGCCCCCCGTCCACCAGCAGGAGGTCGCCCATCCCCCGCGGCAGCACCTTCTCCGGCAGCACCCAGTGGACGGTCAGCACCAGCCGCTTCGGGACCAGCCTGCCCAGGTGCTCGGCCACCTTCCTCCCTGGACCCTCCTCCGGCAGGAGCCCCGCCAGGAGTCCGGGGTCCATCGCCGCCACCAGCCACTGCGCCCGGTACACCGCCTCGGCCCCGCGCACCTGCAGCTTGACCTGGGATCCCTCGAAGTCGACGCTCTCCACCGCGCGCCCGGCGAGCCCTTCCTGTGGCAGCAACGTCCCCCCGAGCTCGGTGAAGCGCCGCCCCAGCGTCTCCCGCAGCCCCTCGCGTCCGCCCGGCAGGCGCATCGGGGTCTTCAGCAGCTGGGCCAGCACCCGGGTGACCGCGAGCGAACCGGCCGGCTCCTGCTGCACCAGCAGGGGCACCGCGCCCGTCAACAGCGCATCCAGCGGCTCGTCGGCCGACAGCGGCGAGGGCCGGGTGAGCCCCTCCACCCGGGCGGCCCGCCGCCGCAGCCGGAACCGCTCGAGCCAGCTGCCGGGCGAGAAGTCGTCGAGGAAGCGGAAGAACGGGTCCGAGCCCTCCGGCATCGCGGTGAGGCTGGCGAGCGTCTCCGCCACCCTGCTGCCCCCGGTTCCGAACTCGCGCTGCAGCTCGGCCAGCCGCCGGGGCGGCTCCAGCGGCAGGTCCAGCCGGTGACGGGGAAGGATGACCTGCCACGGCCCGGCAGGCTTGAGCGCTCGCTGGAAGCCGGTGGTGAGCCCGAGCTCGGTGAAGCAGCTCTCCACCATCGGCCACATCCGGAACGGCGGAACCACGTACGGCGGCGAGGTGAAGAGGAAGCCGTCGTGCTCGTAGCCCGGGGCGAGGTGGGCGTGCTCGGCCCACAGGACGCGCAGCCCCCGCTTGGCGAGCAGCGCCGCGGCCAGCGCCCCGCCGAGCTCGGCTCCCAGCACCAGCACGTCGTAGACGTGGCGCGAGGGTCCCGGCGCGATGCGCGGTCGTGGGGGAAGCGTCGGCACGTCCTAAGGATGTCCCGGATTGACCAGCGAGAGCCCGGCCGTCTCGGGCGCACCGCCGGCCACCTGCACCCGCCGGCCCTCCACCCGGAGCCGCCCTGCGGCCAGCAGCCCGAGCGCGAGCGGGAAGAGCCGGTGCTCCTGCTCCTGGATGCGCGTCTGCAGCGACTCCTCGGTGTCGCCATCCAGCACCGGCACCGCTGCCTGCGCGACGATGGGACCGGTGTCGGTGCCCTCGTCGACCAGGTGCACGGTGCAGCCGGTCACCTTCACCCCGTGCTCCAGCGCCTGTCGGTGCGCGTGCAGGCCGGGGAAGCTCGGAAGCAGGGCAGGGTGGACGTTCAGCACCCCGCCCGGGAAGGCCCGGAGGAACGTCGGGCCCACCAGCCGCATGAAGCCGGCGAGGCAGGCGATGGCACACCCGAACGGAGCGATGGTCTCCACCAGCGCCCGGTCGTAGGTGGCGCGGTCGGGGTACCCCTGGTGGGGCAGCACCCGCGTCGCCACCCCGGCCAGCGTCGCCCGCTCGAGCGCGCGCACCCCGGGAACGTTCGACACCACCACCGCGATGCGGGCCGGGTAGCCCGGAACCGAGGCGGCATCGAGCAGGGACTGGAGGTTGGTGCCCGACCCCGAGACGAGCACCGCGACGGGCGCGGCGCTCACCGGACGACGACCGCCGTCGGCTCGCCGGTGGACGCTTCGATCCGGCCCACCGCCCACGCCGGCACGCCCCGCGCCGAGAGCAGCGCGATGGCCGGCTGCACCGCCGCCGCAGCCACCACCGCCACCATCCCCAGCCCCATGTTGAAGGTGGAGTCCATCTCCGCGTCCGACACCCCGCCCAGCCGCTGCAGCCAGTCGAACACCGGCGGACGGGGCCAGGCCTTCGCCTCCAGCACCGCCCGCGTGCCGTCCGGGAGGCAGCGGGGCACGTTGCCCGGCAGGCCGCTCCCGGTCACGTGCGCCAGCCCCTTCACCTCCACTGCCTGCAGCAGGGCCAGCACGTCCTTCACGTAGATGCGCGTGGGCTCGAGCAGCACCTCGGAGACCGTCTTCCCCCCGAGCTCGGGTGGCCGCGCCTCGAGCGCCACCCGGGCATCCGACAGGATGCGGCGCACCAGGCTGAAGCCGTTGGAGTGCACGCCGGAGCTCCCCAGGCCCACCAGCATGTCCCCCGGCCGGATGCTCGCCCCGGTGAGGATGCGCGAGCGCTCCACGATTCCCACGCAGAAGCCGGCGAGGTCGTACTCGTTCCCGTGGGCCCCGGGGTGCTCCGCGGTCTCGCCCCCGAGCAAGGTGCAGCCGGCGCGGGCGCAGCCCTCGGCGATGCCCTTCACCACCTCGGTGGCCTGGTCCACGTCGAGCCGGCCGGTGGCGATGTAGTCCAGGAAGAAGAGCGGTTCGGCCCCGGAGGTCAGCACGTCGTTGACGCTCATCGCCACCAGGTCGATGCCCACCGTGTCGTGCTTCCCGGCAGCCAGGGCGATCTTCAGCTTCGTTCCCACCCCGTCGGTGCCCGACACCAGCACCGGCTCCTTGTACTTGCCGGGAGGAATGGCGAAGAGCCCGCCGAAGCCACCCACCCCGGAGACCACCTCGGGGCGGAGGGTACGCGCGGCGAAGGGCTTGATGCGCTCCACCAGCGCGTCGCCTGCCTCGATGTCGACGCCCGCGTCCTTGTAGGTGAGTCCCATGAGCCCGCGCGCCCTTCTACGCGATCTGACCCACGCCGACGAGCGCCCTGCACTTGCCCCGTGCCCCCCGCCCGGTCGTAGGCTTGGAAACTCGTGCTCAGCCGTCGCCGCTACGAGCTGGTCGGCCTCGCCGTCGGCGTGGCCATGGCGCTGCTTCACTGGGCCACGGATGGACGGCAGGCGGGCGCCGGCACCGGCCCGCGGGCGGCGGTGCTCCGCATCCTCTCCGCGCTCGAGGGGCGCGCCTCAGACCTCCAGATCTGGGCGCGGGGCGTCCGGGCGCCGCACCCCGGCGTGGTGGTGGCGGCCATCGACGAGCACTCGGTGCAGCGCTACGGCCGCTGGCCCTGGAGCCGCGAGGTGCTCGCCCGCGCCGTCACCCGGCTGCACGAGGCGGGTCCGGCGGCCATCGGGCTGGACATCACCTTCACCGACGAGGACCAGGGCTCGGACGCCGCGGTGATGAGCGAGGCCGCCGAGGCGCTGGGCCACGCCCTGGGCGGGCTGCCCGAGTCCTCGCGCCTCGCCTTCAGCCCGGTGCTGGCCACCCTGAAGGCCCGGGCCTCGGCGACCGGTGACGCTGCGCTCGCCCGGGCCCTGGCCGACGCCCCGGAGGTGGTGCAGGGCGTGTCCGCCTACGGCAGCGGCGAGGCGCAGGACTACCTCGAGCAACGCGAGGTGGCCGAGGCGCTGCTCGGGCCCCGGATGCTGATCCGCTTCCCGGGCCCCTCCGGGAAGTCCTTCTTCGAGGTGCCGCTCGAGCGGAGCATCGCCGAGCGCTTCGTCTCCGCGCAGGTTCCGCTCCCGCGGCTGCTCCCGCCGGGCCAGCCGCTCGGCCACTTCAACGTCCTCCGCGACGACGACGGCGTGGTGCGGCTCACCCCGCCCTTCGTCCAGCTGGAGCATCCGCCGGGGCTGCTCCCCTCGCTCGAGCTGCAGACCGCGGCCACCGCGCTGGGGGCCACGGTGGAGCCGGTGTGGGACCCGGAGCTCGGGCAGCTGGTCGGGGCGCGGCTCCGGCGCGAGGGTCAGGCGCTGCGCACCGTCCCGCTCTCGCTCAAGCGGCCCCGGACCCGCATCGACTACCCCGGTCCGGCGGAGGTCTTCCACACCATCTCGCTGGCCGACGTGGTGGATCGGAAGGTCCCGCCCGACGCGCTGCGGGGAAAGGTGGTGCTGGTCGGGGTGACGCTGGTCGGCCAGTACGACCAGGTGGTGACGCCCTTCCGGAATCTGGAGGCCGGCATCTACGCCCACGCGGCGATGCTCTCCAGCATCCTCTCCGGCCGGTTCCTGCAGCGCGGGACGGGGGCGGTGCTGGCCGAGCTGGCCTTCATCCTCGGGACCGGGCTCCTCCTGGGGCTGGTGCTGCCCCGCGCCTCGCCGTGGCTCAAGGCCGCCGTCCCGCTGGCGCTGGCGCTGGGATGGATGGCGGTGGTGCAGCTCGCGCTCCGCCGCGGGGTGGTGCTGGCCTCGGCGCTCCCGCTGGCCAACGTCTTCCTCGCCGCCTTCGCGGTGGTGTTCGTCGGCTACCTCGCCACCGACCGGGAGAAGATCCGGCTCCGGCGCACCTTCCGCTACTACGTCGCGGAGAGCGTGATGACCGAGATGCTCGACCACCCCGAGCTGTTGCGGCTCGGCGGGGAGAAGCGCGACTGCACCGTGCTCTTCAGCGACATCCGGGGATTCACCGCCCTCTCCGAGACCATGGCTCCCGAGGCGCTGGTGAAGTTCATCAACGGCTACCTCTCGCCCATGACCCGCATCGTGCTCGAGGAGGGGGGGACGCTGGACAAGTACATCGGCGACGCGCTGATGGCGTTCTGGGGCGCGCCGGTGCCGCAGGAGGACCACGCCCTGCGCGCCTGCCGGACCGCGCTGCGCTTCCTGGAGGAGCTGGAGCAGCTGCGCAAGCGCTGGAAGGCCGAGGGGCTGCCGGAGATCGAGATCGGCGTGGGAATCAACAGCGGGCCGATGGTGGTCGGGAACATGGGCTCGGACCTGCGCTTCGACTACACGGTGATGGGCGATGCGGTGAACATGGCCTCCCGGCTCGAGGGCGCCAACAAGCTCTTCCAGACCAGCATCATGGTGTCCGAGGAGACGTGGCGTCGCGTCGCCACGCAGGCCACCGGGCGCCGCCTGGGCTCGCTCCGGCTGCGCGGACGGTCCGAGCCGGTGCGGGTCTGGGAGCTGATCGCGCTCCGCTCTCCCACCGCGGAGGAGCAGGCCTCCATCGCCCAGTTCGAGGCGGCGGTGGATGCCCTCGCCGCCCGCCGGGTCCAGGAGGCCGAGACCGGCTTCCAGGCGGTGCTCGCCGCGCGCCCGGACGACCGCGTCGCGCGCCGGTACCTGTCGGAGGCGCGGACCTCGGCGGTGTAGGGCGCGCTCTTCCAGCCCTGTCGCACGCCCAGGAAAGTTGCGCCCCCCGATGCCAGTTGATTGACTTCTCCCGCGACGCACCCGCCGACATGCCCACTGCCGAAGACACGCTCTTCCAGCGGTTCGGGAAGGAGTTTCCCAAGGGAACCGTGCTCTTCCACGAGGGCGAGACCGGCAAGGAGATGTTCGTCCTCCAGGCGGGCAAGGTGGTCATCACCAGGACCGTCCGCGACACGGTGAAGACCCTGGCCACGCTCGGGCCGGGCGAGTTCTTCGGCGAGATGGCGCTGATCTCCAACAAGCCGAGGAACGCCACCGCCACGGTGGAGGAGCCGGCGCGGCTCCTGGTCATCGACCCCAAGACCTTCGAGGGGATGATCCGCGGCAACTCGGAGATCGCCGTCCGGATGATCAAGAAGCTCGCCGAGCGGCTCGACGAGGCGGATGCGCAGATCGAGAACCTCCTTCTGGCCGATCCCGGCAGCCGGGTGGTCCACCAGGTCCTCCACGCCTGCCAGAGCCGCGGCCAGCCGATGGAGGAGGGCGTGGAGATCGACCTCAACGTCCGCGAGCTGCCCCGGCTGACCGGGGTGGGCGAGCCCGGAATCCGGGCCGAGCTGGCCCGCATGGAGCGGAGCGGGCTGGTGGAGCGCAGCGGCGACCGGCTCCTGGTCCGGGACCCCGCTCGGCTGCAGGACTACCTCCACTTCCTGGCGCTCCGCTGGAAGTTCGGGGAGCCATGAAGCTCCGCGTCCTCGGCTGCCACGGTGGTGAGCTCCCCGGCTGCCGGAGCACCTGCTTCCTGGTGGATGGCTCGCTGGCCCTCGATGCCGGGGCGCTGACCGCCTCGCTCGACCTGCCCGCCCTGGCCAGCGTGGACCACATCGTCCTCACCCACAGCCATTTCGACCACGTGAAGGACTTGCCGCTCCTCTCCGACCTGGTGGTCGGCTGGCGGAAGACCCCGATCACCATCTGGGCCAGCCACACCTGCACCCAGACCTTGCGCGACAACCTGTTCAACGGCGCGCTCTGGCCGGACTTCACCCGCATCCCCTCCGCCGAGGAGCCGGTGTTCCAGCTCCGGAGCTTCGCGCCCGGGGAGACGTTCCAGGCCGGGCCGTACACCGTGCGCTCGGTGCTGGTGAGCCACCCGGTCGAGTCCTGCGGCTTCGTGGTGCAGCGCAACGGGATCGCCCTGGCGATCAGCGGCGACACCGGGCCCACCCACCAGCTCTGGGAGGTGCTGAACCAGACGCCCAACCTCCGGGCGCTGCTGCTCGAGACCAGCTTCCCGGACGAGCTTCAAGATCTGGCCGACATCTCCGGCCACCTCACCCCGAGGACGCTCCGCACCGAGCTGCGGAAGTTCCGGCGGAACGGGACCGACGTGCTCCTCTACCACCTCAAGCCGGCGTTCGTGGCCGAGCTGAAGCGCCAGGTGGCTGGGCTCCCGGTGAAGGTCCTGGAGCTGGGCCAGAGCTTCGAGTTCTGAGGAGGTGACGGGATCTCCGGCAACGGGCCGGGGTCTTTCGCCACGGGATGGGAAGTATTGACGCCGCCCGGGGCCTCCGTTACGCCGGGTGCCCTTCGATGGCGACCTGGTTCAACAAGAAGCCGCGCATCGCCCCGGTCAAGCCCGAGGAGGTGGACACACTCCGGCAGCAGCCCTCCCGGATGCAGGGGCTATGGGCCAAGTGCGAGGAGTGCGACGAGATCCTCTACCGGGCGGAGATCGAGAAGAACTTCAACGTCTGCACGCTCTGCGGCCATCACATGCCCTGGCCGGCGCGGGCGCGGCTGCAGGCCGTCCTCGACGAAGGGACGTTCGATGAGGCGGACCGGGAGCTCGAGCCCACCGACCCACTCGGCTTCACCGACAGCAAGCGGTACCGGGATCGACTGCGGGTCACCCGCCGCGCGCTGAACGAGAACGACGCCTTCGTGGGCGGCATGGGCCGGATCGAGGGCCACCCGGTCTCGGTCGGGGCGTTCGTCTTCGAGTTCATGGGCGGATCGATGGGCTCGGTGGTGGGAGAGAAGGTGACCCGGCTGTTCGAGCGCGCCACCGAGCGCCGCTGTGCGGCGGTGGTATTCAGCGCCTCCGGGGGGGCGCGGATGCAGGAGGGCATCTTCTCGCTGATGCAGATGGCCAAGACCTCGGCGGCGATCGCCCGCTTCCGCGAGGTCAAGAGGCCCTACGTCTCGGTGATGCTTCACCCCACCACCGGCGGGGTCGCGGCGAGCTTCGCCTGGCTGGGCGACGTCATCCTCGCCGAGCCCAAGGCGCTGATCGGCTTCGCCGGTCCCCGGGTCATCGAGCAGACCATCCGCCAGAAGCTCCCCGACGGATTCCAGCGCTCGGAGTTCCTGCTCGAGCACGGGATGGTGGACGCCATCGTCCCGCGCAAGGAGCTCCGGGCGAAGCTGGGTTCGCTGCTGGGCCTGATGGGCTGAGATGGACACCCCGCGGACGGCCGAGGAGGGGCTCCAGTTCCTCGCCTGCCGCTCGCCGTCGACGGTGGTGCTCGGGCTGGAGCGCATGCACCAGGCGCTCGAGGAGCTGGGCCATCCGGAGCTGCGGCTCAGGTCGATCCAGGTCTCGGGCACCAACGGGAAGGGGAGCACCTGCGCCTTCCTCGAGGCCATGCTCCGCGCCGCCGGACACCGGATCGGGCTCTACACCTCACCGCACCTGATCCGGGTGAACGAGCGCTTCGTGGTGGGCGGGGTGGCGATCGACGACCAGGCGCTCGGAGTGCGCGTCGTCGAGGTGCTGCGCAAGTCGCCCGCGGCCGCGGAGGCGACGTACTTCGAGCTCGGGACGCTGGTGGCGCTGGAGCACTTCGTCCGCGAGGGGGTGGACGTGGCGGTGCTCGAGGTCGGCCTCGGTGGACGCCTCGATGCGACCACCGCCGCGCGCCCCCGGCTCACCGCGCTCACCCGGGTGGGGATGGATCACATGGAGTTCCTCGGCGACAGCCTGGAGGCCATCGCCCGGGAGAAGGCGGCCATCTTCCGCAAGGGCGTGCCGGGGGTGGTGGGCGAGCAGCGGCCGGAAGCGCTGGCCGCCATCCAGACCTGCGCCTCCTGGGTGGGCGCGCCGCTGTCGGTGGAGGGCCGCGACTTCTCCCTCGACGGCCTCGGCCGGTACCGCGGGCCGGACCTCGCCCTGGACGGGCTTGCGCTCGGGCTGCACGGCGAGCACCAGCACCACAACGCCGCGGTGGCCATCACCTGCGCTGTCTTGCTCTCGCGGCAGGGTCTGGCGGTGGGTCCCGAGGCGATCCGCACCGGGCTGCAGCGCACGCGCTGGCCTGGGCGGCTGGAGCAGGTCGCCGGTCATCCCCCGCTCCTCCTCGACGGAGCGCACAACGAGGACGGCGTGGCGGCGCTGGTGGCCGCGCTCGATGCCCCGCCCTACGCCGGGCGCCCGATGCACCTCGTCTTCGGGGTGGTCTCGGACAAGCGGGTCGAGCCGATGCTCGGCGCGCTCTTGCCCCGGTGCGCCTCGGCGAGCCTGACCGGGGTGCCCACCCCCCGGAGCCTCGACCCGGCCGGGTACCTCGCCGTGGCCCGCACCCTCTGCCCCGTGGTGGACGTCGCCCCCTCGCCCGAGGAGGCCCTCGCCCGGGCGCGCGTGCGGGCCGGTCCGGACGGGTGGGTGCTGGTTGCAGGCTCGCTGTACCTGGTGGGCGCGGTGAAGGCCCTCCTGGAATCCACCCCGGCAGGGTGAGTGGACGCGGGGGGCACGCATCGCGCTTGGCGCGGCGCAGCACCGACCCTAGAGTCAACGTCCGGATGCGTCTGCCCCGAACGCACGTTCCCATCGTCCCGCCCACGGTCGACGAGGTGGCGTTCCGGGACCTGTACCGAAAGACCGAGTACGCCGTGGAGACGTCCGACGGCTGGACGCTGGTCGTCACCCGGTATGAGCCCGCGCCGCAGCCCTTCCACCAGCCGTTGCTCGGCGAGCCGCTGCTGCTGGTGCACGGCTTCTCGCAGAACCGTCACACCTGGACGAGCGGCGAGTTCGTCAAGAACCTGCTGTACTTTGGCCTGGACATCCACGTGGTCGAGCTGCGGGGGCACGGCAAGAGCAGCCAGCGGCTCCAGCGCGAGCGCTCGGAGCTGACCGGGCGGCCGCTTCCTCCGGACCTCGACTACGGATGGGACCTCGACAGCTACCTGCTGCACGACCTTCCGGCGACGGTGGCTGCGGTGAAGGAGAGGACGGGGCGGCGTCGGATCTTCTACTGCGGACACTCCATGGGCGGGATGCTCGGCTACGGGTACGCCGGGCTCCACGACGACCTGGAGGGGCTGGTGACCATCGGGGCTCCGGCGGACCTCGGTCGGGGCTTCCTCCTGCTGCGGCTCCTCGCCCTCACCGCACCGCTCACCGGCGTGCTCATCGATGCGGGGGTGGCGGCGGTCAACGTCCAGCGGCGGATGCTCGCGCTCGGCCGGCTGCTCCGGGCGCGTGCCGCGGACCTCGCGCGGCTGCCCGCAGGAGACGAGCTCGAGCCCGTCGTCGAGGCGCTGGTCCGGTACAACTACGTCCCGGTCGACGAGTGGCTGAAGTGGCTGGAGAAGCTCATCGCCCGGGCCGAGGTGCACCCGGTCTACGACGCGCTCGCCCGGCGGGTGAACTGGCTCAGCAACCCCAGCCGGGTGAGCGGGGCGGACATCCGCTGGCTCCTTCGCGAGGGTGGCGAGCGCGAGCCGCGGAAGGTGCTCGAGCAGTTCACCAAGTGGATCCGCCGCGGCGAGCTGACCTGCTACCGGACCGGCTACGATTACAAGCAGGGCTTCGCCAACATCTGCATCCCGATGGCCATCATCTTCGGGGACATGGATCCGCTCGCCTCGGTCGAGTCGACGCGGAGCGTGTACCGCGCGGCCCGGAGCGAGTACCTCCTCTGGCGGCCGGTGAAGGGCAACAGCCACATCGAGCTGACGATGGGGCACGACATCCGGCAGATCTGCTACGACGTGAAGAATCTGGTGGAGTACGCGCGCACGCACCGGACGCGCGGCCCGTCGCTCCCTCGGCTGCAGCCCTGATCGCCGATGAGCCAACTGTAGGTGTGCGTCGTCCCGGGGGTTCTTTGGACCGACCGGGTCGGCGGGGCTAGCATCTCGCCCTCGTGAGGAACGGCGCGCTCGGAGTGCTCGCCCTGGTGGTCCTCGCCGGCGGGCCGGCCCGCGCGGCCGACCCTCAGGTCAACACCATCAAGAAGGTCTCGGTGAAGGGCGGGACGGTGGAGATCGTCGGCACCCAGAAGCCGAGCTTCACCACCTTTCCGATGAGCGACCCGCCGCGGTTCGTCATCGACATCAGCGAGGCGGTGTTCTCCGGCGTGCCCGAGGACGTGCCTGTTCCGGGCACCGGGCGCATCACCGCCATCAAGACCGCGAGCTACGGCAACGACGCCAGCGCCATCGCCCGGGTGGTCATCGGCTTCGACCGGGACGTCGAGCCCGACGTGCAGGCCAGCGGCAACAGCCTGGTGGTGAAGGTGGGCTCGGGGACGGCACCTGCGGTGGCCTCGCGCTCCGTGCCGGCACCTGCGCCTGCGTCCGCGCCCGCGGCGGCGCCTCCGGACAGCAGCGCGATGGCCCAGGGCCGGGCGCTGGCGGCGGCCGCCACCGCTTCCCAGGCCAAGCCGGACGAGCAGGCGGCGCGCGATGCGCTGGCGCGGGCCAACGCCAAGGCGGAGGCGGATCGACGGGCGGCGGAGGCAGCGGCGCTGGCCGAGCAGCAGCGTCAGGCCGAGATCGCCCGGCAGCGCGAGGCGATCGCCGCCGCCGATGCCGAGCGGAAGGCCAAGGAGCAGGCGGAGCGCGAGGCGCGGACCCGGGCCGAGCAGGAGCGCGCAGCCCAGGAGAAGGCACGGGTCCAGGCGCAGGCGCGTGCCGAGGCCGACCGGGAGGCGCAGGAGGAGGCGGCACGGATCGCCGCGGCCCAGCAGAAGGCGCAAGAGGAGGCCTCGCGCGCGGCAGCGGCGCGCGCCGAGGCGGAGCGCAAGGCGCAGGAGGACGCCGCCCGCGCAGCGGCGGCCCGGGCCGAGGCGGATCGCAAGGCCCAGGAGGAGGCGGCCCGGATGGCGGCGGCGAGCGCCGCGGCCCAGAAGAAGGCGCAGGAGGACGCGGCGCGTGCCGAGGCGCAGCGGCGGGCCCAGGAGGAGGCGGCCCGGATGGCGGCGGCGAACGCCGCGGCCCAGACCAAGGCGCAGGAGGACGCGGCGCGTGCCGAGGCGCAGCGGCGGACCCAGGAGGAGGCGGCGCGGGCGGAGGCGCAGCGGCGGGCCCAGGAGGAGGCGGCGCGGGCGGAGGCGCAGCGGCGGGCCCAGGAGGAGGCGGCGCGCGCCGAGGCACAGCGGCGGGCTCAGGCCGAGTCCAGCAGGACCGTGGTCGCCCAGGCCGAGACCCCGAAGCCCGCCGCCCCCGAGGCGAGCGACGCTCGGCCGGCCATCCCCGGCAGCGGTGGGGTCGAGGTGAGCAGCCGGCGGAAGACGGTGATGCTGGTCGGCTTTGCCCCGGACAAGTCGCGGGTCTTCGTCCGGACCAGCGAGCCCGTGCGCTACACCGTCTCGCAGGCCGACGACCGCACGGTCGTCCTAGAATTGGAGAACACCACGTTCCAACGGAGCAACGACCGCCGGCCGCTCGACACCCGGTTCTTCGGCGGCCCGGTGGTGCAGATCGCCCCCCGTCCGGCGAGTGGCACGGCGGTGCGGGTCGCCGTCACCTTGCGGGACAAAGTGGAGTATCAAGCCCGCCAGGACGGCAACGAGGTCTCGTTGCAGTTCGCGCCCTGAGCCGGTCGGGGCGGCTCCAGCCCCGCGATGACCCCGCTCGGCCTCGTTCTCGTCCTGCTGGCACAGGCTCCGGCCACGCCGCTCCCGGCGGAGGGGGAGCCGGTGCGCTACCAGGCCGGGGAGGGGACCTCCGACGGCCATGGGGACGTGCTGCACCTCAAGGGCAAGGCCCAGCTGCGCACCGACACCGCGCGCATCGAGGCGGATCGCATCGATTACGACCAGCGGACCCGCATCGTGACCGCCACCGGCCATTGCTACGCGGTCACCGGGCTCTCCGGCGCAGTGGCCGACGGGCTCACCTTGGACCTGGACGGGAACTGGCTCCAGCTGCAGAACGGCCGCTTCTTCGTGAAGGCCGACGTCGCCCCCGCGGCGCTCCTCCAGACCTCCACCCCGGAGCAGCTGATCTCCACCGGCCGCACCACCCTCGCCGCGCGGGTGGAACGGGTGGAACGGGTGGAGCACGGGCATCTCAAGGTCAACGGGCTCGACTTCACCCCCTGCGACTGCAACCCGCTCGAACCGCACTGGAGCATCAAGGCCACCGCGGCGGACGTGCACCCGGGGGAGCGGGCCTGGCTCTTCCTCCCGGTCATCTACGTCTACGGGGTCCCCATCCTCCCCCTGCCTGTCCTGGACGTTCCGTTGAAAGCCCAGAAGTCGGGCCTGCTGGTCACCACGCCGGCGCACAGCGCGCAGAACGGCTGGCAGGTGACGCAGCCGGTGTACTTCGCGCTGGCCTCGAACTGGGACCTCACGGTGACGCCCGGGTACACCTGGGGCTCGTCGACGACGCCGGAAGCTGGCGTCTTTGAGCTGGGGGTGAAGGGGCCAAGCCTCGACACCGAGTTCCGCTGGGCCCACTCGAGGGACACCAAGGGCGACCTCGAGCTGTTCCTCCTCGATGACCGGAAGCTCCTCCGCGACCCACGGAGCCTCGCCTTCTGGGGCGCCACGGCCGACACCGCCGGCGGCTCGACCGACGTCCTCAAGGAGGCCCGGGGGTTCCGGGGGAGCCTCAACGGCGCCGTGCTCCAGAATTTCGGCGGGGGCTGGTCCGCCCGACTCGACCTCAACCTGGTCTCCGACGCCGCGCTGGTGAAGGACACCACCACCGACGTGGCCCAGCAGGCGAACCAGTACCTGCGCAGCTCCGCCGTCGTGAGCCGCCGGACCCCCGACAGCATCCTCTCGCTCGAGGTGACCGCGCGGCAGGACATCGCCTGGGGTGGGTTCTCGGTCTTCGACAACGACCGGTGGCCGTACCCGTTCGACCCGCGCGACGGGCTCGATGAGCACCAGGACCACTCGAACCGCCCGTCACGCGGCCAGTGGCTCCGCGGCCCGGCCACGCTCCAGCGCCTGCCGACGGTGCACCTCGACCTCCCGTCCCGACCGCTCGGCGAGCATTTCAGCTGGGCAGTGAGCGCCGACGTCACCCGCCTGGCGCCGTTCAACGGCCACTCGGGCGACGAGGGCGTGGACGGCATCTACCAGCTCGGTAACCCCTCCCTGGTGGATCCGGGCAGCCCGCAGCGCAACGACGTCTGCCCGGCCAGCCAGACCACCGACCTCCTCAGCCAGGGCGACCGGGTCTGGCAGTGCGGCGAGCGCGAGGCGAGGTTGCGCCTGGACCTGGTCCCCAAGCTGTCCGGGAGCTTCGGGATCGGAGACTGGCTCCGAATCCTGCCCAGCGTGTGGATCCGCCAGGATCTGTACCTGGGCGAGGTCACCAGGACCACTGCCCAGCGCGGATACGTGGTGGGCGACCTCCTCGTTTCGAGCGAGGTGTCCCGCACGTTCGCCAGCGGGCTCCGCCACGCGATCCAGCCGAGCCTCGAGTACCGGGAGATTCCCGGCCAGTGGGGCGCCGTCCCGGGCAACCGTCCCACCGGCCCGAACCAGCCGGTGGAGAACCGCTTCTACGACGAGATCGACGGGGCGCTCATGGATGGGCGCCTGCGGCAGGGCGTCGCCCGGCTCACCCAGACCCTGAGCCGCCGCACCGGCGCGCTGATGCAGGAGCTGCTCCGGGTGGAGATTGCCCAGGAGTTCGACTTCCACCAGGACAATGGCCTGGGCGACACCGTGGCCAGCCTGCGCTCAGGCTACGGGCCGTTCAGCGCCGGGCTCACGTTCCGCTACGACAGCCAGCGCAGCGCCCCCGGCCTCTGGGCGGCGTTCGCCTCCTTCCAGAGCCCACGGTTCGGCAGCACCATCCGCTTCGACCAGCTCTTCGTGCCGGTGCAGTTCTTCGATCGCGACGTCTATGGGGCCTTCGCCCAGAACCTCCCCGCGGCGGCCATTTCCGGCCAGGACCTGGGGCGCTGGGGCGGTGCGGGCAACATGCGGCAGGGCATCGACGCGCTGGTCGGCTCTCCGGTCCCGAGCGGCTTCCGGAACGGCCAGCGTCAGAGCGCCATCACCCTGGAGGCGCACGTCAATCTGGTCTTCGGGCTGGGGCTCACCTACTCGGGCACCCTGTACCCGGCGGCGACCTGGACGCTCCGTGACGCGAACGGCACCCTGATCGACGGTCCGCCCGTCGGCAACCCTCCGACCGCGGAGGCCAAGCCGGTGACCGGACGGTACAGCCTGCTGGGGCAGCAGAACTTCGGCGTCTCCTTCGCTCCGGCCTGTAACTGCTGGCGCCTGGACATCATCGGCCGGCTGCCGCCCCCCTTCGGCCAGTACGTCCCGGATCCCCAGGTTCCGGGAGCGTCCGTCCGGAGCACCTTCAACTGGCGTTTCCCGGACCTCATCTTCCTGCTGACCATCCAGAACTTCGGCACGTTCGGCGCGAGCTAGTCCGCGGAGTATGAGGCTGGACAACGGGGCGGCTTTGCAGGAGCTTTGCTCAGAGTCATAGTTGTCGCTGGCGTCTTTCCAGACTTTCGAGGCTACCGTGTCCGACATCGGCAAGCGTATTGGTCGAAGAATTCGCGACCTCCGAACACAGCGGCAGGACCGCTGGACCCAGGAGGATCTCGCCGAGCGGGCGAAGATCAGCGTGTCGTTCCTTTCGATGATCGAGCGCGGTGAGCGCGTGGCACACGTCGAGACGCTGGCCTCACTCGCAGAGGCACTGGGAGTGAGCCTGGCAGAGCTGTTCGTCGAGCCCACGCCCCAGGGAACCAACGGGGAGGAGCTCCTCCGCCCCATCTCCGAGTTCGTCCGCTCCCGGCACCTGGACAGCCGGGACGTGGAGAAGCTGCTCGGAGTGGCCCGGGCCATGTTCGCCACCCAGGCCACCACCGTCTGAGCGGGGCGGCTGCACCGCAGTTGCTTGACCGCTCGTACGCTGCCCCCTAGCGTGCCGGCGCTGACTTTCGAGTCAACGCGCGAGGGGGCGGAGACCAGTGGCTGCAAGCAAGGCCAGCACCGCTGCCGAGGCACGCGACCGGGACCGCCGGAAGACCATCCTCCGGGCCGCGGTCGAGGTGTTCGCCCGGAAGGGGTACCACGGCTGCCGCATTGCCGACGTCGCGCGGGAGGCGGGCGTGGCCTACGGCCTCGTGTACCACTACTTCCGGAACAAGGAGGAGTTGCTCCAGCTGGTGTTCGAGACCGGGTGGGGCGGCTTCCTCTCCCGCATCCGCGACGCCGCCGAGACCAGCGCGCCGCTGGAGCAGAAGATTCACCGCATCGCCCAGGTCGCCTTCGAGGCCTACCGCATCGACCCGCGGGGAGTGCGGGTGCTGGTCCTGGAGTTCGCCCGTAGCCCGAGCACCGGCGAGGCCAACCGGCGCACCGCCTTCGCCGAGGTGCTGGGGGTCATCACCCGGATGTTCGAGCGCGCCCGCAGCCGGGGTGAGCTGCGGCCCGGGCTGGAGCCGGCGCTCTGCGCGGCGATGCTCTTCGGCTCGGTGGAGATGAGCCTCACCGGCTTCGTGATGGGGCTGCTCGACCCGAAGGAAGCGGGCCTGCTCGCCCATGCGCAGGAGCAGCTGACCTCCCTGTTCCTGGACGGCGCCCGCGCGGCCCCGGAGGACACCCGATGGAAGAAGGACCGGTCCGGTCCCAGGTTGAAGACGGTCAAGCGCTCCTGACCATCGACCGTCCGGCGGCGCGCAACGCGCTGTCGCCGGAGGTGGTGGAGGCGCTCCGGGCCGCGCTGGCCCGCGCCGAGGCCGACCCGTCGGTGCGCGTCGTCGTCCTCACCGGGGCCGGTGACCGTGCCTTCTCCGCCGGAGGAGACCTGGGATCGATGTCCGAGGGCGGCTTCCTCGCCGGCCACGGGCTCCGCCGCGCCTATGGGGGCCTGCTGGAGGCGCTGGCCGCGTCCCCGCTCCCCACCGTGGCCCGGGTGAACGGGCATGCGCTCGGGGGCGGCCTGGGCCTGGTGCTGGCATGTGACCTGGCGGTGGCGGTGGACTCGGCGGAGCTGGGCACGCCGGAGGCCGACGTCGGGCTCTTCCCGATGATGGTGCTCGCCTGGCTCCAGCGGCACCTTGGCCGCAAGCGCGCGCTGGAGCTGCTCCTCACCGGCGACCGGCTGAGCGCGGGCGAGGCGCTGCGCTGGGGCCTCCTCAACCGCGTGGTGCCCCGGGGCGAGCTGGACGCCGCCACCCACGCGCTCGCCGCCCGGGTGGCGGGCAAGAGCCGGGCCGTGCTCGGGCTCGGCAAGACCGCCTTCCGGACCGCGGAGGGAATGTCGCTGCCCCAGGCGATGGACTTCCTCGCCGGACAGCTCTCGCTCAACCTGGGAATGGAGGACGCCGCAGAGGGCATCTCGGCCTTCCTCGAGCGCCGTCCTCCCCGCTGGAAGGATCGCTAGCCATGCCACTGGTGCAGGACCGCGTGGTCATCACCGCCGCGTTGACCGGCGTGCTCGCCACTCGCGAGCAGTGCCCCGACCTCCCGTACACCCCGGCGGAGATCGGCGAGGAGGCGCGGCGGGCGTACGAGGCCGGGGCGGCGGTGGTGCACATCCACGGCCGGGCACCCGACGGCGGCCCCACCTGGTCGGTCGAGACCTACGCCGACATCAAGCGGGAAGTTCAGGCCCGCTCGCCGATCATCGTCAACTTCTCCACCGGCGGCTTCAACATGGGCGGCGTCGAGGGCGAGGCGGAGAAGACCGAGCGGCTGACCTACGTGTGGAAGACGCGACCGGAGATGGCGGCGCTGAACATGGGGTCGATGAACTACGCCAAGTACTCCGCGGCGAGGAAGGCGTTCGTCTTCGACATGGTCTTCCCCAACCCCTTCGGGGACATCCTCCTGGCGGTCCGCGCCATGCGCGAGGGCGGGGTGAAGCCGGAGCTGGAGTGCTTCGACCTCGGGCACGTGGCCAATGCCCAGCCCCTTCTGGAGATGGGCGCGCTCAGGCGGCCCCTCCAGTACAGCTTCGTCCTCGGGGTGCTGGGTGGCGCCCCGCCGTCGGCCGAGACGCTGGCGGCGATGGCCCGCTCCATCGGGCGCGAGGACACCTGGGAGATCATCGGCATCGGGCGGGCGCAGTGGCGGCTGGTCGGCGCGGCGCTGGCGCTGGGTGGCAACGTTCGGGTGGGGCTCGAGGACAACTTCTACCTCGACGCCGCAGGCCGCCAGATGGCAAGGGGCAACGGGCCGCTGGTGGAGAAGGCGGTGCGCATGGCCCGCGACGTCGGCCGTGAGCCGATGAGCCCCGACGAGGCCCGGAAGGCGCTCTCGCTGCCCCAGGCCTGGTGAGGACGCGGATGAGCCCCGGTCAGACCGCCACCCCACCGTGAGCGTCGCCTCGTACCCGGCGTTGACGCTCTCGCCGCGGCGAGCGAGGGGTATTCCCGAAGTGCGCGTTCATCCGTCGTTCTGCCTCGCGGCGGGGGGACGGCGCGCGTTGCGCGGCGCGCACGCCGGAGGTTCACCGTGGGGGCCGCTGCGGCAGAGGCCGGCGATCTCCTCTCCACCAGGCCCGGTGAACCGACAGCTCGCCCCGTCCTGCTGGCCCTGGCAGGCCTGGAGCGCCTCGGGCGGCGGCCCCTGGAAGACATGCACCGGGGCGCAGGCGCTCACCGTGCCATCGGGCGCGGGGTGGCAGGTCCCGGAGACGGCGTGCCCGTCGTGCTGGAAGCTGCAGGCCGCCCCGGTCTCCCGACCCGTGCAGGCATCGACCGCCTCCTGGGGGGGCGAGGGCGGCGCGTGGTCCTGGGCGAGCGCGAGCGGGGCGATGAGCAGGGTGAGGACGAGTCCAGCGGCATGTCTCGGTGGGTTCATGGCGGACGTTCTGCACCGCTCGCGCGAAGCGTCGATGGGCCCCGTGTTGCCGAACGTGTGCGGGGTGCGCCGGTTCGCCCGGAGCGATTCAAGGCGCCCGTCCGGTGGGGAGCGCCGCGCCCGCGTCCCCGGGCGGGGCGACGCCGCCCGGTCCGCCGTCCGGTGTCCCGCCGTCCGGGAGCTCCGGCGGCGGGAACGTGGCCGGGGCCGAGAGCGCGCCGGGAAAGGGCAGGGCGAGCAGCGCCTGCGGATTCACCCACAGGGTCCCGATGTGGGCGCCGAAATGGAGATGCGGGCCGGTGACCCGTCCGGTCTTGCCCACCAGGCCGAGCAGCTCTCCTCGCCGGATCTCCTGGCCCGCCTTCACCAGGAACTTCGACAGATGAAAGTAGGCGGTGAGGAGCCCGGCCCCGTGGTCGACGAGGACGGTGTTCCCCGAGGTGTAGCAGTCCCTCACCATCACCACCCGCCCGTCGTTGGCAGCGCGGACCTCGTCCCCGGTGGACCCGTCGAGGTCGAGCCCGTAGTGCTGGGTGGGCTTCTTCCCGTTGAGCGTGCGCTTGTCCCCGTAGCGCGCGGTGATCTCCGCCTCGCGCGGCTTCTGGAAGTTGTCGCCGAAGGCCCGGGGATGGAAGGGCGTGTCCCACGCCTTCTGGAACGCGGCCTGATCCGCCTTGATGCGGGCCCGGGCCGAGCGGGGAATCTTCACGAACTTGCTCGCCACGGTGAGCTGCCGCTCGGGAAACCCTGGCGGGAGCACCTCCAGCGGCACGCTCAGGGTGACCGGGCCGGCGGTGACCCTGACTTGAAGCATGCCGGGCTCCTGCTCGACCGGGATGCCCACCAGCGCCTCGGCGTGGTCCCCGCGGAGGTAGAAGGTCGCAGGCCGGCTGCCCACCGTCCCCTCGGGAGCACCCTCCACCCCGTGCACCACGACCAGCACCGGGTCTCCCGGCTTCAGGCGCGGCGGCACCAGCTCGACCGAGGGTGCGGCCGCGGCAGCGACGGAGACGAGGAGCGCGAGGAGCGCGAGGAGCGCCGCGGGTCTGCGCACGGTCGAGGAGGAATACCGCGTTCTCGTCGAAAATTGCAGACGCACCGCGGAGGCGTCCGTCTGTCCGAGGTGGAGAGCGGGCGACGAACTCACCGAGGCGTCACCCGCCCGCCATCGTCCTCCCGCGCTCGCGCGCCCTGGATGCGCCTCCCTCGGAAGGAGGCAGCACCGCATGGGCAACCGGACGTCGCAGCGGAAGTGGTCGTGGTTTGCAGCCCTGGCATTCCTCGCGCTGACCAGCACCGCCGCGCAGGCAGGCGGATTCGGCGGTCGCGACGACGACGAGTGGTCCGACGACGGGCACGAGGAACGCGAGCCGTACGCCATCGGGCTGTGGGGCGATCTTCCCTATTCCACCCTGCAGGCCGATCCCGGCATCCCGAACCTCATCGCCGACATGAACGCGCAGCAGCTGGCGTTCACCGCGCACGACGGAGATCTCAAGCAGGGCTCGAACAGCCTCTGCGACGACGCGCTCTACACGCGGGCACTCGGCTGGTTCAACGCGCTTCGTGCCCCGGCAACCTTCACCCCCGGAGACAACGACTGGACGGACTGCGACCGGCCGTCGAACGGAGGCTTCAATTCCCGGGAGCGTCTGGACCACGAGCGCCAGGTGCTGTTCGGGACCCACTACAGCTTCGGTCAGCGCCGCCTTCGCCAGGAGGTTCAGAGCACCCCGCTGTGCCTCGGCGTCAACGGCCCGACGCCTTGCGTGGAGAACCGCCGCTGGACCTACGGAGGGGTGACCTACGCCACCCTGAACGTGCAGGGCTCGTGCAACAACCTCTGCGACACCGCGCCGGACCCGGACGAGTACGCCGCCCGGAACGCGGCCAACATCGCCTGGCTCAGGCAGACCTTCCAGGACGCCGCTCGCCGGGGTTCGGCGGCGGTGATGCTCATCACCCAGGCGGACCCGGGCTGGGACACCAGCGACCCGACCCGTGCCCCCATCCGCGACCCGAAGACCCTCGCCGAGACCGACGCGAACCCCGACGGCTATCAGCAGTTCCTGCTGGCGCTCCGGGACGAGGTCATCGCCTTCCGCAAGCCGGTGGCCTACGTCCACGGTGACTCGCATTACTTCCGCGTGGACAAGCCGTTCCAGGACGCCCAGGGCCGCCGGCTGGAGAACTTCACCCGGGTGGAGACCTTCGGCGACCACCCGGAGAACGGCCTCAACGACGTGCACTGGGTGAAGGTGAAGGTCGACCCGCGCTCGCGGGAGGTCTTCAGCTACCAGCCGCAGCTGGTCCCGGCGAACCGCACCGCGGTCCCGGCGCCGTAGCGAGCGCCTAGCGGGGCTTGGTGCCCTTCTTCAAGTACGAGACGTGGCAGCGGACGCAGGTCTCCATGGTCCGGCCGAACGCCGGGGCCAGCGCCGTGTCGTCGTACTTGCGCGCGGCGGTGGCCAGCTCGGTGACCCGCTCCCGCAGCTGCTGATCGAGCTGCTGGAAGCGAGTGTCCTTCATCACCCCGCCGTCCACCTTCAGGGTGAGCGCGGTGTCCAGCCGGATGCGGTCGGCGGTGTCGGCGATGGCCTTCCGGTCGAGCACCGTCACCGCGTGGGTGAGCTCGAGCAGGTCGGCCCCGTGCCGCTTCATCCGGTCGGTGAGCTTGGCCTCGGTCTCGCTGGGGATGCGCTCGGCGGGCATCACCAGCGGCTCGGCGGAGCCTTGCTGCTGCGCGTGGGACACCACCAGCCCCCCTGCAGCCAGCACACAGAAGCCTGCGAGGACCCACCGCGTCATGCGCGCACCCTCCCGCGTCCGGACGCTAGCGCGGCCGGCCAGGGCAGGCGAGGACGAAGGGCTTCCGTCCCGGGAGATCCATCGCCGGGGCTCCTGCGTTCGAAGCCGGAACCCATCCCCGGAGTCCTTCGATGCCCAACGTCCCCGCGCTGCTCCTCTCCGCGCTCGTGGTGTTGTCCTCCTCCGACGTCGCCCCATCCCGCCCCCAGCCCGACCGGCCGGCGCGCACCGAGCCGGACATCGCCCGGCCCCTCCGCTGGCTGCTCCAGGCGCAGGGCCAGGACGGAGGCTGGGGGCCGGAGGCCGGTGCGCCGGAGGACGTGGCCACCACCAGCCTCTCCGGCATCGCGCTGCTCCGGCTGGGCCGGGGCGGGCAGCGGCAGGAGCTCTCCGAGCCCACCCGCCGAGCGCTCCGCTACGTCGTCCGGGCGGTCGAGGCCGCACCCGGGCCTTCCGCCTACATCCAGGCAGAGGGCACACAGCCGCAGCGCAAGCTCGGCCGGGGCATCGACACCTTCCTCGCCGCGCAGTTCCTCGGAGAGGGACTGCGCTCGCTGCCCTCCGGGGCTGAGCGCGATCGGACCCGCGCCGCACTCGACTCCTGCGTGGCGAAGATCCAGGCGCTGCAGCGCGAGGACGGCAGCTTCTCCAAGGACGGCTGGGCGCCGGTGCTCTCCAGCGCCTTCGCCGCCAACGGGCTGTCTGTCGCCAAGGACGTGGGCGCCAAGGTCGAGAGCCGGGCCCTCGCCCGCTCCGAGGAGTACATGCTCCGCGGCTACGACCGGGAAAAGAAGTCGTTCCGGACCGACGACGCGGCGGGGGTGGCGCTCTACCAGGCGGCAGGCTCGCTCGACGCGGCGGCGCGCGCCGGAAAGCTGGCCGAGGCGCCGGCCCAAGCGGCCCGGGCGCACCTGGCGGACGAGGCCTTCGTCCGCGGCTTCGGCAGCTATGGCGGCGAGGAGCACGTCTCGTACCTCCTCTCCACCGAGGCCTTCGCCCGTGCTGGCGGTGAGGACTGGGCGCGGTGGAGCACGTCGATCCGCACCCGGCTCGCGGGCATCCAGCGCGAGGACGGGACGTGGCGGGGCGACCACTGCATCACCAGCACCTCCTTTTGCACCGCCGCCTCGCTCATCACCCTGACCATCCAGCCAGGCAGCCTCCCAGTGAAGCGCGGATGACGAGCAGCGAGCGGTGGTTGACCCGCGGCGGGCGGAGCGGGCTGATCCGCTCCCCCGCTCAGGAGGAGTGACATGGCCAACCCGTTCGTCCACATCGAGCTGCAGACCACCGACCTCAAGAAGGCCCGCGACTTCTACTCCCGCCTCTTCGACTGGAAGCTCGAGGACGCCCAGATGCCCGGCTTCGGCACCTACACGATGGTCAACGTCGGCGAGGGCACCGGAGGGGGGATGATGGCCAGCCAGAACCCCGGCGCGCCGTCGCAGTGGCTGTCCTACGTGAACGTCGACGACCTCCCCTCGGCCACCCGGAAGGCGAAGGAGCTGGGGGCGAAGGTGGTGGCCGACAGCATCCCGGTCACCGACATGGGGAAGTTCAGCATCATCGTCGACCCCACTGGCGCCACGCTCGGGCTGTGGCAGTCCACGCGCAAGTGACGTCGCGAAGGACCGGAGGGAAGCCCAGGACCGCATTCCTCGGGCGCTGGGAGCAGGCGCGACGGCTTCCGCTCGCCGGACCCTGACTGTCCGCCCCGCGTCGGGTGACGCTGGAAGCGCCTCTGCGTCGATGGTAGGCCCCTGGCGCGGTTCAGGCCGGAAGGGGAGCACGACACGATGAGGGTGCTGGTCGCGGACGAGATGTCGGCGGATGGCCTGGAGACGCTGCGCAGCGCCCCCGAGCTGACCGTGGACGTGCGGACCGGGCTGAAGCCGGCGGACCTCAAGGCCATCATCGGCGGGTACGACGCACTCGCGGTCCGCAGCGCCACCAAGGTCACCGCCGAGGTGCTGGAAAGCCCGGGACGGCTGAAGGTCATCGGCCGCGCCGGCGTGGGGGTGGACAACATCGACCTCGAGGCCGCCACCCGGAAGGGCGTGGTGGTGATGAACACCCCCGGCGGGAACTCGGTGGCCGTGGCCGAGCTGACCATCGGGCTCATGCTCGCCCTCCACCGGCAGCTGGTCCCGGCGATCGGCGCCACCAAGTCCGGCAAGTGGGAGAAGAAGCGGTTCGCCAAGGGCCACGAGCTGTTCCGCAAGACGGTGGGCCTGGTCGGTTTCGGCTCCATCGGGCAGCTGGTGGCCCAGCGGTGCATCGCCTTCGGCACCACGGTCATCGCCTATGATCCGCACCCGGTCGAGGCCTCGCGGCGGCTCGGGGTGCAGATCGTCCCGATGGAGGAGCTCTTCCGGCGCGCAGACATCGTCTCGCTCCACCTGCCCCTGATGGAGAACACCCGCCATCTGGTTGGCGAGCGGCTGCTCGGCTCGATGAAGAAGGGCAGCTACCTCATCAACTGCGCCCGGGGCGGCATCGTGGACGAGGCGGCGCTGGTGAAGGTGCTCCGCGACGGCACCCTGGCCGGGGCGGCGATGGACGTCTTCGCCACCGAGCCGGTGCCGCCGGACCACCCCCTGCTCTCGCTGGACAACTTCCTCTGCACCCCGCACCTCGGGGCCTCCACCGAGGAGGGACAGCTGGCCTGCGCCAACCAGCTGGCCGAGCAGCTCGTGGAGTACGCCCGGACCGGACACATCCGCCACGCCCTGAACGCCCCGGGGCACTGAGGGGAGCTGGTTCCCTCCCTGACACCTCGTTCCTAGCTTGGCGACAGCACTCCGGGTGTCCATCCGCGTGGGGCGGTCCTGGCTCCTCCGCTCGCCCCGCCGTGCACGAAGGGTGTAGCGTTTTGCACATGAGCACCGGGCGCACGCACAGGACGGGCGACGATCGGCCGGGGGCGACCGAGCTGATGGTGCAGCTCGCCGCCGACCTGGGGCACCTCATGTCCCAGCACATCGCCCTGGCGAAGCTGGAGCTCGGCGAGTCCGCCCGCAGGGCCGGGCTGGGCGTTGCGCAGATCGCCACCTGCGCCCCCCTGGTGTTGGTGGGCTACGCCTTCCTCAACGCCGCGCTGGCCCTGGCGCTCGGCCGCTGGCTCCCGCTGGCCGGGGCGGTGGCCCTGGTGGGAGCGCTCAACGTCGTGGTCGGGGTCCTGGGCGTGGTCCTCGCCGCCCGCGCCTTCCGCCGTCCGGTGCTCGACGAGTCGGTCCTCGAGCTCGAGCGCACCGCCCAGGCGCTCGCCCCGCACCGGGGCCCGGCCAACGGTCACGCCGCGCTGGAGCGCCGCCCGTGACCATCGCCCGCCGCGGAGCCCCCACCACCGAGGCCGAGCTCCGCGAGGAGATCGCGCGCGCCCGGACCCAGGTGGTGGACACCGCCCAGGCCCTGAGACGCCAGCTGCACGACATCTGGGACGTTCGCCACTGGGTCGCTCGCCGCCCAGCACTCACCCTGGGAATCGCCTTCGCCGCCGGTCTGTGGCTGGGCATCCGGCGCCGCTGAGCCCACATTCGGAAACCCGCAACACCGGAGATGAACCCATGGCCACCCCCGACACGCTGTCCGACACGGCCCGAGACATCCAGAACCGGGTCGGCCCGCAGCTCGAAGAGGCGCGGCGAGAGCTGGATTCGCTGAACCAGCGGGTGAGCGGCTTCATCAAGGAGCGGCCCATCGCCTCGCTGGCCATCGCCCTGGCCGCGGGCTTCGTCATCGGACGGATCGCCTCTCGCTGAAGGGAACCGACCTCACCATGTCCACCCCCCCGCAGAATCCTCCGTCCGGAAACGGGCACCACCAGCCGCAGGGTTTCGCCGGCCGGGTGGGTCACCTGAACGACAGCGCCCACCAGCTCCTGGACGAGGCGAGGAGCACCTTCGAGGACCTCGGCCAGGCCCTCGACCTCCGTGGACGCGTGCAGCGTCATCCCTACGGGATGGTTGCTGCGGCCCTGGGCGTGGGTTACGTGCTGGGAGGAGGGCTCTTCAGCTCGCTCACCTTCCGGCTGGTCGGCCTCGGGGTGCGCCTGGCGGCGGTGCCCCTGGTGAAGAACCAGCTGCTCGGTCTGGCCGAGGCCGCGGTCTCCGGATTCACCGGCGGCGCAGACGACGTCGGCTCGCCTTCCTGACAGGAGAACCACCATGCTGAGCCTCAAGGATCTCAAGAAGCTGGACCGCGACGACCTGCTCGACCTCGTGGGGCTGCAGCGGGCGAGCTCGAACGACTGGGTGGCCCCGGCGCTGACCGCGCTGGGCGTGGGCCTCCTGGTCGGAGTCGGCGTGGGCCTGTTGCTCGCACCGAAGCCGGGCGCCGAGCTGCGCAACGACCTGCGCGACAAGCTGCGCTCGGCCCAGGATTCGCTGCCGGATCAGCTCAAGGGGGCCACGGCGAGCACCGGCTCCACCTCGAACCGCTCCGTGCCCTGACCCGCCGGTGCGCGGGCACATCGGGCTTGTCCGGCCCCGGGCGGTGACGGCAACATGCCGACCCCCTGTCACCCCGACTCCCGTCCGCCGGGCGCCGCTTCCTGCGCGTGCTCGGATTCAGCCTCTTCCAGGCCGCCGTGCTCGGCAGCGCGGTGGGGGCGATCGTCAGCGCCCGGGTGCCGCCCACCCCGGGTTTCCGTGAGGAGGAGCCGCCGCGGCGGTTCCGGCTCCGTACCCTCATCGGCGCGCCCGTCGACGTCCTGGAGCGCTCGCTCCTCGACTGGCGGCTACACGAGCTCGGACGGCAGAGCGAGCCTGCGCGCGACGTGGTGCTGGTGGGGGTGGACGACGAGACGCTGGCCAATGCCCGCGAGGACTCGCACCTCGACCTGAGCGTCTGGCCGTGGCCCCGGGCGCTCCTGGGAGGGCTCGTTGCCCAGCTGGGGCGCGAGGGGGCCTCACCGGTGGTGCTCGACTGGGCGCTGGACAGTGGTAGCCCCCGGGTGGGAGGCGAGGTCTCGGACGACGAGCAGTTCCGCCGCGCGCTCGACGCGACGCCGGGCACGGTGCTCGGCTTCTCGCTGTCGGCCGCGCCTCCGCCCGCGGTGGTGCGCCCGCTCCGGCCGTCGCTGGTGCTGGTGGGCACCGAGGACAGCGACGCCCCGGCGGTGACCGAGCTGGTCCGGCGGGTGCTGGCCAGCCATGCGCCCGCCTTCGCCGTGCCCGACGGGAGCCGGGTCCGGGTCTGGGCCGGGGTGAGCTCCGAGGACGAGGGCCGGCAGCTGGCGAAGCGGCTCGGCATCGGAGGGACGGCGCTGGTCCGCGACTTCGGTGCGGCGGACCGGCCCTTCCAGGTCACCCCCGAGGACCTCCTGGTGCGAGTGGCCGCCGTCGACGTCGAGGGGCTGGAGGTGGAGGCGCTTCCGCTCGCCCGGTCGCTGGACGTGCCGGCCTCGGTGCTCTTGGGGGCGCGCAGCCGGTACGGGCACACCGCGCTGGCCGTCGACCCCGACGGGAAGGTGCGAGGAATCCAGCACCTGGTGCGCTGGGTGTCGCCGCAGGGCCGGGTGCATGTGCTCCCCTCGCTCGCCCTGGCCGGGGCGCTGGCCCGGGCCAACAGCCGCCGGGTGGCCTGGAGCGGCGGGCGGCTGCTGGTGGTGGGGGGCAAGGGCGTGCCCGCGGACCGGACCGGCTACGCGCTGCTTCGCTGGGACGCAGCGGAGAGCGCACGCGACGGCCGGGGCTCGCTGGAGCGGGCGGTCTCCGGATGGCGCTTCCTCCAGAACCACTTCGACGCGCAGGAGGGAGTGCCGGCCCACGCCCGCAACGACGTGCAGCACCGGGCGGTGGTGCTGGCAGAGACGTTCCGCAGCGCCGGGGCCTGGCCGGCCACCCCACTGGGGGACGGGGTCGCGCACGCCGCGGTGGTGGGCCAGTCGCTGGAGAACTGGATCGACGGGGTGGGCATCAGCCGGGCGCCGGTCCGGACCGACGTGCTCGCCACCTTTGCCCTGGCCTTCGCCGGCGGCTTCGTCGCGCTGGGGTTCAGCGGGCTGTTCCGCTCGTTCGTCGGCGCGCTGCTGTACGTGCTGGCGGCGGCGGCGGTGGTGGTGGCCTGGCTCTTCTGGGTCCGGCGGCTCCTGGTGGTGGACGGGGTGTGGCTGGCGGCAGGCGGCCCGCTGATCGCCTTCGGCCTCGCCTGGCTCATCACCGGACGGTACGCGCTCCGGACCGAGCGGCAGATGCGCGACTTCGTCTACGGCGCGCTGGGGCGCTACGTCAGCCCGGACATCGCCGACCAGGTGTTCCGGAACGTGGCGCTGATGCGGCCGCAGCGGCGCGAGGTGACGCTCTGCTTCGCGGACCTGGATGGATTCCGGCGGTTGCACCAGCTGCTCCCGCCCGAGGTGCTGGTCGACCTGCTCAACACCTACTTCGGCGAGCTCACCCACCTCGTCCGCCAGACCGGCGGACACGTCGAGTACGCGGGCGATTCGCTGATTGCCTTCTGGGGCGCGCCGGTGCGCCTGGACCGGCACGGCCCGGTGGCCTGCCGGACGGCGCTGGCCATCCGCTCGGAGCTGGTCCGTCTCCGCCCCGACTGGCAGCGGCGTTTCGGAGTGGAGGTGCAGGCGCGGATGGCGCTCCACTCGGGCGAGGTGGTCGCCGGCGACATGGGCAGCGCTCTGAAGTCGAACTACACGGTGCTCGGCGACCCGGTGGCCACGGCCGAGCGGCTGGAACGGGCCAACCGGCTCTACGGCACGGACCTGCTCGTCTCCGGCGAGACGCAGCGCCGGGCGGGGGACGAGTTCGTGTTCCGCGAGCTCGACGTGGTGACGGTGGGCGGCGGGCCGCAGACGCTCCACGAGCTCATCTGCCGCCGCGGTGAGGTGCCGCCGGCGCTGGCCCCCATCCTCCAGGGCTGGCCGGACGCCCTGGCCCGGGTGCGCCGGCGTGACTTCCGGGGGGCGCTGGCGTTCTTCGAGCAGCACGCGCCGGTGGATCCGGTCTCGGCGCGCTGGGCCGAGCGGGTGCGCGGGTACCAGGCTTCCCCACCGCCCCCGGACTGGGATGGGCGCGGCGACCTCCGCCGCGGTTGAACGACGTTCAGGGGCGGCCGGGGGTCGATTCGCCGCCGCCGCCCCTGCCGGGCCGGTTGGGCTCGAGGACGATGTGGACGGCACCGTTCGCGGCGAACTCGGGTGAGTCCGCGACCGGTGGCGGCGGGGCCCGGCTCGGCGGCTCGGTGCGGATCTGCTCCACGGTCACTCCCTCGCCGACGAGGAAGTCCCGGACGCGCTCGGCCCGCTTCCCCGAGAGCGCCAGGGCCACCTTGCGCGAGCCACGGCTCGGAGGTTGTGCCTGGACGCGCGCCGGGCGGCTGGCACTCTTGAGGTAGTCGGCCACCTGGCTGAGGCGGTCGCGTCCCCCGGGGAGCAGGTCGGCCCCGCCGCGTGCGAAGAGCTGGGCTCCCGGCAGGCTGATCACCGTCCCCTGCGGCAGGTCGCGGATCTCGGCTTCCCGGGTGAGCACCGCCCGGCTCTGTGCCAGACGGGCCTCGGCGGCGTCGCGCACCGCCTTCTCCTTCTCCAGCTCGGCCTGGGTCAGCTTCAGCTTCTGCTGGGCCTCGTCGAGCATCTGCTGCCTGGTGGCGCTGAGCGCCTGGAGCGTCTTGTCGCGCTCGGCGGCGAGCTCGTGGGTCCGCCCCAGCGCCTCGGCGGCCTGGACCTTGAGGATGACCACGGTCGCTCGGTCGTCGACCACCTTCGGATCGCCGGTGTCGAGCCCCTTCTCGGCGAGGTCGAGCCACTTCTTGGCCGTATCGAGGTCGGCCGGGCTCGCCTCGGCCGCGGGTCCGTCGAGCGCCTTCTGGTAGGCAGCGCGGGCCTCGTCGAGCCGGTCGGTCCGCTGCAGGTGGACACAGCCGCCGCAGAGCGCCGCGACGAGGAGGAGCGGAGTGCCAGGCCTCATCGGGCGGCTCCGTCGTCGGCGACGCCATCCTTGTGGAGCGCATCGAGCCGGGTATGGGCCTGCTCCGCCTCGGACCGGGCGAGCTGCTCGCGGGTCAGCGCATTGGCCAGCTCGGCCTGGGCACGGGCGATCTCCAGCTTGCGCGCCGCGGCCTCTGGGTCCTCCTTGTTGATCTCCTTCGCCGAGGCGATGGTGTCCCGGGCCTGCTGGAGGTGGAGCTTCGCCTGGGGCGCCCGCTCGGCGCCGATCTCCTGGGCTGCACGGACCTCGGCCTCCGCCTGGGCCAGCCGTTCCGCCGGGAGCGGCGGTGCACCGGCACAGGCGCAGCCGAACGCGACCAGCGCTCCCGCTGTCCACCTTCGCATGAAGAGCTCCTCCGCCGACGGTGCCGGAAGGTGGCCACGGAGGGTTTGACAGGCAACGGCGCGGCACGCGGCTTGCGGCTTGCGCCGCCGCGCTCGTCAGTCCTCGCGGGAACCCTTGAGTGCCTCGACGGGGCGGTCCTGGCCCACGTGCTCGGCGAGGACCTGGCGGATGCCCTCGGGGGTCATCCGGCCGTAGTGCACCTCGTCCTCCCAGCCCATGAGCTGGAAGTCCTCCTGGCGGAAGGGGTCCGGTGGACGGGGGCGCTCCTCGCGGATGACGACGTTCGGGCCCAGATGGCAGAGCCCGTAGCAGCCGCCGCGGGCGAGCGTGCACCGGCCGCGCAGGTCCAGCTCCTTCACCGCCTCCTGCGCGGTGGCTGCCACGCGCTCGGCGCCGTTGCGACGGCAGTCCGGCCCCTTGCAGATGGAGACGCGATAGGTGGGCACGGGGAAACGAGTCTTACGGCGTCGGGGCGGCAGGCGGAAGAGAGGCCCGGCTGGCCGTTTGCTCCTCGGTGGCGAGACGCCGGTCCTCGCGGCGAACGAAGGGCCAGTAGACGGCGATGGCGAGACCCAGGGTGCCCAGCTGGAGCACGACGGCGCGCGGGTCGCCGCCGGTGGTGAGCCAGGCGCCCACGGGCGCGGGCAAGGTCCAGAGCGTCTCCAGGTAGGGCGGATGGACCCAGCCGAGGCGGAAGGCGCTCCAGGCGACGGCGGCCGAGAGCAAGGGCGCGAGGACGAAGGGCGGGGCGAGCCGCGGGTTGAGGACGACGGGCACGCCGAAGAGCAGCGGCTCGTTGATGTTGCACAGCACGGGGACGATGCCGGCGCGGCCCACGGCCCGGAGCTGGGCCGAGCGGCAGCGGAGGAGGAGCAGGCCGAGCGCCAGCGCCGCGCCCGAGCCGCCCTGCCAGACGAACCAGAGGAAGAAGTGCAGGGGAGCGACGTGCGGCGGGGCGGCGTGGGTGGCGACCGCCTCCATGTTGGCGACCAGCATCGCCTCCCAGACCGGGCGCATCGCCGCGGTGAGCGCCGCGGGGTGAACGCCGAGGAACCACAGGACGCTGTCCAGCACGACCAGGGTGACGACGCCCCCCAACGAGTCGGCGGCGTGGACCAGGGGGGCGACGGCGCGCTCGAGCAAGGTGATGAGGTCGAGGCCAGCGAGGTGAACCACGAGGAAGACACCGGTGAGCACCAGCGCCGCGGGGAGGAGCGCGACGAAGCTGCGGACCACGACCTCGGGCGGTCCGCCTGGCAGGCGCAAGGTCCAGCGCCGGGCGACGAGCATTCGGGTGAGCTCGACGGAGGCGATGGCGAGCAGCAGGCCGGCGAAGATGCCGCCGGCGCCGAGACGCGCCACGAGGAGCGAGAGCGGCTGGGCGGGCGCCCCGGGCTGGAGCGCGGCGAGGACGTAGCCTGAGGCGGCGATGAGCCCGGCGGCGGTGGTGTCCAGCGCGTAGCTCCGGGCGAGCGCCTGTGCCGTGCCGAAGGTGACCCAGAGCGCGATGCATCCGCCGAGCGCGCGGTAGGGGAGGAGCAGCGTCGTCGAGTACGGGGCGAGGAGCCGCTGCAGCGCGGGCCAGGGCGGCTGAGCGACCAGAAGGAACAGCGAACCGACGAGGACGAGGGGGAGCGCGCTGACCACGCCGTCCCGGACCGCGAGAAGGTGCCGCTGCCGGGCGAGCCGTTCGGCGGCGCGGGCGAGGGTCTGGCGACGCGTGCCAGGCGCGGCGCTGGTGGAAGCGGTGGCCAGGGAGCAGAGCGTCTCCCGGCCGGGACGACTGGGCAAGGACGTGCCCAGCCCACCTCGAGGTCCTCGCCGCAAGCAGAGGGCGAGTGTCTGGGCGTGTTCGCCGTGCTGCTGCCGTTTCGCGGACCGCCGGATTCCCGGTTTGAGTGCCCGTTCGAGCCGGCCCCAGCCGGGCTCGAGCACGGGGACGCATCGGAGCGGTCAGCGAGCAGAGGGGCTATCCGGAGCCATCACCGGGCCAGATGGCGCACGGTTTGCGGGCTATCGGATGAGGTCCGATGGCTCCTAACCTAAAGGCATTCAAGGAACTTTTCCACGTCATGGTCACGGCCACCGACACTCGACTTTGAGAATCAGTCTCAATATAAAGGGTCCATGAGGAACCTCTCGCAGCTGCCGCCCGGCGCCCGTGCGCGCATCGACGGCTTCGGGGCGGCGCTCCGCCCGGAGGTGGGGCGGCGGCTGCGCGAGCTCGGGTTCGTCGACGGGAATGTCGTGCGCTGCGTCCGCCGCGCCCCGTTCGGCGGGCCTCGCGTGTATGCCGTGTCGGGAGCTGCGTTCGCTCTGGAGATGGACGTCGCGGCGCACGTGCTGCTCGGCCCGGCGGGCTCCGATGACGTCGCACGCTGAGCGTGCCGACGTCCTCCTCGTCGGCAACCCCAACTGCGGAAAGAGCCTCCTCTTCACCCGGCTCACCGGCATCGCCCAGAAGGTCGCCAACTATCCGGGCGTGACCACCGAGGTCCGCTCCGGCCACGCCGGCGGCCTCGTCATCCACGACTATCCGGGCATCTACTCGCTCGAGCCCCTCACCCTCGACGAGCGGGTGGCCATCGAGCGGCTGGACAGGGCGCTCGCCGATTCGACCACCAAGGCCATCGTCTGCGTGCTCGACGCCACCCGGCTCGAGCGCAGCCTCTACCTTCTCCTCGAGCTGCTGCCCCGGGCGCGGGCGGTCCACGTCCCGGTCATCGCCGCGGTCAACATCATCGACGAGCTGGTCGGCCCGAGCGCCCGGCTGGACGTCGCCGGCCTGAGCGCCGCCGTGGGCTGCCACTTCATCGGAGTCTCGGCGAAGACCGGGGAGGGGCTCGAGTCGCTGCGGGCGACGCTCCACCATCTGGACCGCGAGCCACCCTGGGACGAGCGGTGCGTCGTCCCCGGGTCCATCGAGGAGCGGAAGCGTCTGGCCCGCCGGCTCACCCGCTCCTACGGCACCCGGGACGACGTGCTCCTCAGGTCGCAGGAGCGGCTCGACCGGGTCTTCCTCTCCACCTGGCTCGGGTTCCCGGTGTTCGCCGTGGTGATGGCAGTCCTCTTCCAGGCGATCTTCACCTGGGCCGCCCCGCTGATGTCGCTGGTGAAGGACGGCATCGCCGCCGCGGGCACCTTCGTCGGCGGCTTGCTCCCGGCGGGCATCGCCCACGACTTCGTGCAGGACGCGGTGTTCGCCGGCATCGGCGCCTTCCTCACCTTCGTTCCGCAGATCTTCATCCTCTTTCTGATCATCGGGGCGCTGGAGGATTCGGGCTACCTCGCCCGGGCCGCGGTGATGCTCCACCGGCCGCTGGGCTGGTTCGGCCTGTCGGGAAGGAGCTTCCTTCCGCTCCTCTCGGGCCACGCCTGCGCCATCCCGGCGATGATGGCCGCCCGCACCATCGAGTCGCCACGGCGGCGTCTCATCACGGTGATGGTGATTCCGTTCACCTCCTGCTCGGCGCGCCTGCCGATCTACGCCTTGCTGATCGGCGGGTTCGTCCCCGCGGCGACGCTGATCCCCGGGCTGCTCGGGCTCCAGGGTCTGGTCTTCGCCGGTGTCTACGCGTTCGGCATCCTGAACGCGCTCCTGGCCGCGGCGGTGCTCGACCGCATGACGCGCCGGCGCGCGGGCGGGAGGCTGGCCGATGCGCCGTTCGTCGTCGAGCTGCCGCCGTACCGCCTCCCCAGCGTCAAGCCCATCGTCCTCGCCGCGGCATCGCGGTCGTGGAGCTTCGTCCGCCGGGCGGCGCCGATCATCTTCACCGTGGTGGTGCTCATCTGGTTCCTCGGCTACTTCCCGAAGGGCGCCGGGCACCTCGATCAGTCCTGGCTGGCCGGGCTCGGCCGGCTGTTCGAGCCGGTGTTCCGGCCCATGGGCGCGGACTGGAAGTCGGGGGTGGGAATCCTGACCTCCTTCGTCGCCCGGGAGACCTTCGTCGGAACGATGGGCACCCTGAACGGTCTCGAGGACGCCGGCACCCACCTGGGCCAGCTCTCGACCCAGCTCCACCTCGGTGGCATGGGCCTCGCCGCGGCGCTGGCGCTGCTCGTCTTCTACGCCCTGTCGCTGCAGTGCGCGTCGACCCTGGCGGTGATGCGCAAGGAGACGGGAAGCGCCCGGGCGCCGGTGTTCGCCTTCCTCTCCATGACCACGCTCGCGTACGTCGGAGCGGTGGTCACCTTCCACCTCGCCCGGGCCCTGGGTGCGGCGTGAACGGGCTGCTCTCCCGCTGGCGAGAGGTGCCTCGGGGTGGCCCTGGCTTGTGTTGAGGTGTCCGACCTGTCAGGTTGGACTACCGGCCGAGCGATCCCCGCCGCCGCCAAAGGCTGGCCACGATGACGCGCTCGACCTTCCCGCTGATCTACCAGGGGTTGAGCTGCGCCCGTCACCGCTGCGCCGACCGACTGGTGGAGACGCACGAGTGCGTGGAGTGCGTCGGCCCTGCGCGGCTGCGGGAGATGGAGCAGCGGTCCGAGCAGCAGGAGCAGGAGCGGCGGGTGCACCGGGTGCTCCACGAGATGAGCGACGGGGGAAAGACCACCCTCCAGCTCGTCCACACCACCGGGCTCTCCACCACGCAGCTCCGGCCGCTGCTCGAGCAGCTCGCCTCGTCAGGGATGGTCAGGTTCGGCGAGGAGCGGCTCGGCCACCACAGTCGCTGGCTGTGGTCGCTGCTGCCGCCCGCCGCCGCAGGCCGTGGCCACCAGGGCTCCCGCCCGAGCCCGAGGCCCCTCGGCTCGAGCCGTCCTGCGGGCTCGGTCGACCTGGCCGGACGTCGCTCGGACCTCCCCTCCGCCCGGCGCGACGCCTTGCCGTCGCCGGCGGCGCTCCCCGCCCAGCGCAGGTCGTCGTGTCGCTGACCTCGCGCGCGGTGGACCTGGCGAGCAGCTCCGGGCCGTGCCTGCACGCCCGGCAGCATCACCCCGGCTCACCGGAGCGGATGCTGCCCTGCGCCTGGCCGGACTGTGACGTCGGCGTCGGGGAGGAGCGGCTCTCGCTCTGCAGACCCGATCGCGCGCCTCCTCTGCTGCTCGAGCGACGCTCGCTCGTGCTCGGTGGCGCCGAGCAGGTCTTCCTCTGGCACCCCTGCGGCACGCAGGGCTAGGGCAGCCGAGCCCGCGTCCGCTGCACCCGCGCTCGCTGGCGATTAGGACGGCGGGATGAGTCCTGCGGACATTCCCTTCTCCGTCCTCGACCTGGCGCCGATCTGCGAGGGTGGTGACGCCGCACAGACGCTCCGCAACTCGGCCGAGCTGGCCCGTCACGCCGAACGGCTCGGCTACGCGCGCTACTGGCTCGCCGAGCATCACAACATGCCGGGCATCGCCAGCTCGGCGACCTCCCTGGTCATCGGCCACGTCGCCGCTGGCACCTCGCGGATCCGGGTGGGCGCCGGTGGGATCATGCTTCCCAACCACGCGCCCCTGGTCATCGCCGAGCAGTTCGGCACGCTGGCCACCCTCTTCCCCGGGCGCATCGACCTCGGCCTCGGCCGCGCTCCCGGGACCGATGCCCGGACCGCGCACGCGCTCTGGCGCACCCTGACCGGCGACCAGGACGCCTTCCCCGAGGACGTGGTCGAGCTGCTGACCTACCTGGGCCCGCCCCGCCCAGGGCAGCGGGTCCATGCCATCCCCGGCGAGGGGACCGAGGTGCCGGTGTGGATCCTCGGCTCCAGCCTGTTCGGCGCCTCGCTCGCCGCCGCGCTCGGGCTCCCCTTCGCCTTCGCTTCGCACTTCGCTCCGGCGCTGCTGATGGAGGCCATCGCGCTCTACCGGAGCAAGTTCCAGGCCTCCGGCTGGCTCGCGGCGCCCCGGGTGATGGTGGGCTCGACGGTCATCGTTGCTCCGAGCGACGACGAGGCCCGATTCCACTTCTCCTCACTGCAGCAGGGGTTCCTGAACTTGCGGAGCAACCGCCCCGGACGCCTCCCGCCGCCCCGGAAGGGCTTCGAGGAGAGCCTCACCGACATGGAGCGCGCGTTGCTCGACGAGGCGCTGTCCTGTGCGTTCGTGGGGGCGCCGGACACGGTCCGCCGGGGGCTGGAGGGCTTCCTCACCCGCACCGCTGCCGACGAGCTGATCGTCTCGGCGCAGATCCACGACCACTCGGCGCGGGTGCGCTCCTACGTGCTCCTGGCAGAGGTGCGCGACCAGATCGCTGCCGGCCGCGGAGGGCTCACTCCTTCAAGAACCGGGTGACCGGGACCGGCTGGTCCGTCACCTCGGTGCGCTTGTGGTGCTCGCCCGCCGGGAGCTTCAGCTGGACGAGCCCCTCGCCGATCCGCGTGTGCGCCTCGGTGTGCTGGTGCGGCGGGGGCGCCGACGACGCACGCTTGTTCCACGGGTCCGAGGGGTGACTCACCGCCGGTCCCTGGAGGAGCTTGGGGATGTCCCAGACGAAACCGGAGCGGTTGTACTCGGAGGGCGTGTGCAGTCCGGTGTCCATCCGGATCGCGTCCTTGGGGCAGGCGTCCACGCACAGGCCGCAGACGATGCAGCGGAGCTCGTCGATGACGAACTGGGTGGGGTACTTCTCGATGACCCGGTCCTCGGTCGCCGGATCCGTGGTCTGGTACTCGCCTGCCTCGATGTAGATGCACTGCGCCGGGCAGATGGTGGCGCACATGTAGCAGGCGACGCAGCGGGGCTTGCCGTCGTCGCGCGGCACCAGCCGGTGCAGGCCGCGGTACCCGGGCGGGTAGGGCGTCTTCTCCTCGGGGTAGCTGACCGTGGAGACGAGGTTGGCCCCCTTGCGGTCCTGGACCTCGGTGTTCACGTCTCGGGCATTGAAGAGATTCCGCAGGAAGTGCCGGGTGGTGATCACCAACCCGCGGATCAGCTCCGGCACGTAGAGCCGCTCACGCAGATCGCCAGTCGGATTCTTGCTCGCCTTGTAGGCCATTTAGGGGTCCGGGGCTTTCAGTGGTGCGAGGCGGCTGCGGCCCCGGGCAGGGCGGCCGCGGGCGAATGAGCGTGTGGGTCGGCGGCAGGGTGGGCGTCGTCCCCGGGGTGAGCGGGCTCCTTGTCGTTCCGCCGCAGGGCGAGGGCGAACACGAAACCGATCTCCAGGAAGCCGACCACGGCCAGGGTCCGGAGCGACGGGTCGAGGAGCAGCAGCGCGCCGGTGACGAAGACGTTCGCCAGCGCCTGGGGGAGGAAGATCTTCCAGCCGAGGGTCTGGATCTGATCGTACCGGAAGCGGGGGAAGGTCCAGCGGATGGCGAGCTGGAGGTAGCAGAGGACGAGAACCTTGATCCAGAAGATGGTCGCGTAGATGGACCCGAGCAGGATGCCGTGCTCGGCTCCCAGCGCCCGGGTCAACGTGCTGTCGAACCCGAAGCCAATGTGCCAGCCGCCGAAGAAGATGGCGGTGGTGATCGCCGCGAGGATCACCACCTCGGCGAACTCGGAGATCATGAACAGCCCGAACTTCATCCCCGAGTACTCGACGAAGTAGCCGATGATCTCGCTCTCGCCCTCGGGCACGTCGAACGGGGCGCGCTTGGTCTCGGCGATGGCGGCGGTGAAGAAGACCACGAAGCCGACCGGCTGGAGGAAGATTCCCCAGGCGGGGATGCCGAGGTCGACCGTTCCCAGGCGGGGAAGGCCGACTGCACCACCCCAGAGGTAGGCGGTCTGGCCGGCGATGATCTCCGGCAGCCGAACGCTGGAGAAGGCCATCATCACCCCGACCAGGCCCAGCCCGAGGGCGACCTCGTAGGAGATCATCTGCGAGGAGGCGCGGACGCCTCCCAGCAGCGCGAACTTGTTGTTGCTGGCCCAGCCGGCAAGCGAGGTCCCGTACACCGCGAGAGAGGCGATGGCGAAGACCCAGAGCATGCCGAAGTCGGGGTTGGAGACCTGGAGTCCCACCCGGTGCGCGAAGTGGATGTTCAAGAAGTCCAGGTCGAGCTTGGCCAGCACCTGCGGGCCCACCGGAATGACGGCGAAGAGCGCCAGGACCGGGGCGAAGGCGAGGATGGGTCCGAGGTTGAAGAGCAGGGGATCGGCGGTCTTCGGCCGGAAGTCCTCCTTGAACAGCATCTTCAGCGCGTCGGTGGCGACGTGGAAGAGGCCCCCGAGCGGCCGCCCGCGGAATCCGGGAAGGTCGATGGTCGCGCGGTTTGGGCCGATCCGGTCCTGGATCATCGCGCTCCACTTTCGCTCGGCGAGGGTGAGGAAGGTGGCGATGATCATCACGAACCCGAGCACCAGGATCGCGAGGTTGCTGATCCACGCCCAATCGCCGAGCACGGCGCCGAGCGCGTAGGCCAGGGCGCTGAGGGAGAAGATGGCTCCGAGGATGACGCCGATCGCGGTGAGGACCGAGAGGGCTTTCATGGCGGTCAGATCCCCCGGACGCGCGGCACGCCGAGCTCGCGGTAGCCGGGCGGCCGTCCGTCCGCTCCGGTGGGCAGAGGGTTCAGCCCGCGGGTGACTTTGAGCGGCGGTGCCGTGCCGTCCCAGTCCAGGCTGGCGAGCTCGGCCACCCTGGAGCCCCACTCGCGGAACACGTCCCGGGCGCTGGTCTGGAGCCAGGGGAATCCGAACTCCTGGGCCAGCGCGACCGCCCAGGCCCAGTGCGCCTTCACGTCCGCGCGCGGCGGGTAGGCGCGGCGGAAGCGCTGGGTGATGCCGTCGAGGTTGGTGAACGTCCCCTCGTCCTCGACGTGGACCGCGGCCGGCAGGAGCACGTGCGCCTGTTCCGTCACCGGGGACTCGTTCGAGGCCTGGAGCACGAAGTACTCGAGCTTCCCGAACGCCTGGGCCGCGACCGCGGCATCCACCGGGACCTCACCGCCGATGGCGTAGAGCGCCTTCACCTTCCCCGCGGCAATCGCCTGGGTCAGCTCGGCGAACGGCTTCAGCGTGACCTCCAGCCCGCGCGCCACCCACTCCAGGCCTCGCCGGTTGGGGTTCTTGTCCGGCCTCATCAAGTACTGGTCACCGGCGCCGTCCGGACGGCCCCCGACGTACACCGAGCGCACCCCGAGTGCGTCGCGGGCGAGGGCCAGCGCGGCGAGCAGGTCCTCGTTGGAAGCCAGCGGGGAGGCGAGCACCGCCAGCCCCTCCGTCCCGGCCAGCGCCTTGAACTGCTCCACCACCGACTTGAGGGTCTCGGGCACCGTGGCCTCGCGCCGGTCCTCGCCGCGGCCGAGCATCGCCGCCGAGAGCCGGTGCTGGTTGAGGTACTTGTAGGAGAGCCGGCCCTGGTCGCACATCCAGCTCTTGTTGATCGCCTCGTTCTCCCGGGGGCGGTACCGGTAGGTGTCCTGCCCCATGAAGTCCACGAAGGTGCTGCAGCCCCGCGAGCAGCCGGTGCAGACGCTGGGGGCCGCGGAGAGGAACCAGCTCCGGGCGCGGAACCGGAAATCGCGGTTGAGCAGCGCTCCCACGGGGCAGATGTCGACGACGTTGCCCGAGTAGTTGCTGTCCAGCTGCTTGCCGGGGAAGGTGTCGATGTACTCGGCGCTCCCCCGGCCGAACATCCCCAGCTGTGGCTCCTTCGCCACCTCGGTCATGAAGCGCACGCAGCGGGTGCAGAGGATGCAGCGCTCCTGGTCCAGCACCACCGTGGGGCCCAGCACCTTCCGCTTGGCCTTCATGAACTTCTGGCCCTCGAGGCGCGAGGAGCGGTGGTTGTGGCGCTGGTAGTAGTCCTGGAGCTTGCACTCCCCGGCATCGTCGCAGATGGAGCAGTCCACCGGGTGGTTGAGGAGGAGCATCTCCATCACCGCCCGCTGGCTCTCCTGGACGCGGGCGCTCCTCGTCTGGATGATCATCCCCTCGGCCATCGGCGTCTGGCAGGCCGGAACGAGCTTCGGCGAGTTGCTCACCTCCACCAGGCACATCCGGCAGTTGGCGGCGATGCTCAGGCGGGGGTGGTAGCAGTAGTACGGGATCTCGGAGCCCACCGCCTTGACCGCGTCCACCATGTTGGCGCCGGGCTTGGCCACCAGCTCCTTGCCATCCACCGTCACCGTCACGAAGCCAGGGTGCTTGGGCGCGGGCTTGCCGCCAGGGCCTGGAGGCGGACCGGGCGGCTTGGCCAGGGGTGGCTGGGCATCCCCGCTGGGCTTCTTGCCGTCGCTCTCGCTCACTGCTCCACCTCGCCGCCGATCATGTTGATGGTGTCGAACGTCGGGATCAGATCCGCCAGCATCTTCCCCTCGATCATCCGGGGGATCCCCGAGAGAATGGCGAACCCCGGCGCGCGGACGTGGACCTTGTACGGCCGGCCCGACCCGTCGCTCACCAGGTACCAGCCCAGCTCGCCGTTGGCCGCCTCGGTGCAGTCGTAGACCTCGCCCGGGGGCACCGGGACGCCCTCCATCACCAGCTTGAAGTGGGAGATGACCCCCTCGATGGTCCCGTAGACCTCGGCCTTCGGCGGGAGCGCGATGCGCCAGTCGTCGACGATGATCGGCCCCGGCGGGATCTCCCGGAGCGCCTGCCGGACGATGGCCTCCGACTGCTTCAGCTCCTCCATCCTCATGAGGTATCGGTCGTAGTTGTCGCCGTTCTGGCCGACGGGGACGTCGAAATCCATCCGGTCGTAGACCCAGTACGGACGCGCCTTGCGCACGTCGTAGTTGATGCCGTTGGCGCGGAGACACGGGCCGGTGAAGCCGAAGTCCAGCGCGTCCTGGGCGGTGATGACCCCGGTGCCACGCATCCGGTCCACGAAGATGCGGTTGTTGGTGAGGAGGCCGTCCACCTCCCCGAGCAGCTCGTGGATCCTGTCCAGCGTCTTGCCCACCCGATCGATCCAGCCCTCGGGAAGGTCGCGGTTCAGCCCGCCGACCCGGCCGAACGAGGTGGTGAGCCGGGCGCCGGTGAGCTCGCTCACCCGGTCCATGATCTGCTCACGGCCCTCGATGGCGTAGAGGAAGGCGGAGAAGCCGCCCAGCTCCAGCCCGATGGCCCCCACGCAGGTGAGGTGGTCGTGCATCCGGTGCAGCTCGGAGGCGGCCACCCGGATGTACTGGGCGCGCTCGGGGATGTCCAGGCCGATGAGCGCCTCCACCGCCTTGAGGAAGCCGAGGTTGTTCATGATCGCCGAGACGTAGTTGAGGCGATCGGTGTAGGGCAGGCACTGGTTCCAGGTGACGTTCTCGCAGCTCTTCTGGAACCCGCGGTGGAGGAAGCCGATCTCCGGATCGGCGTGGATGATGGTCTCGCCCTCGAGCTCCACCTTCATCCGCACGGTGCCGTGCATCGCCGGGTGCGACGGCCCCAGGTTGATCAGCATCCGCTTGGTCTGGAGGTGAGCCTCGAGCTCGGACTCCTCGTCCTGGGCGACGTCCTCGGTCTGTCGTTCGTCGGCGTGGGCCATTGGGTCGGGTCAGGCGGTTCCGGAGGTGCCGGGGCCGCGGAAGATGTCCCGGATGGGGCGCTCGGGGATGAGCGGCTGGCGCTCGCGCAGCGGGTAGTCCTTGCGGAGCGGGTGCCCCTTGAACTCCTCGTACATGAGGATCCGGCGCAGGTCGGGGTGGCCGGCGAAGCGGATGCCGTAGAAGTCCCAGACGAACCGCTCCCACCAGTTCGCGCCCTGGAAGATGGAAGTGACGCTCGGAACCTCGGGGTGGTCCTCGCCGACGCGCACCTTGAGGCGAAGGTGCTCGTTCCAGGTCACCGAGTAGAGGAAGTAGACCACCTCGAATCGCGGTGTGTTGTCCGGCAGCTGCAACCGGTCCACCGCGTCGATGGAGAGGAAGAGCTTGAAGTCGAGCTGCGGGTCGTCCTTGACGTGGCCGAGGACCGTGCGGAGCGACCCGGGCTCGAGGACGCCCCAGCTTCCACCGGTGCGGTCGGTGTACTGCTCGACGAAGGCGTCGGGGTACTTCTCGTGCACGAGGGTGAGGGCGCGGAGGCTCACGGGGTCGGGACGGCCTTTCCGGGACGAGGGAGCGTGCCGAACGGCGCCGCGGGTTCTACTGGCCTGCCGCGGGGCACGTCAACGGACAACCCCGAAGAAGTTGGGGCACTTACCGAGGGGAGCAGGGGAAGTCGGGAGAAGCCGCGGGCGCCGGCCCGGGAGTAGGGTGGGCGGCCATGGAAGGCCCGAGCGTCCAGGAGCGGTTCGCCCCCCACAACGCCTGCTTCGGCTGTGGCCCGTCGAACCCGAAAGGACTGCGGATTCGCAGCTTCGAGGAAGGCGACCACCTCGTCGCCCGCTGGCGCCCCGAGGAGCATCATCAGGCGTTCCCCGGGGTGGTCAATGGAGGCATCGTCGGAGCGTTGCTCGACTGCCACTCGAACTGGGCGGCCATGGTGGCGCTGATGCGCGCCCAGAAGCTCCAGTCCCCACCGTGTACCGTGACCTCCGACTTCGCGGTGAGCCTCAAGCGGCCCACGCCGTTGGGGCCCGAGCTGATGCTCTGGGCCAAGGCGGTGGAGATCCAGGGAGACCGCGCCACGGTGGAGGCGACGCTGAGCGCCGAGGGGAAGGTGACCGCCACCTGCCGGGGGACGTTCGTGGCTGTGAAGCCCGGCCACCCCGCGTACCACCGGTGGTGAGCGGCAGCGCGGACTGGAGGGGAGCCCGATGAGGCGTCGCCGATTTCTCGAGCTTCTCGCAGGGGGCGCAGCGGCTGGCGCCCTCGGGCTGCCTTCGGCCGTCGCCGGGGCGGCGATGCGTCGCGTGCGCCCGGGCGACGCTGGATGGCCGGACGAGGCAGCGTGGAAGGCCCTCTCCGAACGGGTGCAGGGGCGGCTGCTCCGGGTCGACTCGCCGCTGGAGAAGGCGGCTCCGGAGCTGGTCAAGCAGATGCAGAACCCGTACTTCCTCGGCGACCAGGTCTGGGGAACCCAGAGCACGGGTTGGGCGGGGGCGTGGACCTCGAGCCCGAGCGCGTACGCCGTCACCGCGAAGAGCGCCGCGGACGTGTCGGCCGCGGTGGACTTCGCCCGCGCGCACCGGCTCCGGCTGGTGGTCAAAGGCGGCGGACACAGCTACCACGGGGCGTCCAACGCGCCCGACTCGCTCCTGGTCTGGAGCCGGGCGATGGAGGACGTCACCTTGCACGACGCCTTCGTCCCGAGGGGGTGCGAGGGCATGCTCCATCCGGTGCCGGCGGTGAGCGTGGGGGCGGGGGCGCTCTGGTTTCACGCCTACGACGCGGTGACCACGCGGGGCGGCCGGTACGTGCAGGGCGGCGGATGCGCCACGGTGGGAGTCGCCGGGCTGGTACAAGGCGGCGGCTTCGGGAGCTTCTCCAAGCGGTTCGGCATGGCCGCCGCGAGCCTGCTCGAGGCCGAGGTGGTGACCGCGGACGGAGTCACCCGGCTGGCGAACGCCTGCACGCACCCGGACCTCTTCTGGGCGCTGAAGGGAGGCGGCGGCCCGACCTTCGGCATCGTCACCCGTCTGACGCTGCGGACCCACGAGCTTCCAGCGACGTTCGGTGGAGTGCTGCTGACCCTCGAGGCGGACTCGGATGCGGCGTTCAAGCGACTGATCCGCCGATTCGTCGCCTTCTACGCTGCCTCCCTCATGAACCCGCACTGGGGCGAGCAGGTGAGGCTGCATCCTCGCAACCGGATGGCGGTCCAGATGCTCTTCCAGGGCCTGGACACCGCCCAGGCGGAGGAGGTCTGGAGGCCGTTCCTCTCCGAGGCGGCGAAGCCGGGGAGCGGGGTCAGCGTCGGAGCCGACCGGACCACCCTCAGTGCGCCGGCGCGTGACTTCTGGAACCCCGAGTTCCTCAGGACGAAGCTCGGCCCGTACGTCCGGGTCGATGACCGGCCGTCCGCGCCCCCGTTCAAGAATCTCTGGTGGGCGAGCAACGAGGAGGAGCTCGGCGCGTACTGGCACGGGTACGAGTCCACCTGGCTTCCCGCTTCGCTCCTGTCCGCCGGACGCCAGGGGGTGCTGGCCGCGGCGCTCTTCGCCGCCTCCAGGCACTGGACCGTCGGCCTGCACTTCAACAAGGGGCTCGCCGGTGCGCCGTCGGAGGCCATCACCGCGGCGCGAAACACCTCCGTCAACCCGGCGGTGCTCGACGCCTTCGCCCTGGCGATCATCGCCGGGAGCGGTCCCCCGGTGTACCCCGGCGTTGCGGGCCACGAGCCCGAGCCGGACGAGGCGCGCAACGACGCACAGGCGATCCACCGGGCGATGGCGGAGCTGCGGAAAGTGGTGCCCGACCCGGGCTCGTACGTCCTGGAGAGCAATTACTTCGAGCCGAGCTGGCAGCGGGCGTTCTGGGGAGGGAGCTACCCCCGGCTCCGCGCGGTGAAGAAGAAGTACGACCCGGACGGTCTGTTCATCGTCCACCACGGCGTGGGCAGCGAGGACTGGAGCCCGGACGGGATGGTGCGCGCCACGGGACGCTGATCCCGAACGGTCAGCCTCGTCCGCAACGGAACCCGGGGGGACGAACCCGTCGCCACCGTCCGGCAACGGCGCCAACCCTGGCTGGTCTGCGGTGCACCCCGCTGCCTCGAATGGGCCCTCGATCCGGGTGATCCACGGGCCACGCTCGGATCTGCGTCGCGAGACGGTGTGCTGTCCCGTCCCGGTCCGGGATGAGCTGCTCAGCGCGAGCGCGGGTCGGTCGGTGCGAGCTCGGCCCGGTCGTCCCGGTTGCTCCACTCGGTCTGCCAGGCGAAGCCGTTGCGGCGGCCCCACACGCTCTTCAGCGCGGAGTCGCCCTCGAGCTCCGCGTTGAGCACCGGGATGTCGCCGATCTCCCCCTTGCCGCGCAGGGGGCGTCCGAGCCCGTCGAGCACCGCGCTGCCGTCGCGCCGGCGGACGGGCGTGGTGTCGTCGTACCAGCCGAGGAAGTGCGGGTCCCCGGT
>Ga0335084_10000043_pt1 | contig 74098 bp, 65 predicted proteins | sample Lox_Sample_44_FD_206721 | JGI IMG/M metagenome (GOLD analysis project Ga0335084, IMG submission 206721) | Soil microbial communities from Loxahatchee National Wildlife Refuge, Florida, United States - Lox_Sample_4.4 | ecosystem: Environmental > Terrestrial > Soil > Wetlands | place: USA...
GGCGAGGAACACTCTCGGAAGAATAGGTCTCTGGCCCTCGTTTCATCTGCGCCTTCCAGACTCCACGAGGTGTCAACACCTTTGTGGGATAGCTCAGGCTAGGGGTTAGTGGTCAGGGTTAGGGAGGGGGTCGGAGAGTCAGAACCCTGACCCCTCGCCCCTCTCCCCTTCTTCATTGCGGCGTCTTCACCTCTTCGCGCGCCTTCTGGCGCGCTTCCTGGTCCTCGACGATCATCTTGTACGCAATGTAGTACTTGTAGATGTTCGAAACGTAGGTCACCGTCTCGCGTCCGATCTTCTCGGAAGCCACGACCTCGACGTTGTAGAACCAGACGTTGGGGTCGAGACCCCGCTTGGCGGCTTCCTTGCGCAGGCTTGCGATCCGGGCTGGGCCCGCGTTGTAGGCCGCAAATGCGAAGAGCGCCTTGTTCAAGCGATCCATCGGCTCGTTGGCGAAGTACTGATCGATCATGAAGCGCATGTATTTCACGCCGGCGTGGATGTTGGGCTCGATCTGGCTGATGTCGCCGACATTCAGCTCCTTGCCGGTCGCCGGCATGACCTGCATGACGCCGACGGCGCCGACATGGCTCTTGGCGTTCTGGTTGAGCTGCGACTCCTGAAAGCCCTGGGCCGCCATGAGGAGCCAGTCCATGTCGTACTTGTCCGAGTAGGTCCGGAAAAACTGGATCGTCTGCTGGAACTTTCGGCGCTGCTCTTCGGACGCCGCGTTCTTCACGAATTTCGTGCTCTTCAGGTATTTCTGGAACAACATGTTCCGTGTGGCCGATCCCGCGGGGTACTTGGCGAGAAATGCGTCGAGCTCTGCCTTCAGCAACGGGCTGTTCTTCCGGATTGCCCAGGCGATGTCGGCGTCACGACGCAGCGCGATCTCCGGATGAAGTGTCAGCTTTGAAAAGACGCCGGCCCAGAAGCGCGCCAGAAAATCGTCGACCACAACAAATTGAACGAGCCCCGCGTTGACCATCTCGAGCAGATCCTCGTCTTCGAGCTCCGCCGGCGCAAACCGGAGCTTGACGGGGGGCTTTCCGCGCTTGGCGAGGTCGGCGTTCAGCTTGTCCAGGCTCTCGTTGTAGATGGTTCCCTTCCGAACGAAGACCTCCTTGCCGGAGAGGTCGTCGACCGCGGCGATGGCCGGCGAGGCCGGCCCCGCAACGACGATCTCCGAGACGTTGGTCAACGTGGGATTCGAAAAATCCACTTTCTCCAAGCGCTCCGGGGTCACCGTCACATTGGCCGCGATGAGGTCGCCTGTCCCTCCCAGCAGCCTCGCCGCGAGGTCCCCGCGGGCGACGGGGACGAACGCAACGTGGATCTTCAACTTGCCCGTCTTGTACTTCTTGTTGAGCTCGTCCTCGAAGAGCTTGAACGCGTCGTAGGTAATCCCGCGCTGCGCTCCCTTGTCGATAAAGTAGTTGGTCTTGTTGTACACGACGAGCACGCGAACGACTCGCCGCTTCTTCATGACGTCGAAATCGCCCACATAAGCCTTCGAGATCCGTGTCGGAATCCCCTTTAGGGTCTCCTTCTTCGGCTGGGCCGGCTGCGCGGCGAGCCTCGTCGGCCCCGCCAAAAAGACAAACAGCGCGCCGCACACCGTCACTATCAGGTTTCGCGACAGGTTCACTTTTTCCTCCGCGCGGATTCTAACGTCGGTCGTGCGAGGGTCCCAATTCCCTAACCCGTGTCGTGTGCGCCGGCGCGGCGCCGCCGAGCGTTCTTCGCTATTTCTCTGCGCTTCGCCCAGAGCCGGCGACGGTTGCGCCACAGCCAGGAAAACGCCGGCAGCGAGGACCTCTCGATGGTCAGACACGCTCCGAGCACGACGAGATCCCTGGCGAGGGTCGGCACCAGGGTCGCGAAGAATTCAACGCCCGTCTGATTGTTGATCCGCAGCAGGAAGCGGTTCTTGACCGAATGGTAGTTCGCGATCGCCGACATTTCCCTCCTCCGCGAGGGGAGGCTCCGGCGCCGGTGATAGGCCACCGCGCCCGGGACGTACAGGCACTTCCATCCCAGTCGCCGAAGGCGCCAGGCGAGATCGGCGTCCTCGCGGTATAAGAAGAAGTCGGCGTCGAAGTAGCCGGTCGAGATCTTTGAACTCTCGAGCGCTTCGCGCCGATAGAACCCGGCGGCGCCGGTCGTGCCCGCGATCTCCTCCTCCTCGAGATACCGGCCGGCTTCCTCCTCCTCCGACCCGCGGTCGAAGTGCCGGCCCGAAGCCCGAAAGACAATCCCGGTCGAGTCGAGACGCGTCGTCGCGAGAAGTTGCGGACCCTCCGCGCGCAGGATGCGCCCGGAGGCGGAGCCAACGTCGGGTCGACGGTCGAGCCGCGCGGCGAGCACGGCCGCGAAATCGGGCGCGAGGCGGCAATCGGGGTTCAAGGCCAGAACGTAGCGTCCTCGCGAGACCCCGATCCCGGCGTTCATCGCCGCGGAGAAGCCGACGTTCTCCGGAAGCTCGATCAGGCGCGCCCCGGGCGAGACGCGACGGACGGTCTCCCGGGAGCCGTCCCGCGACGCGGTGTCCACGACGATGATCTCGACCTCGACGCCCCGCTGATCTTGGGCGCTCGCCAGCGAGACGGGAAGGTCTTCCGCGGAATCGTGGGCCACGACGATGATGGAGACGGCCGGTGTCATGGAATCAGGAACGGGCTGCCCCGCGATCCGGCGTCCCGCTGGCGAAACCCAGTGCGACTCGGAGAACGCCGAGATACGCGCGGGCCGACTCCCCCTTGGGTCGCGGATCCGAGCGCCTCCAGGGCAGGACGGCCAGGCGCAGCAGCATTCCTTTGACGAGCAAAACGCGATACGCCGCCTGCGCCAAGACGCCGTAGTGCCGCCGCCGATACCGCAGGGCATTCCGGTAGTAGACCGGGAGGAATCGGGAGTACCCGAGGTGCTCGGCGGAAGCCCCGCCCCGATGCCGAAATCGTGCTGCTGGCCAGTAGAGCACTTTGCCCATCGGGGCCAGGCGCGCGCAGAGGTCCACATCCTCGAACCAGGCCGGCGTGAACTCCTCCGCGAAGCCCCCGAGGCGCCGGAATGCTTCGGTACGCACCGCCAGCGCCGCTCCGGCGGCTTGCTCGACCTCGAACGGTGTGCCGCGGTCGAGCTCGGCGTAGCGAACGCGCCGGCGGCCTGGATTGTTCGGAAACAGATGGTCGACGAGCAACAGCTCCCTCGCGTCGGAAGCGAGAGTCGGTAGCCGTCGAAGCTGGAACGTGAACTGGTCCTCCCGGCCGGGCGGCGCCAGCCGAGACGACGGCGAGGGGTCGGCCACTCCGGCGAGATCGAGCAGACGTGGAGCGAGTGCGACGGCTTCCGGATGAGCCCGGAACCCGCGCAACAGCTCCCGGAAGGAGTCTTCCTCGGCCCGCGTATCCGGATTGAGGAAGAGCAGCGCCGCCGCGTCCGTGCCCGTGGCACCCTGGTTCGCCGCCGGGCCAAAGCCGCGGTTCTCCCGGTTGAAGACGACCGTCGCGCCCGGCCAACAGCCGAGGATCTCTTCGGGACGGACGTCGGTCTCACCGTTGACGACGATGGTCAGAGAGATGCGCGACCCGGAGCCCGCCGCGGCCCGCGCCGCCGCCAGGGAAGCCACCGCTTCATAGAGCTCCCTCGCGTCTTTCCAGGAGACGACGATCACCGCGAGGTCGGCGGCGCCGGTGTCGTTCAACGGAAAGGGCCGCCGACACCCGCCGGATGGGCACCCGCCCAAGGGCTCTGGCCCGGCGGCGTCAAGATCTCGCCTGGACCGCGCTCACGGGCCAGTCCTCGAGCCTCCCGTGCTCCGAACGAAATCGCAAGGCTTCCGCGGGCAACCCCGGCCAGACCAGCAGGGGCAGCAGAGGGGCCCGCCAGCCGAGCCGTCTCGCATGCGCCAGGTCCGCCCGCAGGAGGCGGCCGAAGCTCGCGCGGATCCGCCGGGGCTCGATGTTTCGAAAGAGCGTGCGCCACCGGTTTCGCGCCGTCCACAAGGACCTGCGGAACGGCGTGCGGCTCGAGGTGCGCGCACCCTCGTGCCTCGCCGTCACCCGCGGATCGCACACGAACCGCCACCCGGCGCGCGCCAGGCGAAGCGACAGATCCGCGTCCTCGTAATACGCGAAGAACCTGTCGTCGAAGACCTGGCCGTGCGGTGCGACGGACGCCAGGGCCTCGCGGCGATACAGCGCGGCCGTCGCCGAAACTCCGGGAACCTCGAACGGGTCGCCCGGCACGGTTTCCGGCCGTGCCCCGCCGAACACCGGGACCGCCTCTCCCCGGTCGTTCCACTCGATTCCGGCCGTGTCGACGCGGCCGCCGTCGGCCGTCAGAACGAGGCCTTGAACCCCCGCCAGGCGCTCGTCCAACAACAGCCGCGCGCCGAGCCGCGAGACGTAGCTCGCCTCGACGGTCGCGTCGTTGTTGAGCAGCAGCACGAACGGCGAGCGCGTTCGGGCAATCCCCTCGTTGGCCGCGCCCGCGAATCCCAGGTTTCGCGAGAAGGGGACGACACGAACTTCGGAGGCCTCCGCGGCCAGCCGCTCCCGCTCCGCCAGGCTCGAAGCGTTGTCCACCACGAGGATCGACAGATCGACGCCGGCCTGCTCCTTCAAGGACCGGATCGCCGCCAGAAGGGCGTCGCCGCCGTCGCGATTGACGACCACGGCGTCGACATCGGGAAGTGGAAGGGGACGGCTCAAGTTCTCGTGCGGGCTCGGTCCCGGGCGCGGTATAAATCGCCTTGATTCATGCTACCACGCGACTTTCTGCGGGAGAACGCACAGCGGCTCCTCGCCGAGTACCCCGAGCGCTTCGCCGGCACTGCCCTCGAGCGGTTCGCGGAGGTCGACCGCGACCGCCGCGAGGCGGTGACACGGCTGGAGGAAATGCGCCGGCGGCGAAACGAGCTCGCGGCGGTCAAGGGCAAGCCTTCCCCCGAAGCGCTGGCTGAGATGAAGGGGCTCAAGGAGGAAATCCGCCGCCTCGAGGAGCACGCCGAGCGCGACGACGCTCTGCTCGGCGAGGTCGAAGCGGGCATCCCGAACGTCCCGCAGGAAGGTGTCCCCCGGGGACGGGACGAGAGCGCCAACCGCGTCGAACGCCTCTGGGGAGAGCCTCGGCGATTCGACTTTGAGCCCCGCGCACACTGGGATCTGGGGCCGTCCCTCGGGATCCTTGACTTCGAACGGGGCGCGAAGCTCGCGGGGACTCGTTTCACGGTCTTGAAAGGGGCGGGGGCTCGCCTGTCGCGGGCGCTTTCGGCGTTCATGCTCGACCTGCACTCGCGCGAGCACGGGTACCAGGAGGTCTTCCCGCCCGCGCTCACCAACGCGGCTTGCCTCTTCGGCACGGCGCAGCTGCCGAAATTCGAAGAGGACCTGTTCCGGACGCGCGAAGGCTACTACCTGATCTCGACCGCCGAGATTCCGCTCACCAATCTTCACCGCGAGGAGATCCTCTCCGGCGCCGCGCTGCCGCTTCTCTACACCGCCGGCACGTCCTGCTTCCGCGCCGAGGCAGGCGCCGCCGGACGCGACACGCGCGGGATGATCCGCCAGCACCAGTTCGAGAAGGTCGAGCTCGTGACGATCACGACGCCGGAGGACTCGGCCGCAGCCCTCGAGCGGCTGACCGGGCACGCCGAGCAGGTGCTGCGGCGGCTCGATCTCCCGTACCGCGTGGTCTCACTCTGCACGGGAGACCTCGGGTTCGCGGCGGCGAAGACCTACGATCTCGAGGTCTGGCTGCCCGGACAGAACGCCTACCGCGAAATCTCCTCCTGCTCGAACGTCACTGACTTCCAGGCGCGCCGCGCCTCGATCCGCTTCCGCCGCAGCGAAGGCGAAAAGCCCGAGTTCGCCCACACCTTAAACGGCTCCGGGCTCGCCGTCGGCCGCACTCTCGTCGCGGTCCTCGAAAATTTCCAGCGCGCCGACGGGTCGGTCGAGATTCCTGAGGCACTGCGTTCCTATTTCGGAGCGGCAGAGATCAGAGTCTGATCCCCCTCTTCGCGACTCACCTCGCCGGGCTAACTGAAGCGGAGCCGGGCCAGATCGCGCCACGCGCCGTCAACGACCGTCCGCCCGGCTCCGGAAGAGAGTTTTCAAGTCACTCCGGCGAGTTTGGTACCAAGCCTTACATTCCCGAGCCCGGCTCCGGTACTAATGCCCCGGCCGACACGATCATCTTCATCGCCTGCTCCGGCGACATCTCGAGATAGGTCACGCGCTCCTCGGGGACGACGAGCAGAAACCCCGTCGTCGGATTGACGGCGCTCGGAATGAAGACGCTACAGACTTTCTTTCGGGTCTTCTCCCCCGCCTCTCCGGACACGTTCGACGTCACGAAGCCCAGTCCCCAGGTGCCCGGCGAGGGGAACTCCACGATGGCTACACGCCCGAAGGACCCGGTCCGCGACGGGCCGAGAAGCAGCTCGGCAATTTGCCTGAGCGTCGCGTAGATTTTGTTGATCAGCGGGACCCGGTGCATCAGCCGGTCCCAGATCGCGAACAGCCGCCTCCCCAATAGGCCCGCGGTTAGCCAGCCGAGCAAAAGGAGCAGGATGTTCAAGAGCACGAATCCGAGGCCGAAGACCGAGATGCCTCGCGCCCGCAGCTCGCTCCCGAGGATGTTGTCGAAGAACGTGAAGAGGGTCCAAACGACCCAGAGCGTCAGGGCGGTGGGAGCGAGGACGACGATTCCGGCGATGTAGTAGCGGCGAATGCGCGCTCCGAAGCCGGCGGCCACGGCAAGATGGTAACCCGCGGGGGGCGCGACACGCGATGGCGGACACGTTCGAAAATGTTAGAACCGCAGGACAGATGCCGTTCGAGGCGGCCCTTTTCGAGGCTGTGGTTCCCGTGTTCCGTCGGATCGCGACGGTTTCCAGGCAACTGCGCGCTCTAGGGATGAGTTTCGCTCCACCTGGCGGCGCAGGAATCACGTAAAGGGCCTGGCCCCATCTTAATGGTCAACGACTGATGAGATGGCTGCTGGACGCGCCACCCGGTTCGGGAGCAAGACGTGGATTGCCCTAACGGCGCCGCCTGTGCGCCAACGGGCGTCAAGCGAGCAGCGGGCAGTCGGAAGGGAGCTTCATCGGCAGTCGCTGCGGTAGGAGCTCGAATCGGAACCGCGTGCCTGTGATCGGCTCGCCGTCCAGGTTGATTTGAAGTGCTTCGTCGGTCTCGATCTCGAGCTGCGCCACTCGGCCGCCGACGACCGTGCGCTGAACCGCGTCGAGCCCTCCTCGAAGTAGGTCGCGCAACGCTGGAGCCAGCTCCTCGTTCGGCAGCTTCGGCAGGATGCGCACGTCGAAGAGTCCATCATTCAGGAGCGCCTCCGGGCAAAGCGGGTGGCCTCCGCCCGCCTGCCGGCCGTTGCCCACGGCCAGGACAAGGAAGGCGCCTTCCCACGCGAAGCCAGGTCCAGTCATCCGTCCGCGCTCGGGGCGGATGCTGCTGAAATGGGTCAACCCGGTCAGCAGGTAGGCGGCGCCGCCGAGGAGTTTCTTCAGCTCGTTCGGGGTCGCGACCGTCAAGTATGTGCCAAACCCTCCCGTGGCCACGTTCAAGAAGCACCTTCCGTTGGCCCGGCCGACATCGACCAGAGCCGCGCGCGCCGAAACGGCGAGGCGCATGGCTCCAAAAGGGTCGAGAGGGATGCGGCAAGCACGCGCCAGGTCGTTGGCCGTGCCGAGCGGCAGAATGGCCAGGCTGGGGGAAGGCCCTGTCTCATTCCCGCAGTCCACCAGCCCCGACACAACTTCGTTTACGGTCCCGTCCCCCCCTCCGGCAATGACAACTCCGAATCCTTCATTCGCCGCCCGGCGAGCGAATCGCGTCGCGTCGCCGCCTTCCCATGTCACGCGGACGTCGACGTGGAACCCGTCGTCGCGAACAGCCCGCACCGCCGCGCGCACGTCTTCGCGCATGGCGGCCTTGCCATGCAGCACAAGACAGGCCGATTGGGCAGCGTCCATTGTCATCCCGCTCCTCGGCACGAAGGCTGCCGGCCTCGGGCGCTCAACGTCGTTCGGAGCGCAGGAACACCTCCGAAACCTTATTGGGTGCAGAAAACAGTGTAGCCGACGGGGCGTCGGGGGTTGAAGCTTCCGGAGACCGTCGGAGCGCCGCGGAAGTGTGAAGGAGTCCTCATGCCCGACCTCAGAGCAGCGGACTAGAGAGGCGAAGCACGTTCTCGAGAAATCGCTCCTTCAAGGGCCGGCGCCTCCAGGCCGCACGGCAGCTCGTCGGCCTTCGGCGTGCTCATCGCTGCCGGTTGCCCGCCCTGGACGGCGAACCTCGCGTAGGACCCGATCCTCGTCTTCCAAGCTCCTCACCTTCAAGGCTTTCCCGAGAGGTCACCGAGGATCCCTTTACGCTGGAACCGATCGGAAGCATGATGTTGCATCCTGGCGACGCCAGCCGTGATGGAAGAAAATCGGCCGGCTGAAAACTTGGCCCGACGCGATGAAGCAACAGGACATCGATCCCCGCCTGGTGCTCGATACGACGCCGGTGCTGATTTTCAGCGCGCGTCCTGACGGGTACATCGACTACTTCAACCAGCGCTGCCTCGATTACCTTGGCGTTCCCCTCGATGCGCTCGAAGGTGGAAGGTGGACCAACTTCATCCACCCCGACGATCTGGAGGAGCATCTGCGGCGCTGGCGTAAGTCGATCGCCAGCGGCGAGCCGGCCGTATCCCAGGCTCGTGTCCGCAAAGCGAACGGCGAGTACCGGTGGTTGCTGCATCACACCGAGCCGCTACGCGATGAACTCGGCAGCGTCGTTCGGTGGTTTGGCTCGAGCATCGACATCGAAGATCTCAAGCGCGCCGAGGAGACGAACCGGGACGCGGAGCAAGAGCTTCGGACGATTCTCGAGACGATCCCGGCCTTCGTCTGGACGGCCGGCCCCGATGGCGCTCTCGAGTTTCTAACGGAGCGCTGGTTCCAGAGGACGCGTCACACCAGAGAGGAGGTCGTCGGCTGGAAGTGGACGAGCATGATTCATCCGGATGATCGCGACCGCGTCGTGCAGAAATGGCGGGAAGCGATCGCCTCGGGAAGTCCGCTCGATCTGGAAATGCGTGGCAGTGACGCAGAAGGAAAGTATCGATGGTTCCTGACGCGTGCCGTTCCACTGCGAAGCCAATCGGGCGCGGTCATCCGATGGTATGGAACGCTCACGGACATCGATGACCGCAAACGGGCGGAGCAGGAGCTGCACGACCTGAAGGAGCAGCTCCACAAGGAGAACATCGCCCTCCGAGACGAGATCACCCAGACCTCGATGTTCGAGGAGATCGTCGGCTCTTCGGCGCCGCTCCGCCAGCTTCTGGTGCTCGTGGCCAAGGTGGCGAGCACCGATTCGACGGTGCTGATTACCGGCGAGACCGGCACCGGAAAGGAGCTGATCGCCCGCGCAATTCACCGGCGGTCTCCCCGCGCCTCACGGCCATTCGTGTCCGTGAACTGCGGCGCCATTCCCCCGTCGCTGACGACCTCGGAGCTGTTCGGCCACGAAAAAGGGGCCTTCACCGGCGCCGTGCAGCGCCAGCTCGGCCGCTTCGAGCTGGCGGAAGGGGGGACCATCTTCCTCGACGAGGTGGGCGAGCTCCCGCAGGAGACGCAGATCGCGCTGCTCCGGGTCCTGCAGGAGCGGACCTTCGAGCGCGTCGGCGGCAGCAAGTTGATTTCCGCGGACGTGCGGGTCATCGCCGCGACGAACCGCGACCTCGGCCAGGCAATCGAGGAAGGTTCGTTTCGGCGCGATCTCTATTACCGGCTGAGTGTCTTTCCGCTGCACGTGCCGCCGTTGCGCGAGCGCCCGGAGGACATTCCGCTCCTCGTCGAATACCTGACGCAACGGTATGCGGCAAAGATGGGGAAAAGGATCACGAGCGTGAGTCGCAAAACGATCGATCTGCTCACCTCATACGACTGGCCGGGCAACGTTCGCGAATTGCAGAACGTGATCCAGCGGGCGGTGATTCTCTGCGAGGGCACTCTGTCCGTCGATGAAACATGGTTCGACAAACGATCGACCGAGCGGGGGGCCGACACAAAGAGCCTGGGGCGCCTGAAAGGCCGCGAGGAGAAGGAACTGATCGAACGCGCACTGGCAGGCTCGCGCGGTCGCGTGGCCGGTCCGGACGGCGCAGCCGCAAAGCTCGGAATCCCGCGCTCCACGCTCGAATCCAAGATTCGATCCCTGCAGATCGACAAGCACCGCTTCCAGGCCAGATAAGCACACGGCTCGGGCGAGCTGGCGTGTCGAAACTCGCCATTTGTCGAGATTCGCCACGGCCCCAGTCTCGTAATCCATTGGAAACACTAATACCTGGCCGTGGCACGGCGGTTGCCCTATCAGTGTGTCGATGGTACTGAGAATCGAAAACGTCCGCGGTGACTCCGGGACGATTTTTCTGCTCATCGGGAGGATCACCTCGCCGGACGTTCAGGACTTGAAGGCACGGGTTGCCGAGGAACCGAATCCCGTCGCTCTCGACCTTCAGCAGGTGCGGCTCGTCGATCTCGACGCAGTCCACTTCCTAGCGGCAGCCGAGCGGAGAGGAGTCGAGCTCCGCAACCTTCCGCAGTACGTCCGCGAGTGGATCTTTGCAGAAAAACCGAGACTCGGTGATCTGGAGTGAATGCGTCTCTCAAAACGACTCGAAAGGAGGATCGGATATGGAACGGATATTGGTGGTGGTTTTCGATAACGAGAAGAAGGCCTTCGAAGGACGCTCGGCTCTTCGGCAGCTGGAGGCGGAAAATAGCCTCACGATTTACGAGGGGGCGGTGGTCGTCAAGCATGCGGACGGTACCGTCAGCGTCAAGCAGCTCGACGACTCCGGGCCGATCGGCACGCTCACCGGGACGGCCGTGGGCGGTCTGATCGGGCTGCTGGGTGGACCCGTGGGGCTGGCCCTCGGCGCCGCGTCGGGCCTCACGGTCGGCGCGTTTTACGACGCCGACACCCTCCGCTTCGGCGAGGACTTCGTGGATGACGTCTCGAAATCCCTGAAGCCGAACAAAGTTGCAGTCGTTGCGGAAGTCGAGGAGGCGTGGACGATCCCGGTGGACACCCGGATGGAGGCGCTCGGCGGGACCGTCTTCCGCCGTGCGCTGTGGGCGGTGCAGGAGCAGGTCCGCCGCGAGGAGATCGCCGCGATGAAAGCGGATCTCGCGCAGTTCAAGAGTGAACTCTCGAAGGCTCATGCCGACCGTAAGACGAAGCTTCAAAAGAAGATCGGCGAGCTCGAGGCGAAGATCGACGCGCAGGAGAAGAAGGCGATCGAGCGGCGTGAAGCGTTCGAGGCGCGCCAGAAGGCGAAGAAGGCGATTCTCAAGAAGAACGCCGCCGCCGCCGGACAGGCGCTCAAGAAGCTCGCTCAGACCCAGGTCTGAAGCGCCCCGCTCACCAGGAGGAGGAATTCGGATCTTTGTAGAACAACCGAGACCCGGTGATCTGAAGTGATGCGTCTCTCGAACAATTCGAAAGGAGGATCAATCATGGAACGGATGTTGGTGGTGGTTTTTGACAACGAGAAGAAGGCCTTTGAAGGAACCTCGGCCCTTCGGCGGCTCGAGGTGGAAGACAGCATCAGTATTTACGCGGGGGCAGTGGTCGTCAAGCATGCGGACGGTACCGTCAGCGTCAAGCAGCTCGACGAGGACGTGCCGATCGGCACGCTCACCGGGACGGCCGTGGGCAGTCTGATCGGGCTGCTGGGTGGACCGCTTGGTGTGGCCGTCGGCGCCCTGTCGGGACTGACGTTCGGTGCGTTCTACGACATCGATACCGCCCGCGTCGGCGAGGATTTCCTCGACGACGTCTCGAAATCGCTGACGCCCAACAAGGTCGCGATCATCGCGGAGATTGACGAGGAGTGGACGGCGCCCGTGGACACCAGGATGGAGGCGCTCGGAGGAGCCGTGTTCCGCCGCGCCCTGTGGGAAGTGCAGGACAAGATCCATGACGAGGATGTCGCCGCAATGAAAGCGGATCTGGCGCAGTTCAAGAGTGAGATCTCGAAGGCTCATGCCGACCGTAAGGCAAAGCTTCAGAAGAAGATCGACCAGCTCCAGGCGAGGATCGAGGCGCAGCAGAAGAAAACGACGGAGCGGCGTGAAGCCTTCGAAGCGCGCCAGAAGGCGAAGAAGGCAATTCTCAAGAAGAACGCCGCCGCCGCCGGACAGGCGCTCAAGAAGCTCGCTCAGACTCAGGTCTGAAGCGCCGCACGTTACAGAAGGAGGAATTCGAAATGGTTACCGACACGATCTCCAAGGAAATCTCCAGGCGCGCCGGCTGGAGTATTTTCATGGGCTTGATCACCGCGGCCGCCGGCGTCGTCATGATCATCTATCCGCTGGCGACAGCCGCCGCGTCCACGGTGTTTTTCGGATCCGCGCTCATCATCGTCGCGGTCGCGCAGCTCGTCTTCGCGTTCAGCTCGCAGACCGCGGGACAATTCTTTCTCAAGCTCCTTCTCGGCATCCTCTACGGCATCGCGGGAGTTTCCCTGGTTGCCGTTCCGGGCATCGGCGTCGTGACCCTCACCGCCATGCTCGGCGCGATGCTCATCGCCGAGGCCGTCATGGAAACCGTCATCGCGTTCTCGCTGCCTGCGGCGGGCGGCCGCGTCGGGTTCCTGCTCAACGCTCTGTTCAGTCTGCTGCTCGGCGTGATGATTCTCGCGCAGTGGCCCGTCAGCTCGGTGTGGGCGATCGGGACGATTGTGGGTGTAGCCGTCCTCTTCAACGGAGTCACGCGTGCGGTGATCTCGGGCACAATCCGCCATGACGTCCGCGCGTTCTCGGCCGCGGCTGCCTAGAAAGGGTCAAGGGCGCGCCGAAAAACAACCGTGCGCCCTGGAAGGGATCGGCGAGGGCCGCCGTCTGGCGGCTCTCGCCATTTTTCGTCGGCGTCTCGCTCGAGGGCATTTGGCGTCCGCCGTCCCACATCGACCGTCCATAGGAGAACCCCTCGATGCCAAAAGTCGTGATCCTCGGCGCAACTGGCTCCCTGGGAAGGCATGTTGTTCAACAAGCCATATCCGCCAGGCATGATGTTGCCGTCGTGGTCCGTACACCGTCGAAGCTGTCCGCGGAGGTTCGCGACAATGTGTCGGTCCACCAGTGCGACCTGAGTTCGGTCTCGATTGGCGATCTGACCGCAGTGCTTCGCGGTCACGATGCCGTCATCAACACCGCCGGTCTTGTCACCGAAGGTCAGGGATTCGTCGACCTCGTCGATCGGCTCGTCACCAGTCTCGAGGCGGTGTCAACCTCCGATCGCCCCGCTTGCTGGTTCCTTGCGGGCGCGGGGCTGCTGGATATCGATGCTTCCGGCCGGAGAGGAGTCGACCTCCCTCGCATCAGCTCCACCTATTGGCCGCATCGCGTGAACTTCGAACGCATCCGCAGTTCCGATCTGGATTGGCGGCTGCTGTGTCCCGGCCCGATGGTCGAACAGCCTCCCCTTGGCCTGGCCAGACTCCGGATTTCGCTGGAACGACTACCGGTTCAAGTACCTGCTTTCGGCCGAGCTCTGCCGGGCGCCCTGTTCTTGCCCGTGTTCGCGTACCTCGTTCCGGAGATGATCATCTCCTACGCCGACGCCGCTGCCCTGATGCTCGGAAATCTGACCAGGGGAGGCGAAATGTCCCACCACAGGGTCGGTCTCGCGCTGCCACTGGGCATGCGGGGCCAAAAGGACCAATGGGCAGCTCGGCCAAAGAATGCGGCCTGACCCAACTCAAAGGTTAGACGACAGGGGTCCACACGACGAGAGTCATTTCGAGCGAAACACGCCACTTGTCTACCGTCCAGATTCCGCTAATGAGGGAGGTAGTCGCTTGCCGGGGACCTCGAGGAAGTTCACGCGTGCTGAGTCTTCGCGCCCTTTCGCGTCTGGCCCGGAACACACTTCTTATCGACATCTTTGAAATCGTGGAGAGGGCCGGATTCGAACCGGCGGTAGGGTTATTAACCCTACGGCGGTTTAGCAGCTTTTCGGCCGCGGGCGGCCGCTGCACGGCCGGCGGCCGAGAACTTCAAATCGGATCGCTTCGGGCACCGCTCCCGAGAAAACCAACATTTGGCGGAGAGGGCCGGATTCGAACCGGCGGTAGGGTTATTAGCCCTACGGCGGTTTAGCAAACCGCTGGTTTAAGCCTCTCACCCACCTCTCCGGTAAGTGGCCAAGTCCCGATGTTAGTGGATGCGCTCCGAGTTTGAAACCAGCGGTTACTCGCTTTCGCTCGACCGCTGGGTAGGCGCCGCCGGAAGGGGTACCATCCGGGCCGTGTGACGCGGCGAAGCCTCCTTCTGGTCTTGGGCCTCCTCGCACTCGCCGGCGCGGGCGTCTGGCTCTACGAAAACGCCTCGATCACGCGGTTGCGGCGCGGCTTCGCTCCATGGATGGAGCGTCTGATCCACTATCGCGATGCCTGTGAAGAGACTCGGCGGTCGCTGAAGAGCCGTGAAGCCACAGCCGCGGATCCGGAAGGGATCGCTCCCCTGCGCGCCTGGGCGTGGAAGGACTTGGAGCGGATCGCATACATCGAGTTCCGGGTCGAGAAGCCGAGCCACGAGATCGGACCGACCCGCGAGAAGACCTCCGGCCCGGTCCTCTTCACCGTGGGCGGCTTCCAGGCGGACGGCGCTCGGGTCGAAAGGAGCGCGGAGACAACCGTCGCGGCGCAATGGGATCCCCGCGAGACAAGGCCTACAACCGGAGGGAAAGCAGGCGGAGCTTCCGTGCAATTCGAGCGAACGATCTCGGATCGGAGCGAGGCGCACCCTCGCTTCCGCAACGGCACGGCCGAGGCCGGACTCGGAGCGGCGCGCCGCGACCCTCCCTTGAAGTTGAGCAACTGGCTGATCTCGGACATCTGGCCGGGCTCCGGTGTCGCCGTGCTCGACTACAACCAGGACGGCTACGAGGATCTCTTCGTCGGCGACTTCGTGCGCTCGATCCTCTACGAGAACGACGGTCACGGCCACTTCACCGACGTCACCATGAAGGCCGGACTCGCCCGGTCCGCAACGGAAGGAATCGCCGCGACCGGCGTGGCGGCCGGAGACGTCGACGGCGACGGATTTCCCGACCTCTTCGTCACCGACGCCTTCGGTCCGGCCCGCCTCTTTCACAATCGGGGAGACGGGACCTTCGAGGAGATCACTGCCCGCTCCGGCATCGCTGTCGCCGGCAACGCCCGCTCGGCCGCCTTCGCCGACGTGGACGGCGATGGGGACCTCGACCTCTTCGTCTGCATCACCGGCGACTACTACCACCAGCTGCCCGACCCTCCGTTCGACGCCAACGATGCGCAGCCGAACCGGCTCTACCTGAACGACGGCCACGGACACTTCACCGACGCCACGGAGGCTTGGGGGCTCCTGCCCGCGACGCGCTGGTCTCTCTCCGCGCTCTTCGCCGACTACGATGGAGACGGCCGCCCGGATCTGCTCGTCACCAACGACTTCGGCCTGACCAACCTCTATCGCAACGTCGGCGGCCGACGATTCCAGGATGTAACGAAGAAGGCTGGGGCAGAAGTTCGCGCCTACGGGATGTCGGGCGCATGGGGCGATTTCGACGGAGACGGCCGGCTCGACATCTACACGACCGGGACCGACACGCAGTGGTACTTTCTGCACGATTACCCCTGGCTTCCGGTGGGACTTCCGGGGCGGATCTTTCTGCCTCTCGCGATCTCCTGGATGGAGAAGATGGCGACGGGCAACAGCCTTCTCCTGCAGCGCGAGGACCATACCTTCGAGAACGAGACGCGCCGGTCGGGCGCGGCGCACGCCGGCTGGAACTGGACGGCCGTCCCGGCGGATCTCGACAATGATTCGTGGCTCGACCTCTACGCCTCCAACGGCATGTGGGGCGACGGCCGCGATCGCGACCGGGAACTCGAGTTCTGGTGGGACTCGCTCGCGTACTGGGACGACTATCAGGCGGGCAAGCGGAGCTTCGACCGCAAGGGGGCCGGCATCGCCGGCATCGAGCGCGATCGCTATTTTCACAACCGCGGCGCTGGAGCCGATCCTGTATTCGAAGACCGAGCCTTCTTAGACGGCCTCGACCTCGAAACGAACGGGCGCGCCGCCGTCGCCTTCGACGCCAACGGCGACGGCGCGCTCGATCTCTACGTCCGCTCGGTGCAGGCGCCCGAGGCGCTCTTTCTCGGATCCTCGCGCCCGGGCGAGCACTTCCTGCGGCTGCGCCTGGCGGGTACACCCGGCCGTGACAACCGCGACGGCGTGGGCTCACGAGTTACCGCTGCGCTGCCCGACGGGCGCCGTCTGATCGCCGAAACGGATAACGCGAGCGGTTACCTCTCGACGGGCAGCCCGATCGCACATCTGGGTCTCGGTGCCGCGACGCGGCTGACTGGACTGACCGTGCGCTGGCCGTCCGGCCGGGTTCAGGATCTCGGTCCGATCGATTCGGTAGACAGGACACTCTGGGTCGACGAGGAGCGAGGCATTGTTCCGGCTCCCCGACCCGGTAAGGCGCGTTAGCCTCGCTCCCGCTCCTGCCTTAGACTAAGGGCATGGCCTCCGAATCCCTGGCCGTCGACTCCGGTTCCTCTCTCTCCTACGACGCCGTCGTGATGGGGGGCGCCGTGGCCGGCGCGTCGACGGCCATTCTCTTGAAGCGTGGAAACCCGAACTTGAAGATCCTGGTCGTCGAGAAGACCGACCGTTTCGACTGGAAGGTGGGCGAGTCGACCGTCGAGGTATCGGCCTACTTCCTGACCCGAGTCCTCAAGCAGTACGACCACCTCTCGCGCGAGCAGCTCCCGAAGCAGGCCTTCCGCTTCTGGTTCGTCAACGACAAGGTCACCTGCCTGCAGGAAGCCTCGGAGACCGGGCCCACGCAACTTGCGCGCACGCCTTCCTTTCAGCTCGACCGCTCGAAGCTCGACGAGCGCCTTCTCTTCGTGGCCGGCGAGGAGGGCAGCGACGTCTGGCGACCGGCCAGGGTAACGGCGTTCGAGCTCGGCGGCGAGGCCGGCAACACACTCACGATCGAGAAGAGCGACGGCTCCCGCCACACCGTCCGCTGCAAGTGGCTCGTCGACGCAACGGGACGGCAGGCGATGCTCGCTCGCAAGCGCGGCGGCGTGACGCCGATCGAAACTCATCCCATCGCGGCGATCTGGGTCCGCTACCGGGGCGTCAAGGACATGGACGGTGTGGCGGTGGCGGGAACCGACCCGGGCAACCCCTGGGCGCGCGCGGTTCTGACGGCTCGGCGACTGGCGACCAACCACTTCACTGGCTGGGGATACTGGATCTGGTTCATCCCGCTCAAGGACGGCGAGACCTCGGTCGGCCTCGTCTGGGACAAGCGACTCGTCAATCCGGAGGGCAAGACCCCGCTCGAGCGGCTGACCCGGTTTCTCGACGGAAATCCGCTCTCGCGCCAACTCCTCGAGGGCGCGTCTCCGATCGACGGCGACTGCCGCTACTACGCGCATCTTCCCTACTTCGTCGACCAGTTCATCGGACCCGGCTGGGCCTGCGTGGGCGACGCCGGGGGATTCCTCGATCCTTTCTACTCTCCCGGCCTCGACCAGATGTCCTTCTCCGTGTGGACACGCACGCGCTTGATCCTCGAGGCTTTCTCGGGCGCCCCGCCCGAGAAGATGGCCGAGAAGTACGCGCTGCACAACCGCCGCTACGGCCGCTTCTTCAAGTACTTCTACGAGTCGATCTATCGCGACAAGTACTACGTGATGGGCGACTACGACACGATGACGATCGCGTTTCTCCTCGACACGGCCCTCTACTATTTCGCCGCGGTCATGCCGATCTACCGCTGGTCCCACGAGCGGATGGGCGTGCCCCCCTACTTCGAGGACGGCGCCGAGATCGGCTATTACCCCATTCGCTTCTACAACCGCCGGCTCGTCAAGATCGCGCAGCGCAAGATGAGGCTCGGCATCTACGGCAACCACAACGCCGGACGGCGCCCGAAGTTCGTGGGCTTTTCGGTGCGCGCCGCCATGTGGACAATGCTCGGCCACGGCCTCGTGCGATGGGCCAAGGCGGAGCTCGCCAACGCCTGGACCTACATCGTCCGGCCGAGGCCATCCGGCGTGGTACTCGCCGAGGAGCGCAAGCCGAGAGATTTCGAGGCCCGAGCCGAGCCGTCGAAAGTCGTCCAGGGCTGACGAACTCGAAGTGACGCGTGCGGCCGCTCTCGTCACCGGGGCTTCGAGCGGCATCGGGTTGGAGCTTGCGACGCTGCTCGCTCGCGACAGGTACGACCTCGTCCTGGTGGCGCGCCGCCGCGACCGGCTGGAGGACATCGCCCGGGCGTTCCGCGAGGAGTTCGGGATCGCGGTGACCGTCCTGCCTCGGGACCTCGCCGATCCGGACTCTCCCCGACTGGTAGCCCAGGAAGTCGAGTCGCGGGGGCTCCCGATCGAAGTTCTCGTGAACAACGCGGGCCTCGGCGTCTACGGATTCTTCGTGAAAACGCCGCTCGAAAAGGAGCGGGAGCTGATCCAGGTCAACATCGTGGCCTTGACTGAGCTCACCAAGCGGCTTCTCCCGGGAATGCAGTCCCGCGGACGCGGGCGCATTCTGAACGTCGCCTCGACGGCCGCCTTCCAGCCCGGGCCGCTCATGGCCGTCTACTATGCGAGCAAGTCGTACGTTCTCTTCTTCTCCGAGGCCCTGGCCAACGAGCTCGCGGGAACGGGCGTGACGGTGACCGCTCTCTGCCCCGGGCCGACGCTGACGGAATTTCAGACGAAGGCAGGCATGGAAGAGACGCATCTCTTTCATAGCCCGCTCGTCCGCGATGTGCGATCCGTGGCGCGGGTCGGCTACCGCGGGATGATGCGTGGCCGGCGAGTCGTCGTTCCCGGACTCGGCAACAAGCTGCTCGCGCAATCGGTTCGGTTTTCGCCGCGGCGGCTCGTCACAGCGATCGCCCGGCGTATCCAGGAGACTCGCAAGGCCTAGCCGTGCGCTTCGCCGGCAAGACCCTTGTCGCACTCCTGTCCGGGGCGGCTGCAGCCGTTCGGGTTGCCGCGGCTCCTCCCGACGCCGCCGTCCCGCTCCAAGACGGCCAGATCCTCGCCGTCTCGTCCGTGCGGCTTTCCGCCGACACGGCCACAGCGGCCGCCACGCGTCAGATCCTCGAGGAGGTCGCGGTTACCGCGATCACGTATGCGAGCGACGGACTTCGGGTGAAGGGCTACCTGGCGGTGCCCAAGAAGGGCGAGCATCTGCCGGCAGTCATCTTCAACAGGGGCGGCAACCGGGCGTTCGCCCAGTTGCGCCCGGAGGATGCGGTCGTCAAGCTCGGCAGCCTGGCGCGATGGGGATACGTCGTCGCAGCGAGCCAATATCGGGGAAACGACGGGGGCGAGGGAAAAGAGGAATTCGGCGGCGCCGACGTCGACGACGTCCTGAACCTGATACCGCTTCTCGGGTCTCTGTCGAAAGTCGACGCGACCCGCATCGGGATGTGCGGCTGGAGCCGCGGCGGCATGATGACCTACCTCGCCCTCGCGCGCACCGACCGCATCGCCGCGGCGGTCGTCTCCTCGGGTGTCACCGACCTGTCGGACATGCTCGCCCGCCGTCCCGAGATGGAGGACGTCTTTCTCGCCCTGATCCCCGACTACCGGGAACGGAAAGAGGAGGCTCTCGCCGCGCGCTCGGCCGTGCGCTGGGCCGAGCGGTTGAACCCGAAGACGCCGATTCTGATCCTCGCCGGGACGGCCGACTGGCGCGTTCACCCCAAGCAGGCCCTGGACATGTCAGCGGTGCTTCTCGAAGCCAAGCACCCGTTCCGCCTCGTCGTCTTCGAAGGAGGCGAGCACGGGCTGTCCGAGTATCGCGAGGACGTGGACCGCCTCGTCCGCGATTGGCTCGACCGCTACGTCCGCGACCGCAAGCCCTGGCCCGGCCTCGACCCGCACGGCGACTGAGGGACCCTCACCCGCTCCCTTGCCGCACTAAGGGTCTCGCCGTGGAGAGTCGGCGGTCGCAGACCGACGCCCCGCCGGACCCGCTATCACGCGGCGCCTCCGCTAAACTGCAATCCCGGAGGAGTGGCCGAGAGGTTTAAGGCGGCGGTCTTGAAAACCGCTGTGCCGGAAACGGCACCGAAGGTTCGAATCCTTCCTCCTCCGCCACTCGAACCCGCCAGCCGGGGGTTCGAACCGAGCGTCGTCGGCCGCGCTAGCGGCCGAGGGACGCGACACAACGCCGGCCACAGGCCGGCGGTAATCCCTCCTCCTCCGCCACTCGCTGCGAGGGAACCGGCGCATGCCGGCCCGAAGCAACGCCGGGCGCAGCGCGGCGGTTACCCGCCAGCCGGACATCGCACCGAGCGTCGTCGGCGGCCGCAGTCAAAAGAGAAATCTCAAAACCACGGCGCTAGCGACGTCGCTCCTCTACAATCGGGCGGAGGGAGAGCGCCGTGATGAGCCCTGCTTCTGTTCGACTGTCCATTTTCCGCCTCGTTCTGCCACTTCTCTTCACACTCGTCTCGGCCCGCGCGCTCGCCTATGACTGGCTTCAATACAACGGCGATCCGCAGCACAGCGGAAACAACACCTTCGAGACGATCATCACGAGCTCGAACGTCGACAATCTTGCGTTCACATTTCAGGCGACGCTTCCGTCTGTCGCCGACGGTGCGCCCGTCTATCTCTCCGCCGTCGACACGCCGAGCGGTATCCGGGACCTGCTCTTCGTCACGACGAAGGCGGGCCACATCGTCACCCTCGACGCGCACACGGGACAGCAGATCTGGGTGCACCAGTACCCGGCCGGCACGTGCCGCATCAACCTCGGCTCGACCCCTTGTTACACGACCTCTTCTCCCGCCATCGACCCGAATCGGAACTACGTCTACAGCTACGGCTTAGACGGCCGCGTCCACAAGTACCAGGTCGGCGACGGGACCGAAATCACGTCGGGTGGCTGGCCGCAGCTCGCGACGACGAAGGGATTCAACGAAAAGGGCTCTTCGGCGCTCGCCATCGCGACCGCCACCGGAGGCGCTACGTATCTCTACGTCACCAATGGCGGCTATCCCGGGGACGCCGGCGACTATCAGGGTCATGTCACGGCGATCAATCTGGCAAACGGCACGCAGCACGTCTTCAACGCGCTCTGCAGCGATCAGGCAGTCCACTTCCTCCAGGCCCCCGGCCTGCCCGATTGCCCAAACGTTCAGTCGGCCATCTGGGCGCGGGTTGCCGTCGTGTACGACGACGTGACGAACCGCATCTACATGGCGACTGGAAACGGCCTCTACGACGGCGACGCCGGGGGACACGAGTGGGGAGACTCGGTCTTCTCTCTGAACCCGGACGGCACCGGGAGCGCGGGAAAGCCCTTGGACACCTACACGCCGACTAACTTCCAGGCGCTTCAGAACGCTGACGCGGACCTCGGCAGCACGGCTCCGGCGATCCTTCCGGCGACCGGCTACTCGGGACGGCTCGCCGTCCAGTCGGGCAAAGACGCCAACCTGCGCTTGATCAACCTGATGAACCTGAGCGGACAGGGTGGCCCCGGTCACGTCGGCGGAGAGATCCAGATCCTGCCGGTGCCGCAGGGAGGCGTCGTTCTTTCGGCTCCGGCCGTCTGGATCAATCCGGCGGACGGCAGCACCTGGGTCTTCGTCGCCAACGCGAACGGGATATCGGGCCTCCGCGTTTCGGTGACGGCCGGCGTGCCTACGCTCGTCCTGCAATGGCAGAAGACCGGCGGCGGCTTCTCGCCTCACATCGCCAACGACGTCCTCTACTACGCGGGCAGCAGCATCATCCGGGCCCTCGATCCATTCACCGGCAACCTGCTCTGGAGCGACACCGCCCACGTGGGCGGCAACCACTGGGAGAGCCCGATTGTCGCCAACGGAACTCTCTACATCACGGACGAATCGAGCCACCTGACCGCCTATTCCTTCCAACCCGTTGCCACGTCGCTCTCACCAAGCTGGGGACCGACGGCCGGCGGGACGGCGGTCACGATCTCCGGCTACAACTTCCGGCCCGGGGCGACCGTGTCTTTCGGAGGCGCCGCGGGCACCGCGACGACCATCGTCGATCCGTCCACGATCACCACGACGACGCCGGCGAAATCCGGCGGAGTCGTGAACGTTTCGGTCACCAATACCGGCGGATTCATCACTACGCTGGCGAACGGGTTTTTCTATGGGGTGAGCCCGTTCTTCACCACCGCGCCCTGCCGTGTCCTCGACACGCGGCGCGCCCCGGGAGCCTACGGGGGGCCGGCGCTCGCCGCGCATGCCGACCGCTCCTTCATCCTCACAGGTCAGTGCGGCATCCCCGGCTCCGCGCGGGCGGTCGCGGTGAACCTGACCGTCACGGGACCGACGGCAGCGGGAGATCTGCGCTTCTACTCGGAAGGGCCGCTGCCCTCGACGTCCTCGATCAACTATCGCGCCAGGCAGACGCGCGCCAACAACGCGGTCGTGAGCCTATCCGCGGGCGGCGCCTTCACGGTCCACTGCGACCAGAGCGGCGGAACCGTGGATCTGATTCTGGACGTCAGCGGATATTTCCCGTAGATCGGCCTCGGCGACTCCGGCGCGCCTCCGCACGGGTCAGCCGGACTGCTTCTGCTCGATCTTCTTGTCGGGAGCAGGCTGCGGCGCGCCGACGCGGGCCTGCCGCCGCTCCTCGTAGCGCCTCATGTTCTGCACCGCGACCAGGGAAGCGCGCGCCATGGCAACGGTCAGGGTCGGAGAACGGTGCGACCCGAGGGTGACGAGCGAAGAGGATGCGGGGCGGCCGGGGCATTGCCAGAGGGCCGTGTAGCCCCATTGATCCTCGGTGAGGGTGAACCTCCACTCTGGGTACAGCTGGCGAACCTTGCGGACCACCTGCTCGGCGGCAGACCGGTCCGCCGAGTAGCGGGGCACAATCGTGCCAGCACCTCGACCGAAAATCTCGAGGTCGATCTGAAAGTCGAGCCTGCGAAAACCGGCGCTTTGCATTGAAGGCGTTGCCGGATGTTAACAGCTCGGCGGGACCCGCGGCAGTCCACCTTTGGGCCAGCCGCAACTGCCTGGGCAGACGCCCTTTGTCGGCCTGGCCCCCTTCCCTTTAGGCCCCTCTTCAGCGGGGATGCGCCCGGTCCCGCACGGGCCGCGGCTGCTCCTCCCACGCCTGCGCGGCCTCGGGCGTCGGGTAGGCGCGCCGGAGGATCGGCGTCGTGATGACCGTCGTGAAAAGCGCCATCGTCACGAGCCAGAAGAAGGCCGCGGGCGAGACGACACCCATGTCCGCTCCGATGTTGATGACGACCAGGGCCATGAGCGCCCGCGTGTTCATCAAGAGGCCGATCGAGAGCGACTCCTTCCAGGGCAACCCCGTCGCGCGGGCGGCCAGCGCCGTCGCGCCGAACTTCGACACGCAGGAAACGAGGATCACCGCACCGAGCGCCCACCATAGCCGAGACTCGGAGCCGAGGGACCCGACGTCCGTCCGCAGTCCGGAGAAGACGAAGAAGATCGGCAGGAAGAGCACGGAGACCAGGTCGCCGATCGAGGTCTTGATCGCGTCGCGCAGTTCCGGATGGAAAGAGCCCGCGATTCCGCAAAGGAAGCCCCCGAAGATCGAAAAGACTCCGAGCGCGTTGGTCGCGGCCGCGCAGGCGAAGACGACCGTCAGGGTCAACGCCAGCCATCCTGCCCGGAGCCCTCCCGTCTCGGTCCGCGGTACGCGCAGCCGAGCGACTCCGTACCTGCCCGCGGCCCAGAAGAGACCGGCCAGAAGCAGCACGCCCGCAAAGGACAGGAGGAGAGTGCGCGGGCTCAGCCGTCCATGCGTGACGGTTGCAATCACGGCGCCCAGCAGCAGCCAGCCGAGCACGTCGTCCATCGCCGCGGCGGTGATGGAAGTCAACCCCATGCGTGTGCGCGTCAAGCGCGTATGCATGAGGATGCGGCCCATGATCGGGATGGCGGTGATCGACACGGCGGTGGCGAAGAAGAGCCGAAAGGCCTCCAGCGAGGAGCTCCCCGGAGCAAGCCCGTAGAGCCAGCCCGCGAGCGCGTAGCTCGAAGCGAACGGAACGAGGATGCCCGCCACGGCGACCGCGAGGGAAGCCCCGGCGGCTTGCCGCAGCCGATCGAAGGGGAACTCGAGCCCGATCAGAAGCATCAGGAGGATCAAGCCCACCTGCGCCAGGGCCGAGAGAACCGTCGTCGTCTGAGGAGTCAGCAGGGTCTTGATTGCTCCGGGGTAGAGACGGCCCAGAAGCGACGGACCGAGAATGACGCCGGCGAGGATTTCGCCGACCACGGGCGGCTGCCCCACCTTGCCGAAGAGCCACCCGAAGAGGCGCGCGGCGAGGATGATGATCGCGACATCCGCGCAGAGCAGCAGCAGCATCCGTTCCACGGCCAGGTAGGAGTCCATCGGCGCGTCTCTAGTGGGGAGCCGGCGCCGCGGCGCGGGCCAACCGATCCTCGAGCACCTTCGAGAGCATCGGCAGGTTCTTGTCCTGCCTGGTCGCGCGCTCGTATTGCTGGAAGAACGCCAACGGCCCGGCCGCCAGCGCACCGCGAAGGACATCGAGGCCGAAGACCTGGATGATCCCGTCTTCCATGTAGGCGCCGGCCGGCCCCCCGGTCCGCCGCGCGAAATCGGGCTTCTTGACCTCGCTCGCGAGCATGATGCGGACGTCGAGATCGCCCTCCGACTCGATGATTCGCTCGCCCATCCGGTTGAGCTCGTTGATGGCGCGCTGCATCGGCTGCGTGAGCCAGGTCGACAGGGGAAAGAAGCTGTCCTCGACGCCGAAGATCGAAACGGGTCCGGCCTCGGCCACGACTCGAACGAGTGGCTCTAAGGGACCCAGGGCCGGCATGGGCCGTTTCCACGCGGCGCTTCCCTCGCGATACACCGACCAAGCCTGCGCGTAGGCCGACCCGGAGATCAGCCGGACGAGGCGAGTGATCTGGTTTGACGGGGATCCGACTTCCCCTTCGCCCAAGACGCGCGCCAGGTCGATGACGATCGCGGGTGTTCCGTCGGGCGTGGTTGCGAGCAGATGATCCGCCAGGCCCGCCACACCGAAGGTGATGAAAACCGCGAGCTTCGCCGAGATCGCCCGGTCCCCCGGCAGGAGCGCGGCCGCGCGCGCCGCCGCCTCGTGCTCAATCTCTTCTCGACCGGAAGAAACCGCGGCCAGCACCACGCTCCACTTCTCCTTCTCGCGGCGGACGGAGGCAAAGTCGAAGACCGCCGTCCGGGTTTCCGGGTCCCAGGCGGCCCGGAAATCGTGCTCGAACACGTCCGCGGGGCGACCCGAGTCCTGGATGGTGAGCTTGACCGGGAGCATGTCCTCCAGGATCTTGACGTCCGTCATGTCGAAGCGAGCCCGGTTCAGCGACCCCAGGATCTCCTGGGCCGCGCGAGTGTCGACGGAAACGCGGATCTCGTGGGCCGCGGCCGGCGGGGCAGAAAAGGGCGCACTCCCCGGCGCACCCGGCGCCGCCGTGCGGCCGGCCGGCGGCGCGCTGGCGCAGCCACCCACGAGCAACAAGAGCGGCGCCAGGGCCCGCCTGCTCACGACAGAATCGCCTCGATCGCCGCCTCCACGTCGGAAAAATCCGGCAGCAACGCATCCGGCTTCTCCGCCTCGAGGCGCTCGGCCTTCGTCGGGCCGGTCGCGACGGCGACGCTCCGCACGCCGAGCGGCCGCCCGCACGCGACGTCGTGGACGGAGTCCCCGACGATGACGATCGACTTTCCGGAGAATTCGCGGCCGCTGTGGCGGCGGGCGCGCGCGACGGCGACCGCCGGCAGCTGGTAGCGGTCGGCCGAGTCGCTGCCGAAGGCGCCGAAGGCAAAGTACTCGTTGAATCCGGGCGGCTCGAGTTTCAACCGGGCGCCGGCCTCGACGTTCCCGGTCAAGAGCCCGAGCGTCACCCGCGGCTCGGCCGACAGGCGCCGCAGCAACTCCGGGATTCCCGGCTTGGGGACGACGGCCTCGGGAGTCAGGCGGCGCTCGAGCTCGCCGAGATAGCGGGAGAGCACCGTCTCGAGCAACGCCTCGCAGCGCTCGCGGCCGACCTCCTCCAGCACGAGCTCCCGCACGATCTGTGGATCCGTCTTTCCCGAGAAGTCATAGCGGCCTCGCCGGGGAGCGTCCGCCTCGGCCCTCCAGCCGTAGACCTCCTCGATCGCTGCCAACACCGATTCGCGCGCCGCGCGCCCCGCGGAAAGCAAGGTGCCGTCGATATCGAAGAGGACCAGCCGGTCGCCGTTGACGCCGGTTGGCGGGCGATCGTCTGTGGGAAGGCCGGGAAAGGGGGGCCGGGAAGCCATCACTTCGAATCATACGAGAACTGCGCGGCGTGCCATTCGCACATCGGGATCATCGCGCGGCGCCAGTACTTCCAGTCGTGCCCACCCGGCTCGAGAACGGCGCTCGCGGCCAGGCCGTGCTCGCTCGAGAAGGCGGCAAACTGAGCGCCGACCCGCCCCAGGCCGTAGACGTCCTCGGTCCCTCCGCGCAGATACAGCGGAAACGGCGACTCGGGAAACTGCACGGTCTGCAGGATCTGCCAGACGTCGTTTTCCGCGAGCGAATTGTCTCCGGGCGAGGTCCCGAAGACTCGCTTCAAGCTCCAGCGCGCAGGAAACGAGTATCGCTTCAGGTCCTCCCAGTTGAAGGGAATCAGCGCGCCCGAAAGGGACGAGACCGATCCGTACAGGCGAGGATGCCGAAGCGCGAGCTTCACCGCGCCATAGCCGCCCATGGAGATGCCGGTGATCCCGCGCGAATCCGGCGAGGGGAGAACGCGGTATCGGCCTTCGACCTGCCGCACCAGATCGGCAGTGAGAAACGCCTCCCAGCGATACCGGCCGTCGTGGGAGTCGGAAAACCAGGAACCCCTCCCGCCGGGCGCCACGACGAGAAACTCTCGCAGGCGGCCATCCGACATACGCTCCAGGATCTCCTTCGTCACCCCGTTTCTCTCGAGCGAGCCTTCGTCGCCCCAGGCGTCGTGCAAGAAGTAGAGAACGGGATACCGGCGGGCGGGCGCGCGGGAATAGGAGGGCGGCAAGAGAACCAGGGTGCGCGCCGGCTCAGGCAAATCCGCGGTCTGGAACTTCTCGAAGAAGACTCCCGGCACGGGACCCGCAGCGAAGCTCGCCGCGGCGGCCACGCCCAAGACCGCGGCGAGGACAGTCGCGAAGCGCCGGACGCCGATCAGGGGGCCGCGGGAGGACGAAAAAGCGAGTCGTCCCTCGCCGAAGAGACCGCGACGTTCTCGAAGCGGATCACGACCGGCCGGCCGGACATGGGCTTCTCAAGCGAAAGAGAAATCTCGTCGAACTTTCGCCAGTCCTTCCAGGCTGCGGTGGTCGGCTCCTCGGTCGCCCCGTTCAAGACGTACTGCCATTGGACCATCCGCCGGCCGTCGCGGGTGATCCAGAGCCAGTAGACATCGCGCGGTGTCAGCCCGACGTTCTCGAAGGAAAGCTTCAGGATGTCGCACCTGCCTCCATCCGGGCACGGCTTCTCGCCGTCGTAGGCGCGGTTGACGCCGGGGTCGAAGACCTTCCAGGGAGCGAGCAGCCAGTACGTATCGTTGATGAAACGACCATAAGCGTTTTCGAGCTGCGCGGTCCGCGGGTCGCCCTCGACCGACTTTCCGTTGACGAAGACCTGGCCCTGGCGCGTGTTGACGTTGAAGTAGACCGCAAACGGCGCCCCGGTTTTGTCGGTGCCCGTCAAGCGGTAGTCCCCCGTGTAACGGTCCCAGGCGTGGGAAAAACGGGCCAGCACCTTTCCGTCTCGCTCGACCACGAAGTCGAACTGGAACTGCCGGGCCTTGACCCAGGCGGCCTCCCCGCCGAGCGCGGCGATGAGCTCCCGACCGAGGGCGTCCGCCTTTTCGTCGGCGCGTGCCGGAGTCGCGCCCCATGCGGGAGCGAGCAGGAGCAGCAGAACGGCCCGCCGCGCGAACCTCACGGCGCGATCATATGCCCGTCTGACGCGCAGGGGAGTCGGTGCGGCGCGGGTACACTACGGCAGGATGAAGGAGTTCGACCGCCTGCCCTGGGAGCTCGAAAAGGCGCTCTCGGGCGAAGCGTTTCGCCGACGGCGGCGGCTCGTGCTTCCTCTCCTGACGACCGACCCGGAGGGGTTTCCGCGGGCGGCCCTGCTCACACCCGGCGAGGTCCGCGCCAACTCCCCCACCCAGCTGACGGTCGCGGTAGGCGCCACGAGCCGGACCGCCGTCAACCTCATCCGCCGGCGCAAAGCCACCCTTCTCTACATGCACCGCTCCGTCACCGCCTCGGTGGAGGCGCGCGCGGGCCGGGGTCACGTCTGCGCGCGCGACCCGGATCGGCACCTCTTTCCCTTGACGGTGGCCCGCGTTCGTATCGACCGGCCCGCGGCGAAGGAGGGCAACGTCGCGCTGCTCACGGGGCCGACGTTCACGGGCTCGCAGGCCGCGCGCCTCTTCTCGCCGGAGCTCTTCGAGGAGCTCGGGACGGTGCGCGAGTGAAATTTGGCGGGCGCACGGTCCTGGTCACCGGAGCCGGCCGCGGCATCGGGCGCTCGATCGCGCTGCGCTTTGCGGAGGAAGGCGCGCGGGTCGGACTCGTCGCGCGAACCGCCTCCGAGCTCGCCGAGACCGAGCGGCTCGTGCGGAAGGCCGGGACCGAGGCCCTGGCGATCCCGGCGGACGTCACGGCCCGGGGCGCCGCGGAGGACTGCGTCCGGAAAGCGGAAGAAAAGCTCGGCCCGATCGACGTGCTCATCAACAACGCGGGGGTGTTCGTGTGGCGCCCGTTCTTGAAGCTCACGCCTGAGGATTGGGACCGCGTGATCGCAACCAACTTGACCGGCGCGGCCAACTTTTGCCGCGCGGTGCTCCCTGGCATGACGGACCGCCGGCGAGGACGGATCGTCAACGTCGCTTCCGTGCACGGAATGCGGGGAGAGGCCAACGTCTCCGCCCAGAGCGCCGCGAAGTTCGGCCTGATCGGCCTGACCCAGAGCCTGGCGCGCGAGTTCCGCGAGCACAACATCGCCGTCAACGCCGTCTGCCCCGGGGCCGTCGAGAATCGGCTGGACGAGACGGGGGCCGCCGACCGGAAGGCACCGTTGACCGAAAAGCTCTGGCCGCGCGACGTCGCTCGCACGGTGCTCTTTCTCGCCTCCGACGACGCGGCCGCCATCACCGGCGCCGCTCTGGAGGTCCTCGGCGGAACGCATCTCGTGATTCAGGCGTAGGAGCAGGGGCGAGGGGCGAGGGGCGAGGGGCGAGGGAAGTACGGAAGTCCATGTCCTTGTTTTCCCTCACACCTCACACCTCACACCTCAGACCTCACACCTCGAAATCACCGTGAGCAAACTGATCCGGCGAACGATGAGTCGGTTCCTCTCCCGTCGCTGGATGCGCCGCGATTGGGACGCGCGCGCCCGCGAGAACGCCGCTCACTACATCGACTGCGGCCACTCCTCGACAGGCGAAGCGTTCTGGAGCTCCGGCGAGGCGGATCTTCGAAACCTGATTCTCCAGGACATCCGGCTCGAGCCCTCGGCTCACGCGCTCGAGATCGGCTGCGGACTCGGACGCCTTCTGCGGCCGCTGTCTTTGACGGTCGAGAAGGCGATCGGCATCGATATCTCTCCCGAGATGATCGCGCGGGCCCGCGAAGCGCTCGCCGATCTGTCGAACGTGGAGCTTTGGGTGACCAAGGGACGACTCGACGACGTTTCCGACGCGTCTCTCGACCTCGTCTACTCGTTCATCGTTTTCCAGCACGTCCCTTCGCGGGCGGCCGTTTATCGATACCTGCGCGAATCGGCACGCGCACTGCGGGGAGGCGGCGTATTTCGGTTTCAGGTGGACGGCCGCCGGCGCCGGCGCATCAAGGGTGCGGACACCTGGCTGGGCGTCTGGTTCGAATCTGACGCTCTCTGCCGAACGCTCTCCCGAATGGGTCTTGAAGTCGTGGACCGTTGGGGCGAAGGGACTCAGTACTTCTGGATCACCGCGCGCCGGCGAATCGACTCGAGCAGGCCCGAGACGAACGCCGTTACTGCCTCGACCCGAAGCTGGAACATCGCGGCCCTCGAGCGCCTGGCGGCAGATCTCGGCTTCGATGCCGGGAAAGTCGTCCCGGCCGTCGTCTCGGGAAACCAGTCCCTCCGCGATATCGCCGAAGGCTTCGTCCGGAGGGAGAGCCGCACCGACGGCGAAAACTTTGTGCGGCGAGCCTACGAAACCTCGTTGGGACGGCCCGCCGACCCCCAGGGCCTCTCTTTCTACATCTCCGAGATCACCGGCGGGAAGCCCCGCGGCTACGTCGTCGACTGCCTGATCGCATCGGCCGAAGCCCGAGAACGGTTCCGAATGCTCGAGCGCGAGCCCATCGGTGCCTGAGAGCGACCCTCCCGATTAACGCATCCCTCCCATGGCCCCCGCGGCCCTCGCCGGCTCGTCTCGGTAATCCAGGCGAATCGCAACGGGCGTGAGCGCTGCCCCGTCGCCTTCGGCGTACGGATAGATGAAGTAGTTGAGGGTCTCCGCGCAGGGAGGAGGATCGAGCCGGAGGTCACGGCCCATCGTGAACGACACGCGGTCCGGATCCAAGTGCCCGAAGAAGTACGCGCGCTTGGCCGGGTCGCTCGACTTCGACGCCTCCGAAGCATCCACGGGAATCCATCCCTTTCCCGCGATGTAGAACTCGGCCCAGCAGTGGTAGCCGGGGATCGTTCCGCTCGGGTCAGACTTCAAGGGAAAACCGATCACGAAGCGGGCCGGGATTCCCTGAGAGCGCGCGAGCGAGAGAAAGAGCGAGTGAAAGTCGGTGCAATTGCCCTTGCGCACGTCGCAGGCGCGCTCCGTGTCCCCCTGGCCCCAGCCGGGCGCCGTCTTGTCGTAGATCATGGTGTTGACGACGTAGTCGTAGATCGCCCTGGCCTTCGCCTCGGGCGTCTGGTGGCCCAGAGTGGCCTGAGCCGCCAACCTCTGAATCCGCGGAGAAAGCGACACGAGCTTGTCCGGCTGCAGATACCTCTGAAGCTCTTCCGGGCTCTCCGCGGCCGAGCCGGCGTCCTCCGCCCGCGCCTCTAGGCGTTCCGCCTCGAATCGGACCTTCACGTCGAGCCTGCCCGATTGCGGGCGGTCGGTCGAGAAGTAGTAATAGAGGTTTCCATATTCCTTCTCGCGCCGGATCGAGCCCGGATAGGGACTTTCGACCGAGAGACCCCGGATCTTCTGGTGCGGCGTGTCCTTCGGCAACGGAATCCAGACCTCGAGACGGTTCAGCCCTGCGGGAACGGCCTCGACCGTCGCCACGTAGGTCGCCTCGAAACGGCGCGTCGCCGGCGTGGTCGTAATCGAACTCGAATTGACGGTCCCCGCCGAAAGCGCGAGCCAGGCTGCTGCTAGGAAGAACATGTCCTACCCCTTCTCGGCCACTCGGATCCAGACGCCGTTCTTCTCTTCGTAGTGGTAACGGGCCTTGCCGTTGATCTTGTGCACGGTCGTGTCCGTCACCACCAGCTTGTCCCCGTCCTTCTTCAGATAGAAATCCACGTCCACCACCGTCCCATCATCCGCCTTGAAGTCGACGCATGCAAAGTACCGGCCATCCTCCAGGGCCTGAAGCTTGTCCTTGTGGACGCGGACGAGCACGAGCTCCCAGGCCTTGTTCAGAACGTCGTCCTGAACCGGGAACTTGCCTCCTGCGGCCTTCGCCTTCTGATCGACGTCGGCGCGGATCGCCTTGTCGATCTGATCGACCGAGACCTTTTTCGCAGACTGGGGATGTTCGGAGGGATGTTCCTGCCGACCCGTAGCGGAGCGGGGAGACCAGAAGAGACAGAGCGCGAGTGCGAGACAGAAAAGGAGGGTCTTCTTCATCGCCGCACCTCCCGGAGACGGAGCCCGGCGGGATCACCGGGCCCTCGGAGGACTCCATCAAACTTTGGTCTCCGCGGCAACCAGGCGCGCGGCATGCCGTGACTCCCGACAGCCGTGCGACTCGGCCTAACCCCCGGCGAGCCCGTCACTTGACAGGCAGTGGTATCCCCAGCGAGGTACCAGAAAACGATCGCTTCTCGCAACGAGGCGTACCCTGGTTCTCGAATAGCCAAAACTGATGCAATTGCATCGGGGCGAGGGAGGCTCGCGACCGGCAGCATCAACGTTGCTGGAGTTGTCGAGGTTCTGGCGGCTGGGATCCACGAGGTAAGTCGAGTGTTCCAAATTCTCGTCAAGAGGGCCCTCGGAGAGAACGTCACGCTCTTCGAGGTCGAGGCGCCGCGGGTCGCCCGACGGCACCGCGCCGGGCAGTTCGTGATGTTGCGGCCGCATGCCCACTCCGAGCGGATTCCGTTGACCATCGCGGACGTGGATCGGGACCGGGGAAGCATCACCCTCGTCGTCCAGGCCGTCGGAAAGACGACCTTCGAAATGACGGAAAGGTTCTTCGAGGGCGATTCCTTCTCCAACGTCGCCGGGCCGCTCGGCAACCCCACACACATCGCGCTTCCGGGCAAGCCCGAGGACTTCCGCGGGACAGTCGCGTGCGTTGCCGGAGGCATCGGCGCAGCGCCGATGCTTCCGATCGCGAGGGCATTCCGGGAGGCCGGCCACGAGGTCGTCACGATCCTCGGAGCGCGGCGCAAGGACCTTCTCGTCTTCGAGGACCGGCTCGGCTCGGCCTCGAGCGAGCTCCTCGTCTGCACCGACGACGGCTCCTGCGGCCAGAAGGGTTTCGTGACCGACGTCCTGAAAGGGTTGATCGAGAGCCGCCGAGCCGCAGGCGGCGACGTCGATCTCGCGATCGCCATCGGGCCGCCCATCATGATGAAGTTCTGCTCGAAGACGACGCAGCCTTTTGGCGTGCCGACCCTCGTGAGCTTGAACACGATCATGGTGGATGGCACGGGAATGTGCGGCGGTTGCCGCGTCATGGTGGATGGTGCGGCGAAGTACGTCTGCGTCGATGGGCCCGAGTTCGACGGGCACCACGTGGACTTCGACGGAATGATGCGCCGCCAGGCGATGTACCGGCCGGAAGAAATCGCGAGCCTCGAGCGGTATCGCGAGAACGATCCGAGCTGCCACCTGCAGCCGGCGGTCGAGGCGGCCGTCGCGGAGGCGGAAGAAGCGGCCCGGCCGGCCGCCGAGGGTACGACGCGATGACCGATCCCGGCAAGCCGAGCCTGACCCCCGAGGAGCTCGAGGCCCGCGTCGAGGGCCGCAAGGGTCTCACGGCGAAGCAGCGCGGCCAACTCCCCAAGATCTTCTGGAAGGAACAGGACGCGGCCGACCGCGTCCACAACATTCGCGAGGTGCCGTTCGCCTACACGGCGATCGAGGCGCGAGCCGAGGCGGTGCGCTGCCTCACCTGCAAGAACGAGCCCTGCGTGACGGGCTGCCCCGTCGCGGTGGACGTGCCGGGATTTCTCAAGCTCGTCGCCGAAGGAGACTTCCGAGGCGCCATCCGTCTCATCAAGGAAACCAATCTCCTTCCGGCGATCTGCGGCCGCGTCTGCCCGCAGGAGAGCCAGTGTCAGGAAAACTGCATGGTGGCCAAGGTCCACAAGGACCTGGGATTTGCCGTGTCCGTCGGGAAGATCGAGGCCTTTCTCGCCGATTGGGAGCGCGAGGAGGGAGGCGTCGAGCTGCCTGCCGTGGGAGCTCCGACGGGAAAGCGCGTCGCCATCATCGGCGCGGGGCCGTCGGGCCTGACCTGCGCGGGCGACCTGCGCCGACTCGGACACGAGGCCGTGATCTTCGAGGCCTTCCACAAGGCGGGAGGCGTGCTCGTCTACGGAATCCCGGAGTTCCGGCTGCCCAAGGACATCGTCGAGGCCGAGGTCGACAACCTTCGCCAGATGGGCGTGGCCTTCGAGTTCGACACCGTCATCGGGCAGACGATGACGGTCGACGACCTCTTCGACGACGGATTCGACGCCGTGTACGTCGCGACCGGCGCCGGACTCCCCTATTTCGTCAACGTTCCCGGCGAGGATTTGAACGGCGTCTACTCGGCCAATGAATACCTGACGCGCGCGAACTTGATGGGGGCGTACCGGTTCCCGGAAGAGGACACGCCGGTTCTGCGCCGCGACAACGTGGCGGTCTTGGGCGGCGGCAACGTCGCCATGGACGCGGCCCGCACGGCCCTGCGTCTAGGCGCCAAGAACGTCTTTCTCGTCTACCGGCGCTCGCGCGACGAGATGCCAGCCCGCCTCGAGGAAGTCCACCACGCCGAGGAAGAAGGCGTGCAGTTTCGGATGCTCTCCGCCCCGGTCGAGATCCTCTCGACCGACAAGGGTTGGGTGCGCGCTCTCAAGATCCAGAAGTGCGAGTTGGGCGAGCCGGACGAGAAGGGCCGCCGCCGCCCCCTCCCGATCGAAGGCGCCTACGAGGAGCTGCCCGTCGAGATCGTCATCGAGGCGATCGGCAACGGCCCGAACCCTCTCATCCCCAAGACAACGGCCGGCCTGACCACGACACGCCACGGCACGCTCGTCGTCGACGAGGCCACCATGATGACGACTCGCAAGGGCGTCTTCGCCGGCGGCGACATCGTGGCCGGCGCCTCCACGGTCATCCTCGCGATGGGCCACGGCAGGAAGGCCGCCGCGGCGATCGACGCCTACCTCAAGAACGAGTCGGCGCAGCCCGCGGCCTTCGACGCGACTTGATCTAAACGACCCTATCCGGGGCCAGGCGGAGCGTGTGAGCGTCGGGGACGTGCGGAGAGAGGGACGATCGGCTCACTTGCCGGCCCAGGGGGATCGGTCAAGGCAATCCCCGAACCTGGCCAGGCGCGCGCAAGGCAGCTCGGTTCCGAAGATGCTCCTCGCGCGCGCCGAAGCGACGCCCGACAGCCTGGCGTTTCTTCACCCGGACCGGGACGGCTGGAAAACCCTCACCTGGAAGGAGACCGTCCAGGAGGCGCGGGCGATCGCATGCGGCCTACTCTCCCTCGGCCTCGGACGGGAGGAGCGCTGCGCCATCTTCTCTTCCACGCGCATCGAATGGATTCTGGCCGATCTCGGCATCCTCTGCGCCGGGGGAGCCACGACGACGATCTACCCCACGAGCACGGCCGACGAGATTGTCTACATCCTCAAGGACTGCGAGGCGGCCTTCGTCTTCGTCGAGAACCCGGACCTGCTCACCAAGCTCGCGGCGCGCCGGGAAGAACTTCCGAACGTTCGGAAAGTGATCCTCATCGACGGGCCGCAGGACGAGGACGGCGGGATCATCACGCTCAACGCCCTGCAGGAGCTCGGGCGGCGCCACGACGCGGCGCACCCGGAGGCGTTCGGCGCCGCTGTCGGCGGTGTCGCGCCGGACTCCCTCGCGACGCTCATCTACACCTCCGGCACGACGGGACCGCCCAAGGGTGTCGAGCTGACACACGACTGCTGGCTCTTCGAGGCCGAGGCCATCGACGCGCTGGAACTGCTCACGCCCGACGACCTTCAGTACTTCTGGCTTCCCCTCGCCCACGTTTTCGGCAAGGTGCTGGAGGTCGCGCAGATTCGCATCGGGTTTCCCACGGCCGTGGACGGGCGGGTCGAGAAGATCGTCGAGAACCTGCGAGAGGTGCGACCGACCTTTCTTTGCGCCGTCCCTCGCATCTTCGAGAAGGTCCACCACCGGATCCGCGAGCAGGCGCGGCTGGCCGGTGGCATGAGGCACAGGCTCTTCCTTTGGGCCCTCGATGTCGGCCGGCAGGTCTCGGCGCTTCGTCAGCAGGGGAAGGAGCCGACCCGGTCGCTCGCCGTGAAAGCGGCTGCCGCCGACGCCCTCGTCGGCCGGAAGATTCGGTCGATCTTCGGTGACCGGTTGCGCTTCGTGATCTCGGGCAGCGCGCCGCTCGACCCGGAGCTCGCCCTGTTCTTCCACGCCTTCGGCGTTCTGATCCTGGAGGGCTACGGCCTGACCGAGTCGAGCGCGGCGACCTTCGTCAACCGCCCGGAGGCCTATCGCTTCGGGACGGTCGGGCTCGCCGTCTCCGGCATGGAAGTCCGCATCGCGGAGGACGGCGAGATCCTGCTGCGCGGACGAGGCGTGATGCGCCGTTACCACAACAGGCCCGACGCCAACGTGGAAGCGATCGACAGGGCGGGCTGGCTCCACACCGGCGACATCGGGGAGCTCGACGCCCGGGGATTCCTGAAGATCACCGACCGGAAGAAAGACCTGATCAAGACCTCGGGTGGCAAGTACGTTGCGCCGCAGGCGCTCGAGAATCGCCTCGCGCTGCACTGCCGCTATGTCGGCCAGGTTCTCGTCTACGGCAACAACCGCAGCTTCTGTGCGGCGCTGATCACGCTCAACGAGGCGGAGGTCCGGGCCTGGGCGCGGGAGGCCGGTCTCGGCGACAAGTCTTTCTCCGAACTCGCCCAAGACCCTCGCGTCCACGAACTCATCCAGTCCGCCGTGCGCGAGCTAAACGCCGCGCTTCCCCGCCACGAGGCGATCAAGAAGTTTGCCCTGCTGCCGACGGAATTCTCGGTCGATTCCGGCGAGTTGACGCCGAGCCTCAAGCTCAAGCGCCGGCTCGTCGAGCAGCGGTACGCTTCCCTTCTCGCTTCGCTCTACGAGGGAGCGGTCCGGGAGGTGTGAACCCGGCGAAGGCGCGCAACCCGGGCCGAGCCTTCAGCCGTTCCAGTGAGGCGGTTCAGTTCACCGGCTCGGCCGTGATCTCGGGGCGCAGAGCCAGGTGCTTCTCCTGTCTTCCCTCGCCGTCGCGCATCCTCAAGGCGACGTCCGGCGCGTTGGTCGTGATGGAAGCCACGCCGGCGGAAATGAGCTTGGCGACCTCCTCCATCTCATCCACGGTCCAGACGTGGACCGAAAGGCCCGCGGCCGTGGCCTGCGCCAACAAGGCGGGCGCCACGAGGTCCCGGCGCGGCCCGATCGCATCCACGGTGGGAAAAAGCGGCGTCGGGCGTCCCGGCTCGGGCAGCGCCACGGGGCGGTCGAAGAGAAAGCTCGTGGCGATGTCGGGGTCGATCTCGCGCATCTTGCGCAGAAAGTCGGCGTCGAAGGAGGCGACGAGGCAGCGGTCCGTGACCCGGTAAGCGGCGGCGACCTTGGACACGCGGCGAGCCATCAGGGCGAGATTCGTGCCGTGCGAGACCTTGACCTCCACGACGTAGCGCAGCGCGCGGCCGTACCGGTGGAACACCTCCTCGAGCTTCGGGACCTTGTACTCGCCGAACTCGGAGGAGAGCGTCAGCTTCTCGATCTCCCGGACGGTGAAGTGCCGCAGCGGGATTCGCTGATTGCCGAGCGCGATGTCCTCGTCGTGGAAGACGACCGCCTCCCCCTCGCGGGTTTGACGCAGGTCGAACTCGATCGCGTCGGCGCCGAAGGTCTCGGCCCAGTCGAAGCTCGCGATCGTGTTCTCGCGCGCGCGCCGCGGCGCGCCCCGGTGCCCCACGATCCAGACCGGGTGGGGCTTTCGCCACTCGTTCACGGGGGCGATTCTATTTCCACTCTTCCGCGGCCCGGGATCTACCGCCCGCTGACGCCGGCAATCCGATTTCTCGAAGCAGGCCCTCGAGGGCGGCCTCGGGATCGGGAGCGGCGGTGACGGGACGGCCCACGACCAGGATGTCCGCGCCGGCCGCGATAGCCTCGCGCGGGGTCGCGAACCTCTTCTGATCGGCGGCGGCGGCGCCCGCGGGGCGGATGCCGGGCACGACGGTCAGGAAGTCCGGGCCGCAGGCGGAGCGGATAACCGGCAGATCGGCCGGCGAGCAGACGACCCCGTCCAGGCCGCAGCCCTTCGCGAGCACGGCCAGCCGGCGGGCGATGCCCTCCGGATGCCCCGACACAGGCAGATCCGCCAGCGCCTTTGCGTCGAGCGAGGTCAGAAGCGTCACCGCGACGAGCTTCGGGCGGTTCCCCGAGGCGGGTAAGGATCGCTGCGCCGCGAGGAGCATTTCGCGACCTCCCAAGGCGTGCACGTTCAAGAGCGCGGCGCCCGAGCGCGCCGCCGCGGCGACGGCGCCCGCCACCGTGTTCGGAATGTCGTGAAACTTGAGGTCGAGGAAGACCCTCGCGCTCCGCGCCGCCTCGTCGACGAGCGATGGCCCCCCGGAGACGAACGCCTCCAATCCGATCTTGATCCACCCGACCTTCGGCCCGAAGCGGCGCGCGGCCGCGAGCGTTTCCTCCGGCGTCGGGAAGTCGAGCGCGATGCAGAGCCGCTCCTCGCGACTCATCCCTCGGCTCCGGCCTCGCGCGCCGGGGGATTGCCGGTGTGGGCCCGCCCCACGAGCGACGCCGCCGTGGCGTGACGCGCGGTACAGTAGGCCGACAGCTCCTCGACGATCCGGCCCGAGATGCCGGGTTCCTTGAAGTTCGCCGTGCCGACCTGCACCGCCGAGGCGCCGGCCGCCAGGAACTCCAGGACGTCCTCCAGGCTCGAGATGCCGCCGATCCCCATCAACGGCGTGCCCGGCAGGGCTCGCGCCACCTGATACACCATGCGCACGGCGATCGGCTTGATGGCGGGCCCGGAAAGGCCGCCCGTTCCGAAGGAGAGGCTCGGCCGGCCCGAGTGCGGGTCGATCGACATGCCGACCAGCGTGTTGATGAGCGAAAGGATGTCGGCGCCCGAATCCCGAGCGGCGCGCGCCGATTCGACGAGATCCGGGGCGTTGGGCGAGAGCTTCACGATGAGCGGGCGCCGCGTCACCGCCCGGACCCTCGCGACCAGCGCGGCGGTCAAGGAAGGCGAGTTGCCGAAGAGCATCCCGCCGCGCTCGACGTTCGGGCACGAGATGTTCAGCTCCACCGCCGCGAGCCCCTCGGCCCCCTCCAGCGCGCGGACGACCGTCACGTAGTCCTCCTCGAGATCCCCCCAGACGTTGGCAATCACCGTGGCACCCAGGCGCCGCAGCTCCGGAAGCTTCTCCGACAGGAAGGCCTCGACCCCGACGTTCTGCAGACCGATCGCGTTCAACATCCCGGCCGGCGTCTCGCAGATGCGCGGTGGCGCGTTGCCGGCGTGCGGTTTCAAGGAGAGCCCCTTGGTGCAGAGCCCGCCGAGCTTCGAGAGGTCGACGAAGTCTGAGAACTCGAGACCGTATCCGAACGTCCCGCTCGCCGTCAGGATCGGGTTCTTCAGGGAGAGGGGCCCGAGCCGGACCTCCAGCGGGTTCATGGCCTCACCACCGAACCCTCTCGGGAGCGAGGATCGGCCCCTCGGTGCACGAGACCAGGTAGGGTTTCTCGACTCCCGGGATCACGCACCCGAGACACGCCCCGATGCCGCATCCCATTTCCGCCTCGGTCGAGAATTCGGCCGGCACCGCGAGGTCGGCGACGACCCACGCGAGCGCGCGGAACATCGGCATCGGACCGCAGGCGAACACCCGCGCATAGCGAACTTCGCGGGAGTGCCGGCGGAAGACCTCCGTCACGAGGCCTTCTTCGCCGAGCGAGCCGTCGTCGGTCGCAAGGTGGGTCTCCCCCGTAACGATCCCGTCGAAGCGCCGGCGGAAGGCGAGATCTCCCTCGCTCTTGCCGCCGAGGTAGAGATCCCCCTCGACGCCGGCCGCCGCGAGCTCGCGGTAGAGCAGCGGGAAGGGAGCCGCTCCGATGCCTCCGGCCACGACCGCAACCCGTGAGGATCTCGGAAGGTCGGAGACCGAGAACCCATTGCCGAGCGGCCCGAGAAGGAGCGTCGGCGCTCCGTCCGGAAGTTCCTCGAGCGCCGCCGTGCCCACACCGATCGTCTTGACGAGAAACTCGACCTCTCCCGCCTCTGGCCGTGCGTCCGCGACGGAGTAGGCCCGGCGCAGATACGGCCGCACCCGGCCCGGGATCTCCAGCATCACGAACTGGCCCGGACGGGTCTCGCTCGCCAGGTCCGGAGCGCGGAAGACCACCGAAAAGAGGCCCGCCCCATAGCGCTCGGTGCGCAGGTGCCGGGCTCGGTGGTCGGACCTCACCGGGCGGGGATTCTACGCCACGCGCCCGCTACAGGAGGAAATTGACCTCGGTCTTATCTGCCCCGTCCCGGCTCCGCCGCGCCCTCTGGGCGCAGCGCTCGCAGAGTAGGGCCCCGTCGACCACAACGCCGGAGAGAACAAACGCCCCGCAGCCGCGGCATCGCCGGGGAGGCCGAGGGTCGCCTCTCCACTCCAGCCCCAGCTCCGGTTGCCATCTCATCGCCGCCCTCCGGTCAGGCATACGCCAGAGGGGCTTGCATGGTTCATACCCGGTCGCGGTCACTGAAGACACGAGGCTTATCCGCGAGGCGCAGCAAATTCTTGTCGCTCCGGCGACGATTTGTCCTTGGAAAGTGGCAGTTACGAGACCCGCGACCAGGCGCCAATCTCGTAGCGGCCCACCAGGATGCAGTCGCCGGCGATCGCCTCCTCGATCATCCGCTCGGCGAGGGTCTCGAATCCGATTTCGTCGGCCCTCGCCACACCGAGGCGCTCCATCTCCGGGATCAGCGTGCCGACGATGTCCGCGAGAAGGCGCAGAGGTTCCACATTGTTCGCTCCCCCTGCCATGAGGGCGTCGAGCCGCATCGTCGGCGCCGGCAGACCCGCGGCGACGAAGGTCGAATACAACTCCTTGCCCATGCGCGTCGCGTGGCCGGACAATCGGAGCGTCTCCACGATCCACTCGGAGCACCGGTCGTATGTCGGCGACGGCGGAATCGACCGCACGCCATCCCAGTCCGGCTCGTGGAAGACCATCACGCCCCCGGGCCGCAGGTGCGCGGCGAGCCGTCGGACCATCGCCGCCGGATCGCGCTGAAACATCAGAACGTAGCGGCCGATGACGGCGTCGAACGGCTGTTCGAAGCGCATCTGCGCCGGATCTCCCTCGCGGAAGACGACGTTGCGAAGCGAGCGGTCCGCCGCCCGCTGCCTCGCCTTCGCCAGGGCGGCCGCGGACCGGTCCGCCCCGATGACCTCTCCGCTCTCGCCGACGAGCTCCGCCGCCAGGAAGGCAACGTCTCCGGCGCCGCTGCCGACGTCGAGCACGCGCATCCCGGGGCCGACTCCGGCCCCTTCGAAGAACCGCCGCGTGATCGGATCGATCAGACGCGCCTGCTTGCCCAGGCGGTCGAGCTCGCGATCGGAATGACCGAGGACGTAGGGACCCGTCGGCTTCGGGCCGCCCCGCTCTGTCACTTCTCTACCAGGAGCGGCATGGAGAGGCTTCTTAGAAGGATGCCATCCTGTCGAGCGCTTTCCGGATGTGGGAAGCCTGAGGCAGGATGAAGTCCTCGACCTTCGGCTGATAGGCGACGAAGGTATCGGTCGCCGCGACGCGCTCGACCGGGGCATCCAGATCCCAGAAGAGTTCCGAGCCGATACGCGCGGCGATCTCGGCCCCGTACCCCCAGGAGATGGGGTCTTCGTAGACGACGAGCGCGCGGCCGGTCTTTCGAACCGAGTCCGCGACCGCCTCCCAGTCGTACGGCGAAAGCGTTCGCAGGTCCAGGATCTCGACGGTCTTACCGGTCTCCTCCACGAACGCCTTGGCCGCTTGCCAGGAGCGATACACCGTCGCACCGTAGGTGATGATCGTGACGTCGGCGCCCGACTGAACGATCTTGGCCTTGCCGAAGGGAATCATGTAGTCCGGTCCCGGATAGTTTCCCTTGTTGTGGGTCTGCCGGTAGAGGTGCTTGTGCTCGAGGAAGAGGACGGGATCCTCACAGCGGATCGCGGTTCGCAGCAGGCCGTTGGCGTCGAGCGCGTTGGACGGCAGGACGACGCGAAGCCCCGGGATGTGCGTCATCAGAACCGCGCCGGACTGCGAATGGTAGATCGCGCCCCCGCCGATGTAGCCGCCGATCGCGACGCGAACGACCACCGGGGCCGCGAAAGCGTTCCCCGAACGCCAGCGAAAGTTCGATAGCTCGTTGTGGATCTGCATGTAGGCGGGCCAGATGTAGTCGTAGAACTGGATCTCCACGACGGGCTTCAAGCCCCGAACCGCCATGCCGATCGCGCGCCCGATGATGTTCGCCTCTGCGAGCGGCGAGTTGAAGACCCGGTCCTTCCCAAAGAGGCGCTGCAGGTTGTGAGTGACTTTGAAGACTCCGCCCTTGCCTTTGCACTCGGCCAGCACCTCTTCCCGCGACGCGTCCGCCACGTCCTCGCCGAAGAGCACGATCCTGGAATCGTGCTTCATCTCGTCGCGCAGGCAGGCGTTCAAGAGATCGACCATCGTGCCGGCCGGGCTGCCCGGCAGCGATTTCGGCTCGGTGTCGAAGGCCGCCGACGTCGGGTCCACCTCGGGCGAGTAGACGAACTCGTAGGCCGACTCCGGCGCCGGTAGCTCGGCGGCAAGCGCGCGGTCCGCCGCCTCGTTGACCTCCCCGTCGACTTCTTCCTTGAGCTTCTCGACGGCCGCCTCCGAGAGGAGTCCCTCGCCGACCAGCAGACGCGCCATCGTTTCGACCGGATCGCGCGAGAGCTCTCTCTCCCGCTCCTGCTTGGGTCGGTACAGCGCCTCGTCGTCGGAGAGGGAGTGGCTGTAGGGGCGAATGACGTGCGCATGCACGAGGGCCGGGCCCTTTCGCGTTCGGCAGTACTCGGCGGCGTAGCGCAAGGCGTCGTAGGACTCGAGAAAGTCGCACCCGTCCACCTCGGCCAGGAAGAGCCCGGGGAATCCTCGAAGCAACTTCGAGATCGAACCGCCCGGCGTGTTCACCTCGACCGGAACCGAGATCGCGTATCCGTTGTCCTCGATCAGGAAGAGGACCGGCAGCTTCAGGTTGCAGGCAGAGGAAAGGGCCTCCCAGAATTCTCCCTCCGAGGTCTGCCCCTCCCCGCCCGACACGAGGACGAGCTCGTCGCTTTGGAAGCCCCCCTTTTCGGCGAGTTCCGGAATCAGGGAGCGCCTCCAGCCGGCTTCGGCAGCGCCCACCGAGTGCAGGAACTGAGTCCCGGTGCACGAAGATTTGGAGATCAGATTCAATCTCTTGGATCCCCAGTGGGAGGGCATCTGGCGGCCAGCGGAAGCGGGGTCGTCCTTGGCTCCAACGGCCTCAAGGAACATTTCGTAGGGCGTCACGCCGAGCTGCAGGCAGAGGGCCCGGTCGCGATAGTACAGGTCGAACCAGTCGTATCCCGGGCGGGACACCATCCCGGCGGCCGTGGTGACGGCCTCGTGGCCCGCGCTGCTGATCTGGAAGTAGATCCGGTTCTGTCTCTTGAGCTGGATCTCCTTATCGTCCACGCGGCGTGAGAGATAGACGTTTCGGTAGGCGGCGACCAGGCTGGCGGGATCGAGGCCTCGGAACTTGCCGGTTTGAACCTCCGTCGCCATATCCGTCGAAATATACAACGCGGGAGGGTGGCGGCCAGTGACGCCGCGGAGACCTTAGCGCAGGAAGTCCGAAAGCGAGGCGCGAATCCCCCAGATCTCCAGGGCGATCGCACCCAGGAGCAATGCCAGAAGCAAAAGGGCCGTACGGCCAGTGCGCAGATCTCCCGGCAGAGGACTCATGCCATTACATACGGAGCAGGAGCCGTGCCAGTTCCCCCGCCCGCCGGGAAAAGTTAGGCCCGGTGCGTTGTTGCTATTCTCGTCCGACACCATGAGCGCGCCACCGCCCAGGATTTTCGAGAGTTATCCGATGCCCGCGATTCGGCCCGCTCCGCCCGACCTTGCATCGGTCGACGCGACGCTGGATCTTTCGGAAGAGATTCGAAAGCTCAAGCGACAAAAAAAGGCAGTCATCCTGGCCCACTACTACCAAGAAGAGGAAATCCAGGACCTGGCGGACTTCGTCGGAGACTCGCTTGATCTCTCGCGCAGCGCTCAGAAGAGCGAGGCGAGCCTCATTGCGTTTGCGGGCGTGCGCTTCATGGCGGAGACGGCCAAGATCCTGAACCCCGCGCGCAAGGTCGTCCTCCCCGACTACGAGGCGGGCTGCTCGCTCGAGAACTCCTGCCCTCCCGACGCGTTCCGCGCCTGGCGCGAGCAGCATCCGGGAGCCATCAGCTTGACGTACATCAACTGCTCGGCGGCCGTCAAAGCGCTCTCGGACATCATCGTGACCTCATCGAATGCGGAGAGAATCGTCAGGACGATTCCGCCGGAGCAGGAGATTCTCTTCGCTCCCGACCGCCACCTGGGCGCCTTCCTCTCGAAGAAGACCGGTCGACGCATGACGCTCTGGCCCGGCACCTGCATCGTGCACGAGCAGTTCTCCGAGCGCGAGATCATCCGGCTCAAGGCGAAGTACCCAGACGCCAAAGTCGCGGCGCACCCGGAGTGCCCCGAGGCGATCTTGAAGTACGCCGATCACGTCGGGTCGACGCGCTCGATCCTCTCCTACGTCACGACGGCGCCGGGCAAACGGTTCTTGATCGCGACGGAGGAAGGCATCATTCACCAGATGAAGCGGATAGCCCCCGATCGCGAATACATCCCCGTGCCGCCGGACAACGGGTGCCGCTGCAACGAGTGCCCCTTCATGAAGTTGAATACGCTCGAAAAGCTCTACCTGTGTCTCCGCGACGAGCGTCCGGAAATCGTGCTGCCGGAGCCCCTGCGCGCCGCGGCGGAGAAGCCGCTCCTGCGGATGCTCGAGTTGTCGTAAACCGTCGCTTCGGCTTGCTCGGAACCTGCGCCCGGAGGCGCACCGGCGAGCGGCTCGCCCAAAGGGCTCGACCGCTCGCCTGCTTCGTCGCTGCTCCTCTGCGCCGAAACACTTCTCAAGTCATCGAGCGAAACGACCCCGTTCGGCCGCGACAACGATCGTAAGAGACGCCTCATCGGAGCTGGTCAGTGCGCCATGACCGGCGCGCTACCCCGCTCGCCGCGGCGGCGCTTGAAGAGCAGCAGCAGCGGAATGCAGCACAGGAAGAAGACGCCCACGATGCGGAAGGCGTCCATGTAGGTCAGGAGGAACGTCTGACGTGCCACCATTCCCTCCAGAGCAGCGTAGGCCCGCTGCTGCGCCTCGACGAGTGTCGCGCCCTTCGCCATCAAGCCCGCCACGATTGCCTGGTAACGCTCCCGGAGCGCCGGGTCGTAGATCGTCACGTGCTCGAGCAGGGTCTGCCGGTGGCTCCAGGATCGTTTCTGGATGTAGGTCGCGATCAGGGCCACGCCGAAGGAGCCGCCGAGCTGACGCATCATGTTGGTCAGGCCCGCTCCCTGAGGGATGTCCTTGCCCCTCAGGCCCGAAAGCGCCAGGGTCGTCAGCGGCACGAAGAGCAGGGCGAGACCCGCCCCCCTCAGGATCAACGGCCAGAAGAAGTCCTGGCGGCCGGAGGCCAGCGTCGAGCGGGAGAGTATGTTCGTGAAGAGAAAGAAGCAGATGAAGCCCGAGGCATTCATGAGCTGCGTCGGAAATCCTCTCTGGAGGAGCTTGCCGACGATCGGCATCATGAAGACGGTGGCGACGCCGCCCGGAAGCAGGATCAAGCCCGTCTGCATGGCCGTGAAGCCGAGCAGGTTCTGGGCGAATACCGGGAAGATGAAGACCGAGGAGTACAGGCCGAAGCCGAGGATGAACGTGAAGAGCGTCCCAACCGCGAGCGAGCGATCCTTGAGAACGCGCAAGTCGACGACCGGGTGCTCGGCGGTCAGCTCTCGCGCGATGAAGCCCACGACGCCGACGGCGGAGAGGATCGCGAGCACCGTGATGTAGGTCGCCGCGAACCAGTCCTCGCGCTCCCCGCGCTCGAGAAAGATCTGGAGCGACCCGATTCCGACGACGAGCAGGCCGATTCCCGCCCAGTCGATCGATCCCACCTCCCGCCCATGCTTCGCCTCGCGGATGAAGGAGAGGGTCAGGAGTGTGGCCACAATCCCGATCGGGAGGTTCACGTAGAAGATCCAGGGCCAGGAATAGTTGTCGGTGATCCAGCCGCCGAGAGTCGGGCCGACGGTGGGGCCCACCACAACGCCCAAGCCGAAGAGCGCGTTGGCGAGCCCCAGCTCTTCGGGCGGGAACGTTTCGACGAGAATCGATTGCGAGGTCGAGAGCAGCGCCCCGCCCCCGATCCCCTGGACGAATCGGAAGGCGACGAGCTCCCAGATGTTCGTCGCGTGGCCGCAGAAGAACGACGCCACCGTGAAGAGGACGATCGAACCGGCGAAGTAGGCGCGGCGGCCGAAGAGCGCCGACAGGAACCCGGTCATCGGCACCACGATGACGTTGGCCACCACGTACGCGGTGACGACCCACCCCACGTCGTCGAGGGTCGCCCCGAGGTTGCCCATCATCTGGGGCAAGGCCACGTTGACGATCGAGGTGTCCACCAGCTCGATGACCGAGGCCAGGATCACCGTGAGCGTGATGATCCACTTTCGGGCACCCGTCTCCGTCATGCGACCTGCCGCCCCAAGAGGGGCTCAGTCCACGGCCACGATGGCGTTGACGCTCATGCCGGCGCGCAGCGGCTTGTCGGAGCGGGGCGGATCCGTCAGGACGATCTTGACCGGAACACGCTGGACGACCTTGGTGAAGTTGCCCGTGGCGTTGTCCGGAGGCAGCAGAGCGAACTTGGCGCCGGTGGCTGCCGCGATTGACTCGACCCGGCCGTGGAACTTCGTCCGGGGGTACGCATCGACGTCGATCTCGACCGGCTGGCCGACGCGCATCTTCTTCAGCTGCGTCTCCTTGAAGTTGGCGACGACCCAGGGCAGCTGATCGGAAACGACGGCGAGCAAGGGCTCGCCCGCTTGAACGAACTGGCCCACCTCGACGCTCTTCTTCGAAATGAACCCGTCGCTGGGGGCGGTCACTGTCGTGTAGGAAAGCTGAAGCTCTGCCAGGTCGAGGTCGGCCTGCTTTTGGGCGACCTGCGCTCGCGCCGCCTGCACGGAGCGGCGCGCGGCCTCGGTGAGAGCAGCAGAAGCTTCGGACGCGGCCCGCGCGGCGTCGTATTGCTGCTGCGAGACCTCTTCTCTTTCCCGGAGCCTCGCGTACCGGGCCAGGTCGGCGACCGTTTTGGCGGCCTGGGTCTGGGCGGCCGCGACGTTGGCAACGTCGACGGCCACCGTGGCCTTGGCGTTCTCGAGGGCGCCCCGGGCCGTTTCGACGCGGGAGCGGAAGTCCCGGTCGTCGATCCGGACGACGGTCTGGCCCGCCTTGATCCGTTGGTTGTCCTCGACGGCGACTTCCGTCACGTAGCCGGAAACCTTCGGAAGCACCGGCGCGATGTGCGCCTCGACCTGCGCGTCGTCGGTCTCGACGTGATGGCGATAGAAAGAGACCGTCCGGATACCGAAGATCAGCCCTGCTGTCGCGGCCAGGACCAAAAGGGCGGTGAGCACGAAGGGCCGCAGCCGGCCGCGAGGCGTCGGCTCCGCCGGCTTGGCCTCCGCCGGCGGTGTTTCGGCCGGACGCAGCGTTTTTTCGCGCGAATCTTCGACGCCGCTCTCCCTGTCGCTCTCCGGCGACTCCACTTTCTTCGTCACGAGCCCGCCACGACCTCGCGGATGCTGCCGGTGGCGCGACCCAGGTCGAAGCGCGCCTGCGCCTCGTCTGCCAGGGCCGAGATCCGGTCCTCCTGCGCGGCCGCAAGCGACGTTTGCGCGTTGTCCACCTCGATCGAGGAGGAGACGCCATCAGCGAAACGGTCGCGGGCGAAACGCAATTCCTCGAGGGCGAGCCGCTCGTTCTCTCGAGCGACGCGGACTCGGTTGCGGGCGCTCTGCCAGGAGAGCAAGGCGCGCCGCACCTCCTCCTCGACTTGCCTCTCCGTCTCGGTCCTCTGGAGCTGCAGCAGCCGCGCCTGGGATTGGGCCTCCGCGATCCGCGCCGCCATCCGCCCGCCGGTGAACACCGGGACGGACACGAGCGCGGCGACCGAGCGAGTCCAGAAGAGATTGTCGAAGTGATAGCCGCTGTATCCCCCCTGGAACTGGAAGCCCAGCCTCGGGAGCCTCTCGGCACGCGCCGCCTCGGTCGCAAAGCCGGCGACCTTGAGCTCCTCGTCGAGCACCCGCAGCTCCGGACGCTGCTCCCGGGCCAGCCGAAGCGCCTCCTCGGCGGTCGGCACGGCCTCCCCGCGTTCCACCAGCGGATCGGTCAGGACGACTTCCGAAGATTGATCCGCGCCCGCGGCGTGCAGGAGGGCCAGCCGCGCCGTCTCCCGGCGGTTTTCGGCAACGAGCAGAGCCTGGCGCTGTCGCGCCAGCGCCACCTCGGCACGCGTGCTGTCGAGCTTCGTGGCGATCCCGGCCTCGCGCTGGTCATCGGCGAGCCGGTAGAGCTTCTCGAACAGGTCCACGTTGGCCCTCGCCGCCTCGACACTCGCCTCGGTGCGCTGCATCGCGACGTAGAGGGTGGCCACGGCGGCCGTCACGTCATTCTCGGTCCGCTCCCGCTCGGCCATGCTCACGACGACGCCCTCCCGGGCCGCCTCGTAACGTTGGCGGGCGGCCATGTCCACGATCTCGAGCGCGATCTGCGCCTGGGCGTTGAAGAAGCTGAAGGGAGGAATAACGAGCGGAAATCCGGCAGCGGTGAAACCGAACTGCTGGAAGTTGATCGACTGGTTCGTCTCGGCGGCTTGGATGCCCGCCTGCGGCAGCAGGGCAGAACCCGCCACCCGCGCCTGGAAACGCGACTGATCGATCCGCTCCGAGGCGATCCGCGCAGCGGTTCCGTCCGACAGCGCGCGTCCAACCGCTTCCCGGAGGGACAGGCGCAGGGTCTCTCCCTGCGCCGGGAACGCCGACAGGAGCAGGAGCGGGGCGGCCAAGAAGAGCCGCCGGCGGCCGCGCGGCCGCGACCGATCGCGCCGGCGCCGCTCCGCCCGGCACCCGTCTGTCCGGTCGGCCGGGCCGTGATGCAGGTGGGATCGGCGCAAGTGGTAATTCTCTTCCGGAGTCATCGGGACCTCGCCACAAACCCGCCGATCTTAGACCCGCTCGTCCGGGTTATCCTCCCCGCCGCATGGTTCCCCTGCAGGGTGAGGCCCTCGACGGCAGGCTCCGGGAGCTGCTCGCCGAAGACGTGGGCCGGGGCGACGTGACCACCGAGTGGACGGTCCCGGAAGACGCGCGCGCCGCCGGCCGACTCCTCGCCCGATCCGCGTGCATCGTGTCGGGCCTGCCCGTGGCGCGGCGAACCTTCGAGCTGCTCGACGCCCGACTCTCCTGGCGCGACGAGGCGGCCGCGGGCTCCCCCGCTCCTCCGGGGACGGCTCTCGCGGAACTCGAGGGAAGAGCCCGCGCCTTGCTGACGGCGGAGCGGGTCGCCCTGAACCTGCTCCAGCGCATGTGCGGTATCGCCACGATGACGCGCCGCTACGTGGATGCCGTCGCCGGAACGGGATGCCGGATCCTCGACACCCGCAAGACGGCCCCGGGGCTTCGCGCGTTCGACCGGATGGCCGTCGTCGACGGCGGCGGATCGAACCACCGCGCCGGGCTCTACGATCAGGTACTGATCAAGGACAACCACCGGCGCCTGGCCGGCGGGGCCGGGGCCGCGGTCGTCCAGGCTCGGCGCAAGGCCCCCCCAGAGATGAAGGTCGAGGTCGAAGTCGAGACCGAGCAGGAGCTGCGCGAGGCGCTCGAGTCCGGGGCCGACGTCGTGCTCATCGACAACCAGACCCCGGAAACGGTCCGGCGATGGTCTGCCCTCGCGCGAGAGTCGCCTCGGCGCCCCGTCATCGAGGCCTCGGGCAACATGACGCTCGAGCGCGTCCGGGCCTACGCGGAGGCCGGGGCCGACTGCATCTCGGTCGGGGCGTTGACGCACTCGGTCGTGGCCGCCGACATCGCGCTCGATCTGGAGAGCCTGGCATGAGCTCCGACGTCACCGACGTCCTGATCCTCGGCACGGGTGTGGCGGGATGCACGGCCGCCCTCGCCGCGGCGCGCGCCGGAGCCCAGGTCACCCTCGTCACGCGCTCGGACGACCCGGAGAGCTCGAATACCTTCTTCGCGCAGGGAGGGATCGTGGGGCGTCCGCCGGGAGACACGCCCGAGAGCCTCGCCGAGGACATCCACAAGGCGGGCAACGGCCTTTGCTCCCCGGAAGCGGTGATGCTTCTGGCCCGAGAGGGTCCGGACCTCGTTCAGAGTCTTCTCGTCGACGAGCTCGCCGTGCCGTTCGATCGGGAGGGGTCGGGCTTCCACTGGACCCTCGAAGGAGGGCATTCGATCCCTCGCGTCCTGCACGTCAAGGACGAAACCGGGATTCCCATCGAGCAGGCGCTGGTCGCGGCGTGCCGAAAGGACGCGCGCATCGTCTGGCGAACCGGGACGACGGCGGTCGACCTCTTGACCCTCTCTCACGACTCGGTCGTCGACAGCGACCGTTATCGCGCGCCGACCGTGATCGGCGCCTATTTGCTCGACCGGAAGAGCGGCGACGTCGTGCCGCAGCTCTCGCGAGAGACGATTCTGGCGACGGGCGGCCTCGGCCGCGTCTACTTGCACACCACGAATCCCGAGGGAGCGCGCGGCGACGGCATCGCCATGGCCCGCCGCGCCGGGGCGCGGCTCCTGAACCTCGAGTACATTCAGTTTCACCCGACGGCGCTCTACGCCCCCCAGGGGCGGCTTCTGCTCTCGGAGGCGCTGCGGGGCGAAGGGGCCCGCATCCTGGACTCCGCGGGCCGGCCGTTTCTGCGCGACGTGCATCCGGCCGGCGAGCTCGCTCCCCGCGACGTGGTCGCGCGCGCCATCCATCAGCGGATGCTCGAGCAGGAGGAAACCCACGTCCTGCTCGACATCTCGTTCAAGCCCGCGGACTGGATCCGGAGCCGCTTTCCCGGCATCGTGCGCCGCTGCCTCCAGCAGGGCTTCGACCTGACGGCCGGACCGGTGCCCGTGGTTCCGGCGGCCCATTACTCCTGCGGAGGCGTGGCCGCGGACGCCGATGGCCGGACGACCCTGGCTCGCCTCAGAGCCGCCGGAGAGGTTTCCTGCACCGGCGTTCACGGGGCAAACCGCCTGGCCTCGACCTCGCTCCTCGAAGGGCTCCTGTGGGGTTGGAGGGCCGGCCAGGACGCGGCGAAGGAGTCGCGGCAGGGGCCGGAGCCGCCGAGTGTGCCCCCCTGGCTGCCCGAGCACGAACCGGTCGACCCCGCCCTGATCGCCCAGGACGGAATGGTCATCCGACACACCATGTGGAACTACGTCGGTCTGCTCCGCTCCGAGAAGCGGCTCGGGCGAGCGGGGAGGATCCTCTCGGAGCTGCGCGTCGAGATCGAGGACTTCTACCGCCGCGGGACGATGTCCGATGGGCTGCTGGGACTGCGCAACGGCGTGCAGACGGCGCTCGCGATCCATCGCGCCGCTTCGGACAACCACGTCTCGCGCGGCTGCCACTACCGGGAGGAAAGCCCTCGCGCGTAGGCTGCCCGGCGGCGAGCGAGGTTCGACTTGCTATAGTCCGCCTTCGCCATGAGCATCCTCTACCTGCATTTCGACACCCCCGAGCGCGGCGGCCGCATTCAGAAGCTTTCCCGCTCGGGAGCCCACATCGTCGCTTCGGAGCCGCGCTGGCCGGGGTTCCACGAAGTCGCCAAGAAGGAGAAGCCCTCGGCGATCGCCATCGACTTCTCGCTCGCCCCGTCCCACTGTCTGGAAACCGCCGACTACCTCGCCAAGGCCAAGGAAACGCGGGAGACGCCGCTGTATCTGATCCGCGTTCCCGAGGACCGGGTGGATCTGGTCAAGAAGCGGCTGCCCCAGGCGATCTTCGTGACCGAGCAGGAGCTTTCCGGAAAGCTCGCCCAGATCGAGAAGGACGCGGCCGAGAAGGCGCGCCAGAAGAAGGAGGCCGCCGCGGAGGCTCGCAAGCTCGCCCGCGCCAAGAGCGCCAAGGCCGGAGTGCCGCCGGCCGGAAAGCCCGCCCCCGCGCCCAAGGCGAAGAAACCCGCCGCCTCGCCGAAGGCTTCCGGCAAGAAGCGAAAGCCGGCGCCCGCCAAGAAGGGGGCGGCCGCGAAGCGAGCCGCGCGCGTCCCGAAGAAGAAATAGGAGAGGGGAGGCAGAGCCCATGGCCGAGGTGTTTTCCAAGGAGAGTCTCGGGAAGTACGCGGCCGACCGGCGCGCCGAGTTCGAACAGGTGCTCGAGAAGCTCGTCGAGATCCCGACGGTATCCGTCGAGCCCGAACGCAAGGCTGAGGTCCGCCGGGGTGCCGACTACGCCGTTTCGCTCCTCGAGTCCTTCGGCGCGAAGGCGACGCTTCATGAGACGGCTGGCCATCCGATCGTGCACGGCCGCTTCGACCGAGGGGAAGGGCTTCCGACGGTGACGGTCTACAACCATCTCGACGTGCAGCCGGCCGAGGGAGACGACTGGAAGACGCCGCCCTTCGACTTCGTCAAGATCGGGGACCGGTACTTCGCGCGCGGCACCACGGACGACAAGGGTCCCGCCATCACGGCTCTCTTCGGCGCGCGATACGCCTGGGAAAACGGCGTGCCGGCCAACATTCACTTCCTCTGGGAGTTCGAGGAGGAGATCGGCTCGCCGCACTTCGAGACCACGATTCGAGAGCAGGCGAAGAGCTTCGCCACCGACTCGGTCGTCGTCTCCGACACCGTCTGGGTCTCCCGCTCCCGGCCGGCGCAACCGGCGGGGCTGCGCGGCCTGCAGGGATTTCGGTTCGAGCTGCAGACCGGACAGACCGATCAGCATTCCGGGACGGCCGGCGGTGCCGCGCGCAACCCCGTGGCCGAGATGTGCCAGTTGATCTCCGAGTGCGTCGACGGCAAGTCCGGGCGCGTGAAGATCCCCGGCTTCTACGCCGAAGTCGAGCCTCCCACCAAGAAGGACATCGAGGACCTGAAGAACTGCGGCTTCACCGTCAAGGGCTTCAAGAAGGACCACCTGTATAAGAAGCTTCGGGTCGAGGATCCCCTGGAAGTGATGAAACGAATCTGGATGATGCCGACCTTCGAGCTGCACGGCATCGCGGGCGGTTACCAGGGCCCGGGCGTGAAGACGATCATCCCTCCCAAGGCGACGGCGATCGTCTCGTGCCGGCTCGTCCCGAACATGAACCCGAAGAAGATCGTGCGGCTGGTCACCGATTTCGTCCGTTCGAAGAACCCGGACGTCAAGGTCTCGGCCGAGCACGCCCTGCCGGCCTACGAGGGGAAGACCACCGGACCGCACGCCGATGCCATCCGCGGCGCGATGCGGTTCGCCTTTGGCAAGGAACCGGTCTTCGTCCGCGAGGGAGGCTCGATCGGCGCCGTGCTGTCCATGGAGAAGGTGTTTCGCGCGCCGATCTTCTTTCTCGGACTCTCGTTGCCCGAGCACGGCTACCACGCGCCCAATGAGAACTTCGACTGGTCGCAGGCCGAGGGCGGAATGGCGGCATTCGCCGACTATTTCCGCCGGGTCGCCGCGATGCCCTAGTGCCGCTCCAACTTGATATGACACGGACTGGTTGCAGGATGCACAACACCCACGTGCTCGGTTGGAACGGCACTAGGACGCGGACGGCGTAATACAATCCCCTGCACCCATGAGCAAGACGATCGTGGCCTGCGTGGAAGATCTCTTCTTCCGCTCGAAGATCGAAGCGACGGCCCGACACCTGAACGTCCCCGTCCGATTCACCGACGTGCGCGAGCTTCCTCGCGCCCTGAAGGAGGGAGACGCCGCCGCGTTGCTTCTGGAACTGACGTCCAATGGCGAAACGCTCGAGGCCGTGCGGAAGCTGCGCAAGGAAGCGGACACCCGGGACCTGCCGATCGTCGGCTTCCTCTCGCACGTCGACCGGCAGCTCGCCAGCGACGCCGAGTCGGCCGGCGTGACCCGCGTTCTGCCGCGCAGCCAGTTCTCCGAAACCCTTCCCGATCTCGTCATGGATCTGCTCGCTCCGGGTACCAAACGCGAGATCCCCGAGGAGCCGGAGCTTCCCGACGAGTGACGGACGGGTCTTCATTCGGTTCGAGGTCCACTACGGAAACGCGGCCACGACAAACCCCCGCGGACGGCACCCAAGACCCCGGATAGGGCTCTTCCGATGCGCTCGCCGCGCCGCTGGCTCGCCGACTGGTTCCTCGATCAGGTCACCCGACCGAGGCGTCACTACCGGCGCTTCGTGCCCAACGACCCACAGAAGCTGAAGGCCCGCATCGAACCGGGGGACGTGCTCTTGGTCGACGGGGACCAGCGCGTCTCCGAGGCCGTCAAGTACCTCACGCAGTCCTCGTGGTCCCACAGCGCCCTGTTCGTCGGCGACGCGCTGCTGCGCCGGGGCGAGGCCACGCGCCGCGAGACCCTGCGCCGCTTCGGCCGGGAGTCGCGCTTCCTGCTCGTCGAAGCGCTCGTCGATAAGGGAGTCATCGTCTCGCCGGTGATCAAGTACGCCGATTTCAACGTCCGCATCTGCCGGCCCATCGGCTTGACGCCGGCAGACCGCGAGCTCGTCATCGACTACGTCCTTTCGCGGATCGGCCACACCTACGACCGCCGCAACTTCCTCGATCTGACTCGGTACTTGCTTCCGTTCCACTTGATCCCGCCGCCGCTGCGGGATGACGCCCTGCACTTCGGCAGCGGTGTGGCGACCGAGACCATCTGCTCGACGCTCTTGGCCGAAGCCTTTGCGAGGGTTCGTTTTCCGGTCCTGCCGATGCTGTCGCGCGAGCGGCCCCGAACCGTCGGGTCGCGAGTCCGCCAGCGAATCCTCGGCCGCCCGACCCGACGGGCCTACAGCGGCCTGCTGAAGGCCCGCCACCCGACCCTCTGTGTCCCGAGAGACTTCGACCTCTCCCCCTACTTCGAGGTCGTGAAATTCCATGCCCGCGAGCTCGAGGATCTCGACTACCGCAAGCTGCGGTGGGAAGAGCCGGAAGGACCGAGGCCCAGCGGACCGCGCGCGGTCCCGAAGTAGAGGATCGAGGTCCCGGCTCCGAAGAGTGCGACCGCTCCGAAGGGGGTGCGCGCCGACAGCCCCGGACGCAACGCCCGCATCAATTTTTCAGCAGCCTGCTAGCCCCCGGAGGCGGGCCCTCGCCCACCCGAGAGGATCGTGTTGACGGCTTCGATGCGGCGCTCGAGGACACGCCGCAGCCGGCCCACCTCGGCATCCTGCGCCGCGAAGCGGACGCTGTCGCCCTGAAACTCGAAGCGCAGCACGGCGTCGCGGTCCTCCGGCGTCAGCCCCAGAAGCCCCGCGCGATACGCCCGCATCCACTCCGGGGCGGGCTCCGAGTCGAGCCGAGCCCGAAAATACACTCGTCCGTCCGGGGCCGGTCCCTCCCGAAGCGGAGCCTCCGAATAGAGCGAGACACGGTGTGTCGGCGGAGCCTCGCCCGGTCGTCGCCGGACCGGCTTGCGGTACTGCGGATGTCTCGGAATCAGATCCTCCTTGCCTTGGGCGTCATTGTTTCACAACTCCATCAGGCAAAGGTACCCGCCGAGACGATGGTGAAGCGGTCCGGATCGACCCTCTGGGAGAAGGCCGCGTCGGCCCTCTCCCGCGTAACGGCCTCTACCAGGGCGGGGAACCGGTCCAGGTATTCGACGCCGAGCCCGTAGTAGACCGCCGAATCGATCGCGCTGGCGATGCCGCCGTTGGAGGCGAGATCGACCTTGAACTTCCCGGCGCGCGAGCTCTTCTCGTCGGCGAGCTCCTTCTTCGTCACCCCGTCGCGCCGGAACCGTCGGATCTCGTCGAGCGTGGCGGCCACCGCGGCCTCGCGGCTCTCCGGACGCACCGTCAGTGTCACGACGAAGGGACCCGGCAGGTGGGTGGCCGAGAAGCTCGAGTGGATGCCGTACGTGAGTCCCTCGGTGTCCCGGACGCGCACACCCAGACGCGACGTCAGGGACGACTGACCGAGCGCCGCGTTGGCCAGGACGCAGGGAAGGTAGTCGGGATCGGTACGCGTCAAGTTTGAAGGCTCCGCCAGGACGACGTCCGCACTCGCCTTGTCGGCCATGCGCACGATCTCCTGCGCCGGACGAGCCTCGGGCCGGGCGACCGACGGGATCGCCAGGGCCGGACCGGCCTCCCAGGATCCCAGGCGATGTTCGAGTCCGTCCAAGACGCGGCCGGCGTCGACATCGCCCACGAGCACGAGGCGCAGTGTGGCGGCCCCGTACCGCTCCCGGTAGTAGCGGGACAGCTCTTCGCGGGTGAGCGACTCGACCAGCGCGATGCGCTCCTCTGCCGGCCGACGGTGAAAGGGGTGTTCCCTCGGGTAAATCCGGCGCATGGCCGCCTCGTAGGCGCGCGCGGAGGTCTGATCCTGCAGCTGGCGGATCGCCCCGACCAGCCGCTTCTTTTCCTTCTCCAGTTCCTCTTGCGGAAAGACCGGCTCGCGCAATATCTCGGCCAGAAGGTCGAGCAGCAGATCCGCGTCGCGCGAGAGCGCGGATCCGCCGATGTCCAGGCCGACCGGGTCGGAGGCATCGCAAGCGAAGGACAGCGAGGCCGCGCGGCTCTCGAGCGCCTCGGCAATCTGAATCTTGCTGCGATGCGAGGTTCCCTTCGGAAGCTCTCCCGCCGTCACCGCCGCGACCATCCGGCGGTCCGGGGGCGCGAAGAGATGCCCGGCCGCGAGCGAGCCGGACAGCGCCAGGGTCGGATTGAAGTGGTTTTCGAGGACGTAGAGCTCGGCGCCGTTGGGCAGCGTGCGCCGTTGCACCTTCTCGGCAAACGGCGCGCGCCGAGGGAGGGTCGCCGTCATCCCGACCCTTCCTCGACGGGTCCGGGCGGCTCGGCGCCGGCGTCCCCGCCGCCCGGCTCGCGCGGCAGGAACACGCCCACCGTCAATGCCTCGTCCTGGAAGTATGTCGCCGCGACCCGCCGCACCTGCTCCGGATCGACGCGCGCGACCGCCGCCGGGTAGTCCACGTACCACTCCCAGTCCGCCACCGCGATCGCTTCCGAGAGAGCGGCGGCGATCTGATCGGTCGAATCCCGGTCGAAGACGATCTCGGCCTCGATCTGTGTGCGCGCCTTCTGCGCCTCGGCTGGCGTGACGCTCGAAACCGCCACCCGCCGCACTTCTTCCCGGATGACCTTCTCGACCGCCGACGGGTCCACTCCGGGCCGCACGGGCGCGAAGATCGAGAAGAGACCCGGGTCGCGCAGCTGCCAGGGAACCACCGTGACCGAGAGAGCCAGGTTCTGCTCGACCAAGGCCTGATAGAGGCGCGAGGTCAGGCCGCCTCCCAGCGCGTTGCCGAGCACGGCGAGGGCCGGAGTATCGGGATGCGCCGCTTCTACCGAGCGCCAGGAGAGCGCGATCCAGGCCACCTCGCCGGTGCGCCGCACGGTGAATCGTCGCTCCCCCTCCTGGGGGGGCTCGGCGGTGTAGACAGACGGTATCGGGCGAGAAGACGGCGAGACGCCCGCGAAGTGGCGCGCAACGAGCGCGAGGGCCTCCGGCTCCTCGAAGTCCCCGATCAGCATCGCCGTCGCGTTGTTGGGATGGTAGAAGACGTCGTAGAACTCCTTCAACCTCGCGGTCGTGACGCCCTCGATGTCGCTGCGCCAGCCGATGGTCGGGTGGTGGTACGGATGCTCGCGAAAGGCGGTCGCAAAGGATTGCTTGTAGAGCACCTGAAAAGGCGAGTTTTCGCCCCGCTCGAACTCGTTGCGAACGACCGTCATCTCGGGGACTCGGTCCTCGTCGCGCAACAACGAGTGCCGCATCCGCGAGGCCTCCAGCTTGACGACCACGTCCAGCCGATCGGAGGGAATGGTCTCGTAGTAGTTGGTCCGGTCGAACCAGGTCGTCGCGTTGAACCGCGCGCCGATCGCTTCCAGGACGGCCGCGATGGCGGTTCCCTTCTCCCGCCGATACCGTGGCGTTCCCTTGAACATCAGGTGCTCGAGAAGGTGCGTGGCTCCCGTGTACCCGACCGCCTCGTTGCGGCTTCCGACGCGGTAGAGAACCGCGAAGGTCGCCACGGGGGCGACCCGGTTGGAAAGCAGCAGGAGTGTGAGCCCGTTGGAGCGCAGCCGGAACTCCCGGATGCCCGCCCGCTCCTTGACGAACTCGAACGCCCCGGCGGAGCGGGACGGGCGCGTTCCCGTTTTCCGACTGGGGCGGGGCGCCTTCGATTGTCGCCGGGGGGCGATCGACGGTCGATGCAAGGGGGCGACCGCCGACGGTCGACGCGTCACCGGCCCCCCGCCACGTCCTCGCCTCCGTCCACGCCGATGACGTTGCCGCTCACCCAGCCGCAGCCCGGCTGGCTGAGCGCCACCAGGGCCCGAGCGACGTCGGCCGGCGTGGTCAACCGCCCGGCCGGGTGCATCTTCTGCACGCGGTCGATCATTTCCTGGTTGCCCGGGATCTTGCGCAGCGCCGGCGTGTCGGTCACCCCGGCGCGCAGGGCGTTGACCGCGATCGACCGCGGGGCGAGCTCGACGGCGAGCTGCCGCACGTATGACTCGAGGGCCGCCTTGGCCGCCGACACGGCGCCGTAGGACGGCCAGACGATGTGATCGCCGGCCGAGGTCATCGCGAAGATCCGTCCTCCCGGAGAAAGGAGGTCTCCAAACACGAGATCCTGCGTCCAGTAGACGAGCGAGCTCGCCATCACGTCGAGCGTCATTTCGATCTGGGCCTTGGTGAGAGAGGCTCCCCGGGTCTCCGCGAAGACGGGCTTCAACGTCCCGAAGGCGAGGGAGTGGAGTAAGACCGAGACCCGCGACTCCGGAGGCTCCGCGCCGCAGGTCTTGGCGATTGCCGCGATGACCTCGGTCCGGCGGGTCTCGTCGGCGGCGTTGACGTTGAAGAACTCGGCTTTCCGCCCGGCCCCGGCGATCTCCGCCAGAATCCGGTCGACGTTGGGCTGCGTGGCCTTGCGGTCGAGGTGCACGCCGAAGATGTTCCAGCCGGCCCGAGCCAGGGCGAGCGAGCAGGCCTCTCCGAAACCCGAAGAGGCTCCGAGGACGAGCGCCCAGCGTGTGCGGTTTTCCGCCGACAAAACGGCGCGAATGTTAGCACGGGGCTTGCGATCGCGGCGGGAGGGCGCGGACCTTGCCCGGGCCGGCGATAGACTCCCCGACGAGGAGGTCCGATGCGACGTCGCCTCGCTTTCCCGTGCGCGCTCGCCTTCTGCCTGGCCGGCCTCGCCCTCGCGCGCCCGGCCGCCGCGCCGAACGAAGCGGAAGCCGGCGAGCTCACGCGTCAGGAGATCGTCCTGACGAACCAGAACCTCGCCGTGGTCAGCGAGTCCCGCCGCGCCGATTTGCCAGCGGGGAAGGTGTCGCTCGACTGGGTCGCCGCGCCGTCCGCTCGCACGGAAACGTGGAGCCTGACCAACGCGCGCGAGGCTGCCGTCCGCTGGCTGGGTCTGTCCGCTCCGCTTGCGGCGGGAGGCGCCTTGGCCGAGCTCGTCGGAAAACGCGTACGAGTCGAGCGCCCGGGCGGCGGCGAGACCTCCGCCGAAGTCGTCGCCGTCTTCGGAGCCACGCCCGATCAGGTCCTCTTTCGCGAGGGGGACGACCTCGTCTACGGCGAGCCCGGGGCGCGGCTCATCGTGCCCGCGCCTTCCGCCGCGGCGGCCCGGCCGGGCCGCGTCCGGCTCCGGCTCTCGAGCGAGAGATCGGGCACCCGCGTCTTGGCCTGCCGGTATCTGGTTTCCGACATCGACTGGCAGTCCGACTACGCCCTGACGCTCGATGCCGCCGAAAAGAGCGCGCGCCTGGAAGGATGGTTCACGATCGACAATCGAAGCGGCGCGGCGTTTGAGCCCACGCGGCTGCGGCTGCTCGCCGGTGTTCTCCGAACGGCCCCCCAGCCGTCGCCGAAGGCGGCGTTTCGCGCGGAGGCCCTGTCCGTTTCCGGCGGAGTCGAAGCTTCCGCGCCGGCCTCCGAGTCGCGCATCTACGAGATCTCAACCCCCGCTCGGCTGGCCGAAGGGCGCACGACGCTGCCGCTCGCCGACAGCGCGGCGGTCGCGGTCGAAAAGAGCTACGTGATCCGCGGGAGCTACTGGTTCGGCGAGAACGCCGAGAGCCAGACCCTGCCCGTGGCCGTCTTCTACCGCGTCGGGACGAAGGCGCTCGCGACCGCGTTGCCCGCGGGTGTCGTGCGCGTCTACACCGACGGCGGCGCCGTCTTCGGCGGCGAGGACCGCGTCGGGCACACTCCCGAGAGGACCGATTGGGAGATCGAGACCTCGGAGGCGTTCGACCTGACGGCCCGGCGCCGGCAAACGAGCTTCACCCAGGTCGGTCCAAGGGAGACCGAGTCCGCCTGGGAAGTGACGGTCGTCAGCCGCAAGAAGGAGAACGTGACCGTCCTCGTGCGCGACAGCTTCCCCGGCGACTGGACGCTGGTCGAGTCGTCCGTTCCCGCAACCCGCAAGAGCGCCCGTGCCGTCGAGTTCTCCGTCCCCGTGTCCGCCGGGGCAGAGGCGCGGCTGACCTATCGCGTTCGCGTGCGCACCGGGCGTTGAAGCGGCCGCCGGACCCGAAGAGACGAGCCCGACGCGGCGGATTCGCGGCGCCCGGCCCGAGCCCGCGCGAGCGCCCGTGATTCTCACCGCTTCCGGCTACCGCGAGCGGCTCCTCGGCGCGGCCCTCCTCGCGCTGCTCGCCGCCGCCTGGTTCGAGCCGCCCGGTTCCTTCCTGGCCGAGCCCGACGAGGCGCGCTACGCCGAGATCCCGCGGGAGATGCTGGAGGCCGGCGATTTCGTCACGCCGCGATTGAACGGCGTCCCCTATTTCGAGAAGCCGCCGCTTCTCTATTGGGCCAACGCGGCGTCGTTCCGGTTCCTGGGCGAGAGCCCCTGGACCGCTCGCCTTCCGACACGGCTGGCGGGGACGGCGCTCGTGCTGTTGCTCGTCTTCGTCATCGGGAGACTGCGCGGGCAGGGCGAGGGGCTTCTGGCCGGTGTCTTCTTCCTCGCGGCGCCGTTCGGCTTGGCCTGCGTCCGGATGAATCTGACCGACGGCATCCTGACCTTCTTTTTCACGGCGACGCTCCTGGCTGCTCTGGCGACGCTCCAGCGCGCCGAGGCGGACCGACCGACCTCCGCGCTCGCGGCCTCGGCCGGCCTGTTCGCGGCCGCGGGGTTTCTCTCGAAGGGACTGATCGCAATCGTCCTGCCCGGGGGAATCGTCCTGCTCTGGGCCGTCGTGACGAGAAATGTTCGAAACCTCCGGGCGCTCTTGATCTCCCCGGCGGCTCCGGTATTCGTCGTGATCACGCTTCCCTGGCTGATCCTGGCCGAGCGCGCCCATCCCGGCTTCTTCGAGTTCTTCTTCATCCACGAGCATTTCCAGCGATTCGCCACACCCGCCGCGAGCCGGCCGGGGCCCTTCTATTACTTTGCGGGTCTTTTCCTCGTTGGCTTCCTGCCGGGTCTTCCCTTCTTTTTTCGAGGCGCGCGAGCGGCCCTCCGCCGCGACGCCGCTTCGCTCTTCTTCCTACTCTGGTTCGCGGTGGTGCTGGTCTTCTTCTCGGTCTCGCGCAGCAAGCTGCCGGCCTATCTCTTCCCCACACTGCCCGCCGCCGCGGCGCTCGCCGCCCGAGGCGCCGCGCTACCGGGAAGCGGGCGAGGACTCTGGCGCTGGCACGCCGCCGTCGTCGTCTGCTTCCTCGCCGCCAGCGCCGCGATTCCAGACGTGCGCCAGAGCGTCCGGGACAGCCACCTGATCGCGATCGCCTCCTTTGGCGCCGCGGCCTTGCTCGGCGGCGCGGCAGGCGCGCTCAAGGCCCGGACCTCGGGCGGCGCGGCGGCGGCCATGGGATTGGGCTGGGCCGGCTTGTACCTGGCTCTGGCGCTCGCGTGGCCAAAGATCCCGCTGGCAACCGACGTGGCCGAGCTCGCCGGCGCCGCGCAGGCCGCCGTTCGATCCGCGCCGGGCAACGCGCGTGTCGTCGGCTATCGCTCGTACCTGCAGGGCCTCCCTTGGCGCCTTGCCGCTCCGATTACGGTCGCCGACTATCGGGGCGAGCTCGAGGACTGGTGGCTGCCCGAAGAGAGGCGGCGCGAGATATTTTGGCCGCGGCGTCGGTTCTGGCAGGAGTGGGCAACCGGTCGACCGCTCGTCGCGCTGCTGCCCTTGCGCGACCGCAACGATTTCCGGGAAGCCCAGCCCCCGGCCCGCTTCCTCCTCTGCCGCTGGAAATACTGCGTGGCGACGAATTGGTAGCAGGGGCGAGGGTTAGGGGTTAGGGGTTAGGGGCTAGGGAGGAATACGAAAGGCAAAGAATTCGGCCCCTCGCCCCTACGGGATATACCCCCGTATGGTGCGCGCGGTGATACCGGGCTTACCGACGGCGACCTCGATCGACCGGTATTCGCCGGGCGGCTTCGGGGAGTCGCTCCGGAACGCGAGGATGTACTGGGAGCGCAGCTCCTCCTCGATCCGGGCGGTGACCTCGGCGATTTTCTCGGCACTGTTCATGTGGAAGACCTGGCCTCCCGAATCCTCGGCGATCACCTTCGTGACGCGGCGCGACCGGAAGTCGGTCAGCGGTATCCCCATCGCGATGAAGTAGACCGGCGCGCCGGCGGAGCGCGCATAGCGCTGCAGCGTCTCGAAGTCCACGTGCGAGCGGTTGTCGTCGCCGTCGGTGACGACGACGAGCGCCTTGCGGCCCTGCAACGTCCGGAATTGGTAGAGACCGAGCACCACCGCGTCGTAGAGCGCCGTGGCACCCTCGGCCCGCGAATCCCCCGCGGCGCGCTGCAGCGCCAGGGTGTCGGCCGTCAGCTCCTGCAAGAACTTGGCGCGGTCGCGGAACTCGATCACGAATCCCTGGTCCTTGGGCCGGATCAGATTCTTGAATAGAGCCACGGAGGCGTCGTGCACGTAGGGGAGGCTCTTCTCCATCGAGCCGGAGCCGTCGATGACGAGCCCGATCGTGAGCGGGAGGTTCTCCGCCACCTCGAAGCCCGTCATCTCCTCGGGTTTCCCATCCTCGCGAATCGCAAAGTCGCTCTGAACGAGCCCCTTGACGAAGTGCCCGTTCTTGTCCAGCGCCGAGACGTGAAGCTGGACCACGTCGACGCGAACGCTCTCGACGGTCGTCTGGGGGCCCTTGAGCATCCGGATGTCGTTGGCTTCCTGATCGTCCGCGCCGATCGCGGTGGCGCGCAACACCGTGCCCTTCTCGTAAAGCGCCAGCGGGATCGCCGTCTCGTAGGGAGGCACCGTCCAGGATGCGAGCTTCTTCGTGTCTAAGAAGAGCTCGATCGATTTGGCCGTACCGCCGCCGATCGACTGGACAACGACCTTCACGTGCACGACCGCCGCCGCGGGATCAGGCCGTGGAAGCAGGCGCACCGCGAGCCGGTCCTTGCCCTGGTTGATCGCGTAAGCATCCTCGTCGATGACGCGGCCGGTGTCGTCGTAGCCCACGGCGCGAACGGTCTGCCGGCGCGGCACGTCTCCGAGGTCGATCTCGACCGAGTAAGGAGGACGAGTGCGGGTGACCAGGCGCTTCTCCTCCAGGTAGAACTCCACCTTCTGGATCGGCGGCGAGACGACCGCCTCGAGGCGGAGAAGACCGATGGGCGCCTCGCGGGCGGGGGGCAGGATCTTCAGCTTGGGCTCCGGGGTGTTGGCCGTCTTTTCCGAGGCCTCTTCCGCGATGACGATTCCCTCCGCCGAGGGAAGCGTGCCCGCCTCCGCGGGGGCCATCTCCGGGCGGAACGCGTTTCCGACCTCCGGCACGAGGATATCCACGGAGCCTTCGCCCATTTCAACGCCGGACGGATCGGCGAGGACGAGCCGCAGGCGGTACGTTCCCGGAGCAACCGCGCGCAGGAACGAGAAGGCGAATGCCGCTCCGCCGCCGAAGTCGGCCGTCACCGGATACTGGAACGAATCCACTTCCGTCTCGGCCTGACGGAATCCCCCCTTGACCTGACCGGCGAACCCCTTGGCGCCGCGGGCGGCCGCCTCCCGGGAAAGCTCGGGCGCGGTCAGCCGAATCCGAATCACGGTCTTCTTGCCCGCCTTCCCGAGGTAGTCGGTCTCGATGCCGAGCGGAAAGGTTCCGACCTTCGTCTTGACGGGAATTTGCCTCGTCTTCGCCGGATCCTGGGCGAGCGCCAGGCTGCCGGCGGCCAGGACGATAGCGAACAGACGGAAACGGAGAGGAAGCGCCCTCACAGAGTGATCGAACGAAAAAAGTGGGAACGCGCATTCCCACCGGGTCTTTCCCTATCGGATTTTGTTCGTCCGGTCTCGGTCGGGGCTCTTCGCGCCCCTCGACCTTCTTGCGCCGTTTGCTTCGCCCCGGCACCGAGCCCGCTCTCGCCCAAGCGGACGCCGCGGGGAGCTTTCGCGATGCCCTCTTCCGAGCGCCCCTGGAGCGGCGAACTATATCACAGTTGATATAGCTGGTTCGACATCGACTCCGGGCGCTCCCTTCCCGCCGCGGCCACGCTCTCCGCAACGGCATCGGGAGCCGATCCCGACGAGGAGAAGAACTCCTCGACCGCCGCGCGGAAGTCCGCCGGTGTCGAGAGCTCCGAGATCTTCACGCGCAGCGCCCGACCGTTCGGCAGGCCGCGCGTGTACCAGCCCGTCATCGTCCGCAGGCGGTGAAGCGCCTCGCGCGGCTCGAAGGCGTTCTCCCCGATGGCCTCGAAGTGCCAGAGCATCAGGTCCCGCCGCTCGCGAAGCGACGGCTCCCGGGGCTCGATACCGGCGAGGCGGTCGGCGATCTGGCGGAAGATCCAGGGGTTCTTCATCGTGGCGCGGCCGCACATCACGGCGTCGCAGCCGGTCTCGGAGAACATCGCGATCGCGTCCTCGGCGCGCTCGATGTCGCCGTTTCCCACGACGGGGATCGAGACCGCGCGCTTCAACTCCGCGATCCGGGTCCAGTCCGCGCGGCCGGTGTACATCTGACGCGCGGTGCGGCCGTGCAGCGCGACGGCCGCGACTCCTTCTCCCTCGCAGATTCGGCCAAGCTCCAGGAAATTCTGGCGGGAGTCGTCGAGCCCCAGACGGAACTTGACCGTCAGCGGAATCGAGAGCCGCCGGCGCACTTCCCGGATGATCGTCCGCGCCAGCGGCAGATCCCCCATCAGCGCCGCGCCCGCGCAGCCCTTGAGGACCTTGTTGGCGGGACACCCCATGTTGATGTCGCACACGTCGGGGGCAAGCTCCTCCACGATGTCGGCGGCCGCAGCCATGCGCCCGGGATCGGAGCCGTAGATCTGGATGGAGAGGGGGCGCTCCTCCTCGGAGAAGAAGAGCTTGCGCAACTGCCGGGCGTTGCCTCGCGAAATCGCCTCCGAAGAGATGAACTCCATCGTGACGAGCCCCACCCCGCCCATCCGGCGAAGCATCAGCCGATAGACGTGGTCGGTGATCCCCGCCATCGGGGCGAGAACCAACGGCGGATCGACGGCAACGGGGCCCAGGCGCAGCATGGAACGCATCATTCTAGCGTCCACCGCGACCCGCAAGAGAGCGCCGCCCGATTGTCCCTCTCGGACTTCCCCTCGGATATAGAATCTGTTCCGCCGAGGAGGTGGGCACTCGCCATGTCGACGCTTGCGCGCGCCGGACATCCGACGGACCAGACGGACAGCGGTCCCTGGATCCGCAACCGACGGTTCGACCTGCTCTTCCTGACGCTGTCGGGGGTGCTCGTCTTCTTCCCCTACGTTTCCTACGGGCTGCTGCAGCGCCTGGGCGCGTCGGAAGGAACGGCGAGCCTCGTGGTGGGTCTGTCCGTCACGCTGCTCGTCGGCGGCCCCCACATGTACTCGACCTACCTCCGAACGGCTCTCGAGCCGAGGTTCCGCCGGCGCTTCGGCTGGCTGGCCTACCTGCCGCTCGTGCTCATTCCGACGCTCGTGGTCATCGGCTCGATCTACTCGTTTCTCTTGCTCCTGACGCTCTTCTTCTTCTGGGCCTCGCTCCATGTGACGCACCAGGCGCAGTGGATCTCCGAGACCTACCGGCGCCGCGCGGGACTGCGGACTTCGGCCCTCGATCGCCTTCTCGACGGGGCCGTGATCCTCGGGGCTCTCTACACGGTCGCGATGTACAAGTTCGTCCAGGACCAATTCCGACTCGGCACTTCCACGCTGCTGTTCCCGGAATTCCTGAAACGGCCCTGGGTCGCGCAGGCCTTCACGGCGGGCTTTGCGATCCTGTTTCTCTACTACGTCGTTCGCACGTTCCGCGAGATCCGCCAGGGCCGGTCGAGCTGGCCACGCCTGGCCTTCATGGCCGCGACGGTGGCGCTCGCCTTCATCATCCCGATCTTCGACAATCTCGACGTCGCATTCCAGGGCTTCAACACCTGGCACTCGCTCCAGTACCTGGCGCTGACCTGGTTCATCCTCTCGCGCAAGGCCGACACCGGAGAGATCGGGAGCGCCTTCGTGCGCCGGATCTCGGGCACCTCCCACACGGCAATCTTCTATACGTCCATGATCGGCGCCACGGTGCTCGCCGGGGTCGTGTACCTCGTCCTCTGGAAGGGCTTCGATGTCCCCCAGGATCGCGCCTACTACGTCGTGGTTCTGTCGTTCCTGCTGATCCACTACTTCTACGACCACATCCTCTTCCGCGACTTCGGCACGGTCGAAGAGGCGGGCTCGACCGCCTAGGCGCCGCTCCGGTTCGTTACTTGCCGAGCTCCTCGTAACTGCCCACGGCAGTAAAGCCACCCGGCTTTTCGAAGAGCTTGGCCGGCGCCCCCAGCCGCACGTTGAGCAGCTGCGTGTCGGTCACGGGCTGGTACTCGTCCCGGGGATCCCGCTTCAGGTGCTCGATGCGGACGACGAGCCGCTCGAGGTCCCGCGCCACCCACAGGATCGCGCGGTCGCCCGAGGGCATCGTCATCTCGAACCGTTCGCAAGGATGCATTCCGTGCGCGGCGTCGTCGATGCGTCTCATCTTCCCGCCGAACCGGTCGGCATACGCCGCCGGGTCGAAGTGGGGCTCCAGCGGATAGCCCGGCACGAGCTCTTCGGTCGGCGCCCAGCGCGACTCGATCAGCTTGCGTGTCGCGGGCCGAATTTGCCAGATCATTCCGAGGTCCGGCCGCACGACCTTGACCAACTCGGAGCCGTCGAACGCGCCGGCGACGCGCTGTTTTTCGCCTCGAACAGCCACCTCGTACCGCTCCGTGGGAGAGAACGCCAGGACGGCGCGGTAGCCGCTCTTCGACACCGTGCGCGGCCCGCCGCCAAACTCGTCGCACGCCACCATCGCGCAAAGCGCCGCGATGCCGAGACAGACGCGCCGCGGCGAAACACCGCCTCGGGACATGGCCGAACTCTATCTTCTCCTGCGCCATAATGCGCCCCGCATGCCCTGGTGGGATTCATGGTTCGGCGAGGAGTACCTCGATCTCTACCCCCATCGCGATGTCGGCGCGGCCCGCCGTGAGGTCGCCTTCGCGCTGGAGAGACTTCCTCCGGAGCCCACGCCGATGCTCGACCTCTGCTGCGGCGCCGGGCGTCACTTTCCCTTCTTTCTCGAGCTCGGGATCGACCCGGTCGGCCTCGATTACTCCGCTTTGCTGCTCGAGGTCGCGCGGACGCGGCTCGGAAAGCGAAACCTGGTCCGGGGAGACATGCGCTCCCTCCCGTTTTCCGGCGGCGTCTTCCTGTCGGTCGTCAATTTCTTCACGAGCTTCGGCTACTTCGCCGCCGAGCCCGACAACGCCGCCGTCGTCTCGGAAATTTGGCGCGTCCTGGCGCGCGGCGGGCGCGTGCTCTGCGACACGTTCGGCCTCGACCACACCCTGGCGCGGCTCGTGCCCGAAGAGAGGCTGTCGAGCTCGGGCCGAGAGTACCGAATCCGGCGCTGGTGGAACGCGCCGTCCCGCCGCGTCGAGAAGGAAATCGAGGTGCGGCGGGGAGACTCGACCGAGATCTTTCGGGAGAGCGTGCGCGCCTACACCGCGCCCGAGTTGACGCGACTCTTCGAAGAAGCCGGTCTGCACGTGGAGGGCACCTGGGGCGACTTCGACGGAAGTCCCGTGTGCCCTGAATCCCCCCGCCTGATTCTGGTCGCGAGCAAGCCATGACCGAAGGCGTCATTCCCTTCGATCGGTATCCGGGCCTTCCGCCGCTCTTTCTCGACTTCTTGCGCGGCCTGCCGGAGTTCTTCCCCGATCCTCCGACGATCGAGGCCGGTGTCCGCCGCGGAAAGGAGCTCCTCGGTGTCCCGGCGCGTGTGCCGGCCTCGGCGTTTCAGAGCCGGTCCGCCGCCGCGGCGGCGGCCGCCGAGGCCCTGGCCGCCGGAGGAGCCGTGGCCGCGGTTGCGGGCCACCAGGTGGGCCTTTTCTCCGGACCCCTCTTCACCCTGACGAAGGCCTTCGACGCCCTGCGGGTGGCGCGGCAGATCGATCGGGCGGGAGTTCCCGCCGCGCCGGTCTTCTGGGCCTTGACGGACGATCATGACCTGGAGGAAGTCGGGAAGACTGCCCGGCCGGGCCCGGAGGGACCGCAGGTGCTGGTCGCCGACGGAGCGGACCGCAGCAACCGACAGCCCGTCGGACGCCTTCCGATCCCCGAGCGGGCGAGAGAGATCCTGGAGGACTTCCGCGCCGACGCCCGCGCCGCCGACGCCGATCGAATCCTCGAGACCTTCGCGCTTCGGTATGCGGCCGGCCAGACGTACGCCGACGCCTTCATCCAGACGCTGCTCGACCTGGTCGAACCCGAGCCGCTTCTCGTCCTCGATCCCTATCAGGAGAGCCTTCGCGAAGTCACGGCGGACTTCTTCGCGCTGGCCGTGGAACGGCGGGAGGAGCTCCAGCGGGCCCTGGCCGGCGCGGCCGAGCGGCTGGCGCGGCAGGGCAAGTCCCCGGCCGTCGCCTACCGGCCCGACGTCTTTCCCTTCTTCTTGATCGAAGGCGGCGAGCGCCGCCGCGTCGGCGATCCGGAAGAGGCCCTGCACAAGGTTCGAGAAGGCCGCGCCTGGCCGTCGACCGACGTTCTCACGCGGCCGGTGTTCAAGTCGTTTCTCCTGCCGACCGCCGCGACCGTCCTCGGCCCCGCCGAGATCGCCTACCATGCGCAATCGATCCCGCTCTTCCCCGTGTTCGGGTTGAAGCCGCCGGTCCTGCTGCCGCGCTCGCATCTGGTGCTCCTGGGCCCCGCCGAGCGGCGCGCGGCCGAGGCCCTCGGGATTCCTCTGTCGGACCTGTTGGCGAAGCCCCCGGCGGCCGCCGGCCTGCCCGTCTCCGAGGCGGAGGAGGTCGTCCGGATCGCCAAGACACTCGACCAGGAACTCGCCGGCCTCGAGCCGCGACTGAAGGCGCTCGACCCGGCGCTTGCAGCCGCGGTCGAAACGACCCGCCAGAAGACCGCGTTTTCGCTCGTGCAGCTGACCGACCGCGTCCGGAAGTCCTCGGAGCGAAAGGACGTCACGACCACGACACGCCGAAGGAGGCTCGAGACGATGTTGCAGCCGGAGGGCTCGACCGCCGAACGAATCTATCCGCCGCTCGTGCCGATGTTGGCATATGGACGCGAGGCCCTGACCTCCATCCGTGAAGCCGCGACCGGCTCGCTCGAGGGGGCGCGCGTCGTCAACCTGGGAGCCGCGAAGTCGGAGCCGCGGGAAGGGGACGGTCATGCCGGTTGACGTCCTCGCCATCGCGGCGCATCCAGACGACGTCGAGCTGACCTGCGGAGGCACGCTCGTGACCTTGAAGTCGCGCGGGCGACGGTTCGGAATCGTCGACCTGACGCACGGCGAGATGGGAACCCGGGGCGACGCCGCCCGCCGCGACGAAGAAGCGCGCCGCGCCGCGGCGATTCTCGGCGCGGAGTTTCGCGAGACGCTCGACTTCGGAGACGGCGGGCTGCGGCACACCCGAGAGAACGAGCTCGCCTTGATCGACGTCATCCGGCGGGAGCGGCCGCGGCTCGTCCTGACCTCGTACCCGAAGGACCGACATCCGGATCACGCCCGGGCCGGGGTCCTCGTGACCGACGCGGCCTTCTACGCCGGGCTTCGCAAACTCGAGACGCGTTACCCCGCGCACCGCCCTCAACAGACGCTCTACTTCTCCACGGCCTTCCTGCACGAGCCCACGTTTGTCGTGAACGTCACGGCGGCGATCGAGACACGGCGCGCGGCGATCCGCGTCTTCTCGAGCCAGCTCCACGATGCGACCTCCCGCGAACCGCAGACGATGCTCTCGCAGCAGTCCTTTCTCGACACGATCGAGGCGCGGGCGCGCCATTTCGGCTTCCTGATCGGCGCCGAGTTCGGGGAGGGCTTCGTGTCGATGCGTCCGCCGCGGATCGACGACCCGGTCGAGGCGTTCGAGGGTTTCGAGGCGGGATTTTGAAGTATCTCCCGACCGGAGCCCGTCCGGCGCCCCGCCGCCGATGAAAATCGGCATCACCTGCTACCCGACCTTCGGCGGAAGCGGCGTCGTCGCTACCGAGCTCGGCCTCGCGCTCGCCGAGCGCGGGGACGAAGTCCATTTCATCTCCTACGCCCTCCCCTCGCGCCTCGCGCTGCCCCGGCCCGGCGTCTACTTCCACGAGGTCGTCGCGCCGAGCTACCCGCTCTTCGTCTCGCCCCCGTATACCCTGGCCCTCTCGACGAAGATGGCGGACGTGGCTTCCCATGCCGGCCTCGACCTGCTCCACGTCCACTATGCCTTGCCCCACGCCATCTCCGCGATCCTCGCCCGCGACATGAGCAGGTGGAGCGGGATTCGCCTGAAGGTCGTCACCACGCTCCACGGCACCGACATCACGATCGTGGGGCAGGACCGCTCCTACCTTCCGATCACGCGCTACGGCATCGAGCAAAGCGACGCGGTGACGGCCGTCTCGCAGTACCTGCACGACGTGACGGTGAGGGAGTTTTCCGTGCGGCGTCGGGTCGAGGTGATCCCCAACTTCGTCAACGGTCAGCTCTACCGGCCGGACGGCGCCTCGGCCTACGCGCGCTCGCTCTCGCGGCCGGGCGACTGCGTCGTCGTTCACATCTCCAACTTCCGGCCGGTCAAGCGCATCCCCGACGTGCTCGCCGTTTTCGATCGGATCCGCCGCGAAGTCCCGGCCCACCTGCTCTTGATCGGCGACGGCCCCGACCGAGCGCTCGCCGAGCGCCTGGCCGAGAGCGGCGGGTTTTCGGACCGGACGACCTTCCTCGGCAACGTCGCCCCGATCGAAACGATCCTGCCGGTCGGCAAGATCTTCTTGCTTCCCTCCGATGCGGAGTCGTTCGGCCTGGCGGCGCTCGAGGCCATGGCCTGCGGCGTGCCCGTCGTCGGGACGAGCGCCGGAGGCCTGCCCGAGGTCGTCTCCAATGGCCTGGACGGCTACCTGCGGCCGGTCGGAGACGTGGACGGAATGGCGGAGGCGGCCCTCACGCTGGTGCGCGACCCGGAGAAATGGGAGAGCTTCTCGCGAAACGCCCGCCGCCACGCCCTCGAGGCCTTTCCGACGGGCGCCGTCGTCGCGCGTTACCGCGAGCTGTACGAGAGGACGCTCGCCGGCGCCACCGAAGCCGTGCCGGAATGACCGGGACCTAGAGCTCGGCCGCGGCCAGAGCCGCCAGTCCGGCTCTCCTCTCCTCGGCGGAGCAGAAGGCGGCGCGCCAGGAGTCCTCGGCGCAGCGTCGGCGCTGCTCCGGGCTCAAACCGAGCTCGCTGCTCAAGATTTCGTACTCCTGCCGCGTGGACGTTTCGAAGAGAGCGGGATCGTCCGCCGCGATCGCGACGCGCACGCCGGCCTCCAGAAGACTTCGAAGCGGATGGGCCTTCAGACTCGGCACCGCGCCTGTGGCTCGGTTGCTCGTCGGAGCCACGCACAAGATCGTCCCTTCCTCGGCCAGACGCGACATCAGGCCCGGATCCGCCGCCGCCGCGATTCCGTGGTCGACCCGGTCCGGTCGCAGAGCATCGAGCGCTTGCGCGACCGACTCGGGACCCGCCCACTCCCCCGCGTGGACCGAGGTCCGAAGGCCCAACGCGCGGGCCCGGAGGTAGACACCGGCAAATTCCGCGGCCGGCCGCGAGGCCTCATCTCCTCCCAGGCCGAATCCGACCACGGCAGAAGGGCGCCGGCTCTCGTACAGGTCGAGGACTCTCTCGGCGGATTCCGGCCCCCACTGCCGGACTGCATCGAGCAGGACACGGCAGCGCGCGCGCTCGACGCCTCGCTCCTCGAACGCGTCGGAGATGGCGCTCAAGCATTCGGCCGCCGGCAACCCGAAGCGCGAGAGGATCTCCGGGGAGACGTAGAGCTCGGCGTAGGCCACACCGTCGCGGTAGAGCCGTAGAGCGATCGCCCGCGCCGCTTCGAAGTAATCCTCGGGCCCGCGAAGCAGGCGGCACATCTCCGCATAGAGCGCGAGAAAGCTCGCGGCGTCCCGCACGCCGGACCGGGCCTTTGCGAAGACGGCGGGATCGGCAAACCGGTGGCCCCCGCGCCTCGCGAGCAGCAGAACGGTCTCTTCCGTCAGGCACCCCTCCAAGTGCAGGTGACAGTCGGCCAGATGAACGCTCATGCGGCTCCTCGAACGGGCGATCGGCTTCGGCGGCGCGGGTGAGAATATATGCATTCGATGAACTCCGACACGCGGCGGGCCCGAGGCCTCGCGTTGTGGCTCGATCTTCTGATCCCCGCCGCGGTCGTCGACGCCCTGGGCCTCGCGGCGACGGCCGCGGTCTGGTATCTCCGTCCGGCGGCCGCCGCTTACCTGGGGTGGGTCTGGGGCGCCCTGGCCGCAGCCGCATTGATCGCCTTCCTGCTCCGCGACGCGAACGGGGGGCGCGCCCGACGGTGGCTGGGCTTCGAGGTTCGGGACGGGGAGGGTGGTCCTCCCGGGCTCTGGAGATCGACCCGCCGAAACCTGCCCCTGCTCGTCCCGGGCTGGAACCTGCTCGAGGTCTGGCCAGTTTTCCGTGACGGCAAGGCGCCCCGGCGTTCCGACCGGCAACTGGGAACGCTATTGATCTCAGGCGATTGAGCGCAGAAGCTCTTGCGGCGCCGACGTTTCCACGCTTCTGCCGCCCGGCCCGGCTGGAGGGCGCCTTGAACCTTTCTTGCGCCAATTCGTTATTGAATGCGGAGAAAGGGATGCGACGACTGTTTCTCGGCCTTCTTTGCCTCGCTTGCTTGGCCCCGGCCGCCTCCGGAGTCGAGGACGAGGTCTTCGAGAAAGCCTTTTCGACCGAGGGAGTTTCCCGGGTGTCCGTCGAGAATGTGAACGGTCAGATCGACGCCCAGGCCTGGGACAAGGCATATTTGAGAGTTCGAGCCGTCAAGAAGGCGACTGGCGGCAACTCCGAGGAGAACCTCAAGCAGACCGAGATCCGGGTGCGGAAGATCGGAAATGAGATCAAGATCGAGACCATCAATCCACGCCGCCGGCGTCTCTTCGGATTCCTCGACCTCGGTACCGCGAGTGTGCGGGTCGACTACGAGCTTCGCATTCCCGCGGCGACCTCGACCCGCCTGGAAAGCTGCAATGGGAAAGTGGAGGCGACGGGGTTCGACGGCGACCTCGCTTCCGACACGGTGAACGGCTCGATCGAGCTCCATGAGATGGGCGGGCCCGTCAAGGCGACGACCGTCAACGGGTCGGTCCGGGTGGCATTCAAGGGGCCGTTCAAGAAGTCGAGGCTCGAGACCGTCAACGGCAGCGTCGAAGTTCTCTTCGAGAAGGCCTCCTCGGTACGCTACGACCTGGAGACGATCAACGGGCGTATCGAAGCCGATTTCGACTTAAACGTCGAAGGCAAGTACGGGCCCAAAGAGGCGAGGGGATCGTACAACGGCGGTACCGAACTGCTTCACTGCGAGACGGTCAACGGCTCGATCCGCTTGAAGACCGGTCCGTAGCGCCCGCCGGCCCCTTCTCCCGCCGGGGAGGGGCAGAGCCGGGCCGAATCGGCGGTTCTTTTCGTTTTCCCCCGTTTCCGGTCTAGGCTTCACTCTCATGTCCGAAGCCTCGCCCCGGCGCGCCGCGATGCTGGTTCTCTGCTATCTCCCGGTGCTCCAGGCCTTGGTCCTCGCCATCGAGAAGCAAGATCGAGAAATTCGCTGGCACGCGCGAAATGGCCTGTTGCTCCTCGGCGCCGTCGTCGCGATCGGTGTGGCTGCGACACTCGCCGGCTTGTTGGTTCCCTCCTTCGGTTGTCTCTACGGTGTGGTCATGCTCGCCGTTGCCGTCGTCTACACGCTC
>Ga0335084_10000044_pt1 | contig 73849 bp, 56 predicted proteins | sample Lox_Sample_44_FD_206721 | JGI IMG/M metagenome (GOLD analysis project Ga0335084, IMG submission 206721) | Soil microbial communities from Loxahatchee National Wildlife Refuge, Florida, United States - Lox_Sample_4.4 | ecosystem: Environmental > Terrestrial > Soil > Wetlands | place: USA...
GCGGTCTTGGATGGACGGCCGGAACTAGCCGAAGAAATCCACTCTGGGCCGGAGGACGTTCGCCCATACATTGCCGCAGAATTCAGGAAGCTGTTTGCCACCCGTGAGTTTCTCGATGCATTGCCCGGCTACCTGCTTCCCGACCAAGCGAGTCAGGCTCGCGTCTCGATATTGCTTGAGCGACTGCAAAAGATAGCGGCCCTTTAGTCGAAAAGTCTCTCCAGGTTTTGGGCACACCGTTGGCACACTGATCTGGAAAACACCGGGTCTCGGGCGCTAGACGGCTGATGGAATGTCAGTCGTGCTGCTCGACATTTTCTAGGGGCGAGTTGTACGTCCCAGCCAGGCGGTTCCACTCCAACCTTGGGTTTTCCCGCCATCCGTCCCAGGACTCAATATTTCACAAGTTTTGAGACGCGGCTGCCATTGCGTTTGCGATTGATGTGGAACTCTCGCGACCTTCATCTGGTCGCGGTCTGGAGAGTGCACCTTCGGAGACGCTGGCGCGAGTCTGCGAATGCTACGTAAGACAAGTCACACGGGAAGGCCGATCCGGCGCAGTAAGTCCTGGAAGCGCGGATCGGAGCGCAGTGGATCAAGTCGTGGGGCGGCCAGGTCCATAGGCAACCAGGGATCGTGTTCCTGGTATGCTTCTTCCAACCGGGCAAAGGCCCGCTCTTTGTCGCCCAATTCTGCATACTGAGCGGCCAGGTGGTTCAAAGTACGAGCAGCAAGAGGTTCTCCCCTGGCGATGCCCTTTTCTTCATCCTCGATTAACCAACGCAATATTGCCTGTGCTCCCGCTCGCTCATAGATTTCTTTGGCGCGTCGGTTTCCGTTCGGCCTGTACGGCCCCGGCCAGCCTGATCGCAGGGCTTCCTCGTACTGGCCCTGAAGCCAGTACGACTCCCCAACCAAAAGCCGCGCATAGGGGAAATCCCTCTCCAGTTCGAGAGCTTTCCGGCCCTGCTTGATGGCTTCCGGAAACTGGCGGGCGTAATAGTACGTCCACCCCACCTCTGTGGTGAGCAGGGGCGAGAGAGGATCGAGCGCCACCGCGCGTTGCATCTCCCGGATCGAGTCGGCGTGGCGACGCATGGCGATCAGATAGTGGCCGTAATGCCGGCGCACTTGCGCATCCCCGGGATTCAGTTCCAGAGCCCGCTGAAATTCCTTCTCCGCCCCGGGCAAGTCCCACTCGTAGTATTTCACCTTGGCCAGCGCATAGTGGGCTGCCGCCGTGGTGTCATCGAGTTCCACGGCCTTCTGGGCGGCCTCTTTCATCTTGGCGACGCCCTCCTTAAGGCTGACGCCCAACTGAAATCCGCCGCCGATCGAATAGCAATCTACGATGCCGATGTAGGCAGGCGCATAGCCGGGATCGATCTCTAAGGCATGCTGGAAATAAACCAAGGCTTTGCGCATGTCCTCGGGATTCATCTTTGCCTGCAAATAGCGCCCCCTGAGAAACTCTTCGTAGGCGCGCGGATCGACTGGGCGGGTCCGGGCCAACCGGGCTTTTTCCTGGTCCAGCAACTTGACCCTGATCTCGTCGGCCACCATCAGTACAATCTCACTCTGGAGGGCAGAGATTTCGCGCAGATCGCGCTCATAGCTTTGTGCCAACAAGGTCCGCTCCTGCGATAAATGCATCACCCTGGCAGTGACGCGCACGCGTTCGCCGTTTCGAGCTACCGCTCCTTCCAGCACCGCATCCACGTCCAGTTGCCGCGCAATCTCGGGCAGCGGTTTTTTCGAGTCTTTGAATGCCTTCGCAGAAGTACGGGAAATGACCCTAAGCGAGCTAATCTTTCCCAGCTCTGTAATCAGCGCCTCGGTCATACCATCCACAAAATATTGCTGCTCCGGATCACCCGTGAGGTTCTCCAACGGCAGCACGGCAATCGAGGTAATCTCGCCTTTCGCAGGCCGCCCAAGCAGGCGGTTGCGCCAGCCTCCTAGATTTGACCCAAAAACCAGCAGAACGAACGCGATCGTCGCTACGAGTCCGACAAGGATTGGCCGCCGACGAGCAGTTGCTCTGCGCATGAGCGCGGACTCCGGCGTTTGCTTCTCTTGGGAGACCGGTTCCTCTCCAGCCAAAGTCAGTTGGCTCACTTCTGTGGCCGGCGCCGCCGGCTGTGCGCCATTCTCAAGACGCGCGATGAAGCGATAGCCACGGCGCGGCAGGGTTTCGACAAAACGCGGCTGATCGGCGGAATCCTCCAGGGCCAGACGCAGGCGCTTTACAGCGGCATTGATGCCCTGCTCGAAGTCAACGAAGGTCTCGTCAGGCCATAGCTCCTTCTGCAATTCCTCGCGGGTCACTAACTGACCCGGCCGCTCCAGCAGCGCCGCCAGCACCTGAAACGGCTGGCCTTCGAGCTTGACCTTGATGCCGTCCTTGCGTAACTCGCCGGAGCGCAGGTCGGCCTCGAAGGCACCGAAGCGAACCGTACCAGAATTTGCGATAGGTGCGGACATCGTCCCCCGCCGGAGTAAGTCTAGCCCAAAACTGGTTGTGGTCCAACAGGTTGCCGCAGCTCTCTATCTGAAGTACAACCCGGTAAGTCATCTGGCAGGCTTTCTTTTCATCTGAAATGCATCCTCAAAACACCTCCCCGCCATGGACACCGCTCCTCCGAAACGGCATGTTGCCCAACACGACGACTTTCCGGCGCGTGGGCGCCAGACGTGGAGGAAGCTATGAAGACCTTACTTTTGACATCCGGCGTGAATGTCTTTGGCTCTCGGACTTGGGCTGGCCGACGCTGGCTGGCTTCAGTCCTCAAGAGACCACTTCTTTTCGCATTTCTAGGTGGTCTCGCTCTTCTGTTGGGCTGCGGCACGGGCGGCGGCGGAATCACGCCCTCGTCCAGCGGCAACAGCGGAACGGGCAGCAGCAGCGTTGGAGACAACGGCGGCAGTGCGAACAACGTGCTGGTCAACCTGGGCGGGTTCGCTACGGTGCCGGGCCAGATTGTCGCCTTCGAAATCACCATCGAGTCGGTAGCGCTGCATTCCTCCCAGGGTGATGTTTCGCTGCTTTCTACCCCGCGTCGCGTCGAACTCAGCCGACTAAAAGCTGAGCCGCTCCTGCTGTCCAATGTTCCCCAAGGCAAGTACAGCGGGGTAGTCATCGGCCTCTCCAATCCGGAGATCAGCTTCATCGACTCCAGCGGCGTCCTTCACGAGGACGTCGCAGCCTCGCTCACCTCGTCCCGCGCAACCAACCTAAGCGAGTTCTCTATCGGTTCGACTCCGAGGGCCATCGACCTTCATCTGGGCTTCTTCAGGGTCAGCTTCGACGGCAGCGTCGTCGCCATGACTCCGGAGCTCAATTTCAACACGCAGGGGGGAACGCCCGTCAAAGACCTGATCGGCCGCATCGCCACAGTAGGCAACAGTTCCTTCACCATCGACGTGGGCAACGGCACCTTCACCTTGGTAACCGATGCCAGTACTAAATTCCAGGGCGTTACTGCCCTTAATAAGCTCGCCGCCGGCATGACTGTGGAAGTGGACGCCGTCCTCGACTCCGGTCGCACTTTCCGTGCCACCAGGGTCAAACTTGAGAACAACATCCCCAGCGCGCGGGTGGTCGAAGGCCTTGCCCTCTCCACCTCACCTGCCCAACTCCAGATGCTCGTCCGGGAAGTTCACGGACCCGTCGAAGGCAGCCTCCCGGGAGTGGGCAAGGTGCTCACTGTCGCCGCCAACGCCTCCACCCAGTTCCGCCTCGAACCGGACGACATCGATCTCAGCCACCTCAACTTCACGCCCCGCTTCGACGCCCTCACAATCGTTAGGGGGCAGAATGTGAGGGCCGCTACCGTCAACGGCAGCGCCACGACCATCACTGCCGATCAACTCAAGTTGGAAAAGCAATCATTCAGCGGGACCGCCGGCACAGTCACATCCGGCTCCGCGTCCGGCCAGTACACTTTCCCCGTTAATCTGGCCGCTGACTCCGCTTTCGCCCAGTTGACCGGCCACACCTTTGTCCTCGTTACCCTGCAACCTTCCACCCAGAAGTTCCTCTATTTCGGCCTGGAAGATTGTGTCACCTGCATAAGCGGGGGAACCGTGTGGGTGCGCGGGCTCCTCTTTTTCTCCGACGGCCAATACCACCTGGTGCCGGAATGGCTGGTCGTGGGCTGAAAACCAAAACCTGAAGCAATCAATTTCGAGCAGTCATTTCAAAGGGGGATCCACCATGAACATTCGCAGGAAATTTGGAACACCGGTGCTTTTGTTGATGCTAATTGGTAGTTGGCAAAACGTGGCTTCAGCAGCAAGCGTGCATTCACATGACAACAGAATTGTCGGGCTCTGGGACGTCCAGGTAAACAACTTCATCTGTGGCACCAGCGTTTCCGTCGCCAGCTTTCGAGGACTCCATAAGTTCGAACTGGGTGGAACCGCCCAAGTCGTCCCTGCCGCTAATCCCGCCCTGCTGTCGGCGCACATGGGAATCTGGAGGCACGTTGAGAAAAACAAATACAAATTGGACTTCAAGATGTTCAGATTCGACCCGGATGGAAACAATATCGGCTGGACGGTTGTCAAAGCCAATGTAGCCATCAACGAAAACGCCACCGGATACGCCGGATCGGGGCAGGCGGACGTTTTTGATGCCGACGGAAACAAGGTGGGGATGATTTGCCCGGCATTTACCGGCACACGGTTTTCTCAATGAGCAAAGGCCGTCATCTACGGGCCGGGCGGTTCCTAGGCCGCCCGGCCCATTCAAAAGAGGCGCTTTCCGCTCAGAACGCGTACCGCACGCCCAGAAAGATCCTGCGGTTGCCGCCGTCTGTCGATTTCTCATCGAGAAATCCGGAGTTCGTGATGACTGCTTCCGGTATGCCGAAGTTGCGCGTGTTCGTGAGGTTGAAGAAATCCGCGCGGAACTGAAGAAGGTGGCGCTCGGCAAACAGCCTTAAGGATTTCGAGACACTCAGGTCCAGGTTGCCGATACCGTCGCCGCGCAGGACGTTGCGGCCCAGGTTGCCGAAGCGGTCGGCGGGAGCACAGGTCAAGGTCGTGCCAATGGGAACGCATGGCGCAAGGGGGCTGAACAGCGAACTCCCGCCCGCCCGCAGAAGTTCAGGGACGGACATGCTGGAAATTGGAAGATTAGTGCCGAGATTGGGTCGAATCGGATCTCCTACCAACCCATCGATACCTGAGAGTGCCGCCGTTGGATCAGAACCGTTCAGCACTCCGAAGGGAGTGCCACTCTGCAGGGTGAGAATCCCACCCACCTGCCAGCCTCCCAGGAAGCGCCCAAGAGCGCCCGTTTGGCCCCGATAAAACGGCAGCTCGTAAACGGCATTAACCGTGAATCGCTGCGGCCGATCGTAGGTAGAACGGGCACGGTCCGCCCGCCTCTCGAAGGAGTTTTGAGCGATGGCCACTTCCCCACGGACGGAAGCATTGAAAGGATCGGACGCCGCGTCGATGAACGAACTCCATGTGTAGTGCGCACCCGCACTGAGGCCGTTCTTGAAGCGGCGATCCAGGCTGAGTTGCAGCGAATGGTAAATAGAGGACGCGGTGTTGGCGTAATTCCTGATCACACCGGCTCTGGGATCACGCCGGGGACATCCCAGAACAGTGAAAGTACCGGTAACGGGGTCGTCTATGCGGATCGGGACCTCCGAACACAGCGCCCGCGGATTGCCGTCGATCACCTGGAAGAGTCCCGTGCCCTTCGTGCCCACGTAGCCGACCCCGAACACCGTGTTTGGATCCAACTCGCGCTGGATTTCGAGCGAGAACTGCTCTGCGGTGGGGGAGCGAAAGTCTGCATCGAGCACGGTGCGCGCTAACAGGTTGAGCGCAGCCGGGTCGCTTAGGTCGGGATTTAGCGTCGGCAACGTCGTGAATGCATTCGTCAACCCGGGGCTGCTGATCGAAGCCACGAAGGGAAAAGAATTGCCCGTGAGCAACGCCAACGTAGTGAATGCGTAGTCGTTTGTTCGGGCGTAGCCCCCACGTAGCACGAGTCTATCCCCACCGGTCAGGAATTGCAGCAAGCCACGCTCGCTGGTCCTAGGATTCCAGCTAAAGCCCAACCGGGGCTGGAAATTGTTCAGATCTCGCCCGGGCCGTGGCTCAAGCCGAAACACAGGGTTTCCACCATTGGCGCGCTGGATAGCATCACTCACAGGGAACAAGCTGGCCAGAGCGTTCCCGGGGGACTCGTAGCGCAGACCCAGAGACAGGACGAAAGTTGGGTGCACTCGCCAGGTATCCTCCGCAAAGAAGAAGTAGTCGTGCCACCGGAAGTACTTAATGGGTTGCCCGCCGGGTAGCGGCTTATTGATATTCGCCCCAGCCGCGAGGTCGTCAATGAAGTTTTGGATCGACACGGTCCCGGCGGAGAGCCCCAACCCAGCCTGGTTGGTGGGGTACCTCAGTCGGCCGCGCATGAACGGGAGGAAGATACTCTTTCGGTTCACACGCCGGATATCAAGCCCAAACTTCACTGCATGAGCACTGTGCGTCCAAACCATGGTCTCCTGTAACTGATACGTGTTGTTGTTCCCACCATGCGGCAGGTTCACGGCAAGCCCGATCGCCGTCCGAGATTCCGAGCCGGCAAATCCTGTCAGTCCCAGCTCCGGAACCTCAATAGACGGGATGGTCTCCGAATTTGGATCCGACGCGGACTCCACGTCTGCCAGGCGCTGCCACGAAATTCGGAGCTCATTCAGTACATGGGGAGTGAAACTGCTAGTAAAAAAAACAGACATCGCCTGCGTGCGAGACAAGTTCCGGGTTGTCAGACCCGGTGGGGTTGCCTGACCGCCACCGCCCTGTTCGCTATCGCTGAACAGGTAGCGGCCTCCCATGGAATGTCGTGGGTTGAAGGTATGGTCTATGCGGCCTGAGGCCTGCCAGTTGTTGAAGAAAGACGGCGCGGAACCGGTGATCGTCCCCGTAGGAATATCAGCCCTCGTGCCTCCGGAGCACGAGGGCAGCGTTCCGCCGCCACTGCAGTAGGCGGCAAAGGTTGGATGTTCACTCGAATCCGTCCCCTGCATCGAGGCGCCTGGTACAAACCGCAAAAGCGCGGCAACCTGAGGACGGGAGCCAACCGTGGACTGAAGTATCGCCTTTCCGTTCTCCGTGGGTACGCCGCTGATTGACGTGCCCGAACCCAGCTGCCGGTCGGTCCAACGCTGAACGGATCCGAAGAAGAACGTGCGGTTTCTCCAGATCGGCCCGCCCAACGTGCCGCCCAATTGGTTCTCAATTCTAAAGGGTGCACCCTTGCGGCCGCCGGACAGTGAACTGCAAAAACGCGGATCCACCAGTCCAGCACGCTTGTCCAGGTTGCTGCACGAGTTCAAGGCATTGTCATTGTGGAACCAGAATGCCGAACCGTGAGTGTCGTTGGTTCCGCTCTTGGTGACCACGCTCACTACTGATCCCGCTACCCGGCCATATTCGGCCGAAAACTGATTCGTGATCAGTCGGAATTCCTGAACGATTTCTGGGTTGTTCAGCACCTGCTCTGGACCAGTAACAACAGGATCGTTCGAGTCTTGACCGTCGATCACGAAATTGTTGCCGCGAGGACGCGAGCCATTCACGGAGAAGTTCGTGCCCGCCGCAAAGACCTGGTTTCCGCTGTTGAGCTGGCTGACTCCAGGAGCCGCCAGGGCAAAAGCGAACACGTTCCGGAACCCCCCGTTGCCGCTGCTGGGCGAGGGCAACGTCGGAAGATCGGTCAATCGCCGCTCGTCGAATCGCACCCCGATTTCCGGAGAGGTCGTGTTCAGCAAGGGCGCATCGTCCCTGACGGTAATCGTCTCGGCCGCAACTGGGATTTGTAAAACAGGGTTGACTACAGCTTCCTGATTGAGCATGAGCCTGATTGGGCCGCGCACGTATCTGGAAAATCCTAAGTGCTCGACCGTCAGTTCGTACGGACCAACGGCAAGCCCCACGAACCGGAAGCTCCCGTCGGCTTCGGTCACCTGCGAACGTTGAGCATTCGTATCGACTTTACGGAGGCTTACGGTTGCGCCCGCGGCGGTGGCGCCGTTTACGTCTCGGACTATTCCGGAAATTGCGCCCGTGGTCGCCTGTCCGAGGGCCCAATACGCATTCAAAAGGCAAGCGGCACAAACAAGATGCCGGAATATCTGATTCTTTCCTTTGTGCATGCTCTCCCCTGCCTGAGCGCGAACAGCGAAAAGACGTTATCCCTCAGCCCCACAACGATCCATCGGATCTCCCGTCGGCCGATCTTGGCGGGTGTTTCTGGCGGATTAGTCATCTTGCGCGCTCGGCCGGAATGCCACCCTACGGCTCAATGCCAGGGATGCCGCATGGATTATGCCATGGTTCGTTGAATTGGTCGCCTTGATTAACTCATGTCCGAAATGGTCGGCCGTCCGGAAATTGGCAAGAAAATAGACACACTCCTCACACACCGCGTATTCCGGAGAGCAGGGGTTATGAACTGATGTAGAACTGGGCGACTGATCGGCCGTCAGTGGTCAACTCCTTTCAGCTCATGAGATGGGATAATTCGGCGAGCTGCGCCACCGCATCCTTCCAGCTTTCCGCTGACCTTCGTTGATCGCATCAATGCAAATCAAGAACCGCGTTCGACTTCGGCGAGCGATGTCGTCCAACGCAGCAAAGAAGTCCTCTGAACGCCCGACCATCCGATAGATGAACATAGCTGCTGCAGCACGTCCGTGAATGGAGCCTGAAATCCTTGTGCCAAGAAGAGTTTCTGCAGACCGTGCCTCTGTTAATCATCGCACTTGAGCACGTGTCCGTGGTGCAGCAGGCGGTTGAGCATGGTGCTGACGGCGGCCGCATCGCCGAGCAGTTTGCCCCAGTCTCCACCGGGCGATTCGAGGTCAACAGGGTGCTGGCCCGCTCGTAGCGGCGCAGGATGATCTCCAGCAGTTCTTCGGCGGCAGTGAGTGGCAGGTTGCGCATGCCCAGATCGTCGGTCCACGGAGTTGGAGAACCAAAACTGACTTGCCACCACAGGAGGCGGCAGGGTAGAACAAACTGGTCCCGGACCGGCTACTTCCGTTGGCCGGTTTTGAAGTGATAATCGTTGGCCGGTTTTGCAGTGATCACCGAGGACGTTTCGCCCGTGTTGAAGAAGGCACCGAACGGTGGATGGTGGCGTTCCTCGGTGGGGACGATAGCGCCGGAGACAAGTGCGGTGCGGATCCAACTGATCGGAACAAACTGGCAGCTCTACGAGAAAGGATATCAACGGAAAAGAACCTGCTTGTGCTTTGCGGCCCTGAACTGCATGGCGAGGACATCGCCAGCCTCGTGCGAGCCACAGCCGCGCTAGTTCCCGATTGTAAGTGGGGTTTGCCTGGGTGACTATGCGAACTCGCGCGGCGCCTCTGACATGGGGTTATATCCGGACCTGCTTCCAGGCTACCCTCCGGTTTCGGAGGGCATCGCGTTTCGCGAGAGATGGGACGCCCAGTTCCCCACGGAACAAGGGCTGAATCTATTGCAGATCCTGGAAGCCTGCAAGGATGGATTGCTTAGGGCGCTATACGTCGTCGGTTCAAATCCCCTAGACCGATATTATGTTGACCCATTCGCGCTGCGTCCACCATTCCTGGTTGTGCAGGACTTGTTTCTCACGGAGACGGCTCAGTTCGCGAATGTTGTGCTTCCCGCCACGTCCGCTTACGAGAAATCGGGAACCTTCACGAATACCTGTGGTGATCTCGCTCCTCCTTGCGCGCTCGATAGCGATGCGTCGATCGCTCCAATCCCAACAGCCTGCAGGCGTGCCGCTCGCTCATCGGGTACCCGACTTCGACATAACTCACGGCTGCCCGAAGTCCCGTAGGCGCTACCAGTTTTTTGAGAGCACGTCTTTCAATGCCCGGTTATCCAGCGTCAGCTCGGCCACTACGTGCTTCAGCTTCCGGTTCTCGTCCTCCAGTTGCTTCATCTTCTTCGCGTCGCCACTCTCCATCCCGCCGTACTTAGCCTTCCAGCGGTAGTAAGTCTGCTCCGTGATCCCGTGCTGCCGGCATAACTCCGCCGTCGTCAATCCTGCTTCGCCTTGCTTCAGGATCGCTATGATCTGCTCTTCGATGTGTCGCGTGCCTTTCATTGCGGCTCTCCTCCTAGGTTTGGGAGAACTCACATTTTACGTGGTCCTTGTTTTTGGGGGCTGGGTCATACTCCTGGATGGATGTCGAGACCCTTCTGAATCGTTCGGCCGGGGTCCGAAAGGAAGATCCACTCGGCGCCGACTGACGCACGGAATTCCTGCAGGGTATGGTGATCGTCGGTGGAGATCGTACGCTGCAAAATCTTTTGCGCTTCATCGGAAATTGCAGCGACGGGCAGAACTTCATTCGCACGCACGCTCGATGTCGTTAGCTCTCGAAGATCACAGGACATTTGATTGGGTTTGCCAATTCCCTCGTGTAGGGGTGTTCCGCGATTGGCCGGGATTTCTCCGTCCGCAGATGAATCGCAATGCTACGCCGGGGGACAGAAGACCAATTCGCGCCGCTACCATGGAGTGTCAAATTATGGTGAAGGCTAACACCTCCCGGGGACAAGACCGATGCCACCTCCTTCCATTCCTTATTCTCGACCATGAGATTCTCTTTGAGTCCATCAAGATTCACGTTGAAGAAGTCGCCCCCTTCCTGCATTCCCCACCGGTGTGAACCACGAACGAACCTCATCGGTCCTGCTTCGGGAGTGACATCACTTAAAGCCAGCCAAGCTGTGAAGACTTCGCCTTCCCACACAGTCTGCCAATAAAACATATCCTGATGCCATCCGATGCCAGCGCTGCCGCCGTCGCCTGGCGGCTTGAACAACAATTGTGTCGCCCATATTTGAACCCACCGAGCACCTGTGGCTGCCGCAGCCAATCGACCTATAGCCGGGTCCGAGACCAATCGCCGAAGGGTATGATCACAGAAATGTGCTTGGTCGATCTTGCAGATCTTTGTCGACTGTGGGTTTGATTTGAGGTGCTCGAGCTGCTCGGGGGTTGCAAGTTTGGTAAGATCAAGGGGCGGAACCCCGGTCTCATATTCGCCAGCAATGACAGCATCCATATGCGCACTGCTGCTCTGGATTAGTGATGGATCGACTACTTCCCTAGCAATGTAAAAACCGTCCGTCTCGAAGGATTTCTTGATGATCTCTTGTCGCTCCCTTGTCAGTGCTTTAGACATCTCCTCTCCTTGTTAAAACGATAGATTGTCAAGCTACATCTTTCACTTATCCCTCGAGTCAGTGGTCTCTACGTGCAGCGAGCGACTCTTAAGCTCCTACGCGATGCCGCGCTTCACCCAAACGAGCTTGAAATCGAATCGCCTGCCGTCGGGCCATCCAGTCAACGATAGGAGTCAGATCGCTGACGGGCATTTGGCTATAAGGCAGAGTATGTAGATAAGGAGGCGGTCCGAATTCCGGCGTCAGGGTTGCGGTCTGCATTCCCCGCCTCAGTTGTGCGTCCCATGCTTCAGTCCACCAGGCTTCGTGCGCGTCGAGGTGTGTCTTCCATTCAGGCGCACGCGGATCGGGCACTTGGGGCCCCTCTTCATAACCAACACGAGCATGAAGATGGAAACACTGAGAGGTTGCTCGTTGAACAATCTCAGTGCAGTCTCCCAACAACCGTTCTGCTACGCACACCCAATGACTAAAATCGCAGGTCAACTTCAGTTCTGGATATCGCAGCAATATAGTCTGGGTATTCCAGGGATTTCCGAAATAGCGAGAGCGATGGGTTTCATGAGAGATACACACCCCGATTTTCTTTTCGAGTTCCAATGCCAAGCCGTAAAAGTCTTCTGCTTCAGCTACCGTCCAACTATCTGAGCCGGTATGAGCATTGAAAAAGATAGGCCGTAGTTCCAAGGAGCTCTCGATTTGTTCGCGCAGGTGTCGAAGATGATCCTGCACGCTCCCCCCTCCTAAGAACGGAGTGCTGCTGAATACAACTGATATCCAGTTAAGTCCCTCCTCCACCAGTGTCTTGGTTAAGAGTGCCGGGTCAGGACACAACCCAGTCCAACCTTCCAGCGCCTGATACCCTACCTCATGCCAAGATGCAAGATGTGGCGAGAATCCGCCCGATAGATCCACGCCCCACAAATGGCGAACTAGGACTAATTTCATTTAGGGTTTCGTATGCCTGCTTGGCAGTCAGGAAATTGAGAATAGGATGGACCACTATACCACTTGACGATAGCGGTTCAATCGAAAAAGCGGCCCCCGCGGTTGACCGGCATCCCCTCGGGTTTCTGCCAACTCTGAGCTACAGACAGAAAGAAATGATCTGCCCAGGAAGTCAGCGATTTTGGTCCATCCTTGTAAGTAGCTGAATCTTAGGTTGTTAATCAGTGCAGCACAACCTGCACGAGGAGGTGTCGTTCCTCGGCAATCTATGCGGTTATGCTGGATGGTTGGGTTCTCGCGGTTGAGACAGTGGAGTCGACCAGTGCGCTGAGGGCAGTTCGAGTCGTCAGCGAGCTGTTTGCTGTTTTTAAGTACTATGGGTCATCCTTGCACATCTCGGCCCTGCAGGCATGAGTCCGGCGCAAAGGTCTACCGAACCTCCTGCAAGATCGGTAGTTTTCAGCGATCAAACTTCCAGACGCATGACCCTCGGCAGATTCAGCCCGTACGCCTCTAAACTATTGATTCTTGACGGACTGTAACGTTGGTGGGATTATGCCAAGGTGCATTCGAATCGATCCAAGAAGAGTGGGTCTGAGACCCTTGATCGCCTCACTTCCGAGATTCGTCCTATTAGTAATGAGGCGATGACGGAGCGACTGGTCCGGGAGCTCAGATCGTGGGTCTACCGAGGCTTGATCAAGCCTGGTCAGCAACTTCCTCCCGAACGGCAATTGGCTTCCAGCTTACATGTATCGCGCACCTCTCTTCGCGTTGCCCTAAGAGCCCTACAGTTAATGGGCGTGTTGGAAATAAGGCATGGCTCAGGGACCTATCTCGCAAGGGACTCGGAGACGATTCTGAGCCAGCCGCAGAATCTTCTGGTTCCTTTACGCGGCGTCTCATTCGCCGAGGTGTTTGAGGCGAGGCGCGCCGTTGAGATGGAAGCCGCGGCGGCCGCCGCTTTGCGAGCGACCGACGAGAATGTCAAGAAATTGAAGCGAGAACTGGAACTGATGCAGGCGAATTTGCACGATCCCGCCGCTTATTTGCGCCATGATCTTGCCTTTCATCGCAACATTGCGATTGCATCCGGCAACAGTGTTTTTCTTTGGTTTTTTGAACTGGTTTGCAAAGTCATCAAAGAAGCTTGGCTGGCAAGGTCCAGAACCAGGAAACTTCCAGAAACTCTGGCGGAACACCGAATTATCGCGAAGGCAATTGAAATGCGAGACCCCGATGCAGCTAGGGTCGCAATGCTCAAGCACTTGATGTTAAGTAAGTTTTATTCCGATGAGCAGCTCGAAATCGAATTCAGAGTCGTGTCCCACGGTAAGATCGGAGACAAGAAGGGAAAACAGTTCAAACGCTCGGATGATGAAGATGATTCCACCCAAGATCAGCTTGACGAAGCGGATAACGATTCCACCTTCAGCTAGCACAACAGCACAACTCCTCATCCGTGCTTATGCCTCCTGTTCGATTCACTCTCACGGTATCCTTCGTAAGCCTTCGATAGCCTCTTGATTGCTGGGGTCTAGCCACAGACTCCTTTGAAATTCTGCTCGCGCTTTCTGCGGTTGGCCGAGGCGTTCGTAAAGCAACGCGAGATTCGCATGAATGGAGGCATCCGAATCCTTTAGCTTGAGGGCCCGTTGATATTCCTCGAGCGCACTATTTAGATCGCCCTGGTAAAAAGCCAAGGTTCCCAGCGCCTGGTGAACCGCACCACTGTCAGGATTCAGGGAAACAGCACGTTTCAGGTCCTGACGAGCATCGAGCCAGCGAGAAGTTACGGTCAATAGCTTCCCGCGATTAAGCAATGCGTCGAAGTCTTCCGGGTCAAGCTGGATCGCCCGGTCGAATGATGCTTTAGCGAAGGTCATGTCTTGCAGCCGCGCCGCCGCTAATCCCTGAGCTGTATAAGCCTGGGAGAACCAGGGCTGGAGTTTCGTCACAATCAAGAACTCCGGCATCGCCTCCCGGTCTCGATGCAGATTGCTAAGAGAAACTCCCAGATGGAAATGGGCAAGGGCGTTACTCGGATCAGCCCGCGCTGCAGCCTTGAAGTGTGGAAGAGCGGACGCCTCCTGGTGGAGACTCCGACGTGCCAGGCCCGCATCAATCTGCACGTTTACCAGGGCTGGATCGAGTGATGCGATTTTTTCCAGCTCGATCGCGGAGCGAAGGTTGCCTTCGTTTCCCATCGCCAGCGCGTCCTGATACCTGCCAAATAGCCGAATGCGGTCCTTGGGATCGGGAAGATAGGCAGTATCGACCGGCGAGCCGGCGCTCGATATAGACCCCACATAACCGAGGCTATTCAGCGCCCTCATCGCCGCCGGGCTCATCTGCGCGGTAGCCTGTGGCACCTGCGGGCCGGCAATCTGCTTCAGATCACTTTCCAGGCGATTCGCCACTCCGGTGGAACTGAGAGCAAGATTGTGAGTCTGTTTTGGATCCAAATTGACATCATAGACTTCCCGGCGTGGCGCCGAAATGAAGCTGTAGCGTTCGGTCTGGATGGCATAGAGCGGAGCGGTATGAAAGTGCCTGTAGGGATAAAGCGTTTCGGAATATGCCGGCTCTGGGGAAAGTGTCTTCCCCTCCACTTCCGGCATCAGGCTGCGCCCTTGAAATGTGGGCAACAATGGCACGCCCAGAAGCGAGCAAACGGTTGGTGCGATATCGGTGAGGCGAGCGATTTTCTGAACTCTCGTCCCCCCAGACGCGCCAGCCGGGAGACGAACGATCAAGGGAATGTTGATGGTTGAGTTGTAGAGAAAAAATCCGTGATGGCGTTCGCCGTGATCACCCAGGCCCTCGCCGTGATCGGCTGTGATAATCAGAGCCGTTCGATCCGCCACTCCAAGCTTCTGCAGGCTTTTCCAAAGACGGCCAATCAGGTCGTCAGTATATGCTAGCTCGCCGTCGTACACATCTTCCCCAAAGCGGCTTAGCCAGGGCCCGGGCAGAAGATAAGGACCATGCAGGTCGTAGAAATGGACAAAAGCGAAGAATCGTTCCGAACGATGCGTGGTGATCCATTCTTCTGCCGCGGCTTCCACCTTGTCGCCACGGATTTGAATCATGCCCGGATCTTGACCTTGGTATCGAAACAATTGGAAATCACCCCAATAATTTTCGAACCCACGAGCCAGCCCGAAGCGGCGGTCCAGCACGAAAGCGCCGACAAACGCTGCGGTGTGGAGACCATTTTCGCGCAGACGTTCAGCCAGCGTAGGCACTGAGGCTGGAAGGGCCTCCCCGTTGTCCCGCACGCCGTTTTTAGGCGGATATTCGCCCGTCAAGAGGGAAGTGTGCGCCGGGAGGGTAAGCGGAACCGGAGTATAGGCATGTTCAAACACGATGCCCTCTCCCGCGAGTTGGTCAAGGCTGGGGGTAACTGATTTGCGATAACCGTAGGCTCCCAGGTGATCCGCCCTTAGAGTATCGATGGAGATCAGGACGACGTTTGATATTGGCGTCGAACGCAAGTCGTCGTTTGCTACTAACGATAGCGGAGCACAGAAGAAGCACGCCGCAATAGCGCAATGAACGAGTTTGCCAGCTCCATTGATTCTGGCAGGACGGGCGCCGCTCTTTACCTCATTCCGCATTTCGGTAATTTCAGCCAGGCCCTAGGCAAGATGTTGATCCATCCATTCCAAAAGGTGCGCCCGCATCTCATTGGTCTCTACGTGCGCGCAGTCGAATAATTCGATATGGCAATCCGACTCCTTCCCGTAGGCGCGGTAGAGCGGCAAGAGATAGTCGCGAATCTTTTCGACGCCTGTCGGAGGCGTCAACGGATCCATGCGTCCATTCACGCTCAGGCGCGGCCGCGGCACGATCAACTCGTTGATGGTTGCGCTTTGAAAGTGCTTCAGCAGCGATGGCACATAATAGTAAATGCCGTGTTCCTTCAGAGCCTGTGTCTTGATCAGTTCCTCGTAGTCAGTCAGACAGCAAATGTCCATGCAAACCTTGATCCGCGGATCGAGAGCCGCCAACCACCAAGCCTTAGTGGCACCCATCGAGATGCCCAATGTCCCCAAACGTCGGGCATCGACTTCTGAACGACTCGCCAGGTAGTCTACCGCACGGAATTCGTCGAACATCATCATCCCAAACAAAATCTGTCCTCTCCACAGCATCAGCTTAAAGGCATCCTGCTCTCCCGCTTGACCGTCTGCGACATGTTTGCGCTCTCCAAAGCACCAGCTATCGATCGCCAGCGTAATCAGCCCTTTCTGGGCGCAGACTGGCGCGTAGGCGGGTTGGGCTTGGACCCCCCTCAGAAGCTGCTCTTTGCCGAGATCGTACACGCCCCCATGCCAATGAATGAAGGTCAATCCTGGAGCAGGTGTCTGACGTTTGTGCGGGATCAGCAGGATAGCGGGTACAGGCTCAAGGCCGTTTAGATCGAGCATTAGCCGCTCCAGCGTGTAGCCTTCGCACTCTTCTCGACTCAGCAGTGTTGCTGGCCCTGGCTGGTGCTGCCGGGGAATATCCCCCAAGCAAGCCCAAAGCTCCCGACGCCGTCGCTGCTGATAGGAGGCAAATGCCGTCCCTGATCGTAAAGACGGTTCAGTATCGAAAGAATGGCTCGTAGACGAGGCTCCCGAGATAGGTTTAGTTGTGGTCTGCAGGCGAGCGTTCCTTCGCGGCGTGGGTTTCTTTATCCATACGTTCAAAAATGGCGTTTTCGGTCTGCGCTTCTTGCGTCATACCAGCCTCACGATAGGCTCGAGCCAACTGGAAGTGTATTGCGGCATCCTGAGGATTCACCGAAATCGCCTGTCTAAGGTCTTCGATCGCTTCTCTGGGTCGTTGTAAAGAAATCAATGCTCGACCCCGAATGGTCAAGGCATCGGCAACGTCTGGCTTTAACTCCAGAGCAAGACTCGCAAGGCGCAGGGCCTCCTGGGGATTGTCGGAGAGCAAGATGCGCGCAGACTCCCATTCTGCCCGGTAATCATAGGGATTCCGATCAAGCGCCTGTTTGTACTGAATTAATGCGTTCTCCGAGTCGCCCATGGCCCAAAGCGCGTGGGCGTATCGATAGTACAAATCAGGTACATCAGGCGCGCGCTCTATAGCCCGCTTGTAGTGGTCGGCCGCGTCCGGGTAAATCTGCTTCGTCTCCGAGAACCTCCCGAGAAGAACCTCAACCAAATACGAATTCGGGTCCACAGTTTGGATTTGCGAGAGCGTGCGATAGGCCAGGATCGAATACACACCTCCTAGCGTATATAGAGCCTCGGTGTTCTTAGGATCTTCTCGTTGCAGCTTATCCAATATTTCTTCCGCGCCCTTAAGATCTTGGAGTTCTACCAGGCTACGTGCCAGAAACAGTTTCACATTCGGATCAGAGGGATCCAGTTGCGAAGCTATCTTGAATTCCCGTCGAGCTCCAGCGAAGTCGTCCAACTGAAATAACACGAATCCCAACAGAGCGTGGGGCGGCTCTAATTTCGGATCGAGCTCGCTAGCGCGCTTGAGAGGCTTGATAGCTTCGTGGAGGCGCCCCTGCTGATAGTATAGGCGGCCGAGGCTATTGTAAGCGTAAGGCTGCGCCGGATTGAGCTTAATGATTTCTTCGTACTTGTGCACCGCCTCATCCGGGTGGCCCGCCTGCTCTTCAAGCTTCGCTTCCTCGTAAAGCTGCAGTGTACGATCGGTCGCTTTTTGGGAGATGGATCTGGTCGCGAAAGCCAGAATCAGGAAACAGACGAGAGCTCCTCTTCTCAAGCCGTAGTGCAAGTCCCCTCCACGCCCTTATCAGTTGACTCCCGTGAAGTATACTTGGCTAATGCTCTAGCTTAGCTAGCTAGCAAGACGCTGACGGGTGGTCCGGGACACCCAAGTAAGTCGGATATCGCCTCACCTCTTTGCCCCACGAAGTCGCAAGCTATGCCATCGACTCAGGGCTGCTAGCAACACAGCCGGCTCCGCACAATCATCAACTCGTTAAGCCACTGAGCTGGAATGTCCGTGCACACCACACTGTTAGAACTTATAAATTAACGCCATTTGAATGACTCGTGGGGTCCAGAGGTTGAGGGATCCAAGCCCATTCAACGGAACCAATGATCCAAAGTTGCACGTACCGCTTGGTCCCGGAGTGCAGCCTGCAGGACTGTGGGTTACGTTGTTATCGGGAATTACCGATCCGGAGTGCCAGCTTGACAGGAAATTGAAGATTTCTAGTCGGTACTCCAGGTGCTGCTCCTCCCTAATGTTGAAGTCTTTTCTAAAGGAAATGTCCGCGTTCCGCTGGCCGGGCGCACGCAGGATGTCCCGTCCAGAATCCCCAAACCTGCCGGCGAGGGGCGCGGCAAACGCGGCCGGGTTAAACCACTGAAGCGCAGTGTGCCCGCCCGACGATGGGTCGCCAACAAGATTGGCGCGGAGATACTGACCGAACCCTACACCGGTTTGGTCGGCAGCAGCAGAACTAGCGCCGACCGCGCTAAAGGGAACCCCACTGGCAAACGTAATTATACCCGAAGAGTTCCAGCCACCCACAAACCAATTCCCCACCCGGCCAGCATCCCACTTTTGTCCCTTGCCTACCGGCAGATCATACGAATAGCTGAAGTTAAAGCGGTGCCTTTGATCAAAGCTTGAGGAACCGTAATCTCCGCGTTGGTTGTGCGAGTCCTGCGGTATCGAAATTGCCTCGCCCACGAACCCCCCGCCGTTTTGAGAGATCTCGTCATTGGAGTGCGAAAACGTGTAATTTGCGAGGAACGTCAGTCCTCGCGATACCCGTTGCGTGGCCCGCACTTGCAGCGAATGATAGTTGGAGAAGGATGTATTCGCGGTCCCTTGCACTCCATTGCCCAGATTCGGGTAGGGTGAACGCTCTAGCGTAGGAACAAAGTTGGGATCGGTCAGGCACGGACTTCCCGCGGGCACCAATTCGCGGCTTCTGAAAACGTTGCAGGGATCTCCCGCCACCGGGGGTAGAAAAGCTTGATTGAAAAAAAGGCGAATTGGTAAGTGCACCCCGTGAGATCCGACGTAGCTGACGTCGAGCACGAGGGCAGAAGTGACTGAATACTGAGTACCCAAACTCCATTGTTGACTATTCGGAGTCTTGTTACCCGGATACTGGTAGAAGTTGAAAGGTTGAAAGCCACGTGGATTCGCCGCGAACGCGTCAAAGGGATGCGTCGTGATAGTGGGGAGCCACAAGCTCTGCAGCGGCAATGGCGGGGCGCTCTCCTCTCCAGTTGGCTGCGGGTAGTCTGGACTAGCTGCTTGGGTCAAAAGTATGTTTTCGTTTAAATCATAAAAATCGAAATTGTACGAAAGAGTATCAAAGAAATATCCGGCACCGCCTCGGATGACAAGTTTTTCAGTCCCTGGAGGGCGCCAAGCGAAGCCAACCCTTGGGGCGAAGTCGTGCTTGGGCACCGGGTTAATTGTGTTCGGCACGCAGCACTGCAGAAAAGTTGCGGCAACCTGAGGGCTGGTACCCGCACTTTGTGCGTCCGTAAATTGTTTGTCTGCCCAAATCACTCCACCACCCGGATAGTTCAGGTTCGGTAGCCGACCGCTGTTAGTCCTACTCCAAAAACCAGGAGGGATCTCGTAGCGCAATCCAAAATTCAGGGTCAGTCGTGGCGTCGCCCGGAAATCTTCCTGGACGAAGAAGCCCATCGGCTTTCCGCGCATGTCCCAATAGAAAAACGGCTGGGGAAGGACCGGGAGGAAGGTCGTATAACCTCCCAGCAGGAAGTCCGCAAGAGGGTTTCCGAAATTCGGGCCAATGGAGCCTTGGGCTCCCGCGGGATCCGAAGCGGTGTAAGCGCCGTTAAAATTCAGCGCACCGTTTTGCAAAATGCCCGAAATGCTATAGAGTAAAGCCTTCCGAACTTCAGCACCCAGTGAGACAGTGTGTTTTCCATGAACCAGCTTAAAGTTGTCCGAAAGCTGATAAATATTGTGTTTCTGAGTCCATCCCTGGCTGTATGTTCCGATACCGCTATAGCTCTGTCCAAATGACGTGCTAGGGAGGTTGTAGAAAGCTGGAAAAGCAGTTGTGAACTGGAACCCTACCTGAGCAGACAGATTTGGGCCGTTAGATGTAACGCCACCATTTGAGAAGTTTTCGCGGTTATACCCGAACCGGATTTGATTGATCTTGCTCGACCCGAACGAATGCTGCCATTCCAGACCATAGAGCTGGTCGAACTGTTTGTTTTCGCTGGCGTCGATGGGCACTGGGTCGGGCAATTTCTGGTCGAACCGAGTTAAATTGCCGGTGAAGAAAATTTGATCATGATCGCCGAAGTTTTGATCGACTCGGAAGGTCTCCACGTCTGTGTTGTACCGCTGTACGGTCGTCGTTTGAAAGTTTAGACAGGGCAGATTACAGCTAACATTCGGAACCGGGAAGAAATCGAGAAATTTTACCGCGACAGGGTCGAAACGGATGGACGGAATTGTATTGTTCGGAAATGGGGTCCGACCAGAAGGATCGTTAGCTGTGGGTGGGAGAGATCCTGTGGTGGCGGGGTCGAAGATCTGGGCTGGCCAGTCCGAAAAGTCGCCGCCCCGCTCCGCCTGTGTTGGAACCTGAAGAAACTGGGTTCCAGCTCCCTGGCTTCGCCTGCCCCCTTCGTAATTGAAAAACCAGAAGGTTCGGTTCCTTCCATTGTATATTTTCGGTAATACGAGGGGACCTCCGAGGCTAAACCCGAACTGGTTTTGATTGAACTGAGCCTTCGCGGGTAGAGTCGTGCCGTTCATCGAATTCAGAGCCTTCACTCTTGGATCTTCAGGCTGGAAAGCCGCGTTGCGGATAAAGTCGTAAGCGTTTCCATGGAGTTGGTTTGTGCCAGACTTAATCGCAACATTCACCTGGGTCGTTCCGAAGCCGTAGTCTGCCGAGTAGAGTCCACTTTGTAGCTTGAATTCTTGAATCGCGAACTCAGAAGGAAAATTAGTGGGCTTAGCCCAGAAGTAGTCGATGTCCAGGATGCCGTCGATGAGGTAGTTCAGGGAATCTACCCTTATGCCATTAGCACTCGCCGAACGGTAATTGTCATTTAGTCCGTGCAAGGCGAAAGTCCCACTTGAAGCAGCCGAGCCAGCCTGGTCTCCGCCCACTGGCTGCCCTACACCTGCATCGATGGCAATAAGACTCGTGAAGTCGCGTCCATTCATTGGCAGGGCGTCAATTAGACGACGCGAGACGACGCTGCCAATTTCCGCGTTTTCCGTCTGCAGCCCTTGAGCCGCGTCGGTGACGGTGACGGACTCGTTAACTGTCCCGGGATTGAGGCGGATGTCGTGTCGTAGCGTCTGTTCCACCTGCACATTGAGACCGGAGCTGTGCACAGTCTTGAACCCTGCAGCTTCAAACTCCAGCTCATAGATTCCCGGAATCAAGTTCACAAAAACATAGTCGCCGGTAGCGCTGGTAGTGAAGGTTGCTGCTGTTCCTGTATCCACGTTTCGAAGGGTGACCTTGGCGCCCGAGACGATTGCTCCCGAACTATCCGTGATGTGGCCCAGAACAGTCCCCCGCGAAGTTTGCCCAAAGAGCGGCAGACTCAGAGACAGACCGAAGAAGACAAGGCACAGACTCAGATAGATTGGAATACGAGCTAACTTCGCGCTGCCCTTCGTCAGATCAACGCCTTCCTTACCAACAGCTCGCTCAAGCGAAATATCGAGACCGCGAGTGTCACCGACCATTGAAATGCCTCCAAGGAAAGCTACCTGCCCACGATTCTGCTCACCTTCGATGAATTCCATTAGATTGCCAGCAAGGCCTAGAGATTGCGCCACTGTACCACTTAGAATTTGGTTGTCAACATGAAATTCAGAAAATTTATTAGTGTTGATGAGTCCCGCCGATCCCGCTGAAAGGTCACATTGGCCCATCGTTCCGTAGAATAGCCAGCCAATCAGGCCCATCTCTCGTCTCCCTCTTCGGCAATCCAACCCTGCAAAGTCGGCTGGAAAAGTTCCTGTTGAACAGAAACAGCGATTGTGCTAGCGTCCTTCTTGTGGATCAGTGGTGCGACCACTTTGGGTACGTTGGCATCCCGTCTGCCAACGATGGCGGCGAGTTTCCTAGCGCTCGGAATTACTTCCAGGCTGTCCGGTCATTACACTGGACTGGACGTACATCGCTAAGCAGTCGGAGCTTGCGCACGTGAGACTTACGAAGGATGTGTACCTGGTGGGCGGAGGAAACCTTGCGTTCAATCTGTCCTACGAAGCTGACTGTCACATTTATGCGATAGCCAGCCACGATCAAATAGCTCTAGTGGATTCAGGCTTGGGCCCGGGCACCGATCAGGTTCTTGAGAACATGCGAGCAGATGGATTGGATCCGCGAAAGCTCAAACAAATTTTCGTGACCCACTATCATGCGGACCACGCCGCCGCCCTAAACAAATGGCGGACCCTGACCGGGGCCAGCATCTTCGCCTCGCGCCTTTCGGCCCCGGCAATCAAGGCGGGAGACGCCGAGACCGTAGGACTGGTCGCGGCAAAACGAGCCGGGTACTACCCTGTCGACTTCCAGCTTGAGGCCTGCGCGGTCGACGTCGAATTTGATGAAGGACAACAGTTCGAAATCGGAAATCTGAAGTTGCTTCCCTACGCCACCCCGGGTCACAGCCAAGATCATTTCGCCTTCCTGCTGAAAGGAGGCGACCGGGATTGCCTGTTCAGTGGCGACAGTCTGTTCTGGGGGGGGACCATCATTCTGCAGAATATTCCCGACTGCAATGTCCAGGCTTGCACAGGCACGATTGAACGCCTGGCCCAATTGTCGTTTGAAGCACTGCTGCCGGGACACTTGACCATCAGCTTGCGAAACGGAAAGCGCCATGCCGAGGCCGCACTGAAAACGATTCAGGGGCTCGGCATACCCAAAAACGCGGTTTAGGCCGGAGTACGAATGGAACAGAAAAAAAGAGCGCGCGCGTTTAGCCAAATCACCACCTACGCCCCAGGTTCCGGCGGCCTCTCACCGGAGGAACTAAATGATTTCCTCGGGAGCCCCGACAGCATGTGGCTGATCAAGATCGCGTTTCTTGACGAAAATGGTTGGCCCTCCGTCATCCCCTGCTGGTACACGTGGGATGGCAACAATTTCCTCGTAGTGGGGCGCAAGAAATCAGAGTGGGTACTGCGATTAAAGCAGGATCCTCGCTGCGCCATCTGTATCGAAGAAAAAGAGACGCCTCCGAACGGCGCGAATAGAAAAGTGCTGGCGCAGTGCACCGCCGAGGTGGTTGAGGGACCGGTGCGTGCTGAAGGTTCGAAGTGGTTGCCGGTGGCCGAAGAAATGGCGGTCCGCTACCTGGGAAGCAAAGGCGCCGAGCTGCTGGCGCCTTCCCACGAATGGGAACGCTACCTGGTGAAACTGAAACCACGCGACGGCAAGCTCACCACCTGGCAAGGTACAGATTGGCACAAGCGCTATTTCCAACCCGGCCAACGCCCTGATCTGGAGAAGAAGTAGAGAATTTGCATCGGGACATAGTGATTCGTCCGCAAAACCTGTGCATGACGATCCGGAGAGCAATCAGGTGACGACGTTGAAAGATCAAAAAGCGGTGGTTGTGGGGGGTGGTGGGTTCCTCGGCCGGGCGATTTGCAAGGCCTACGCCCGCGAAGGGGCCACATTGATCGTGGGCGACATCAGCCATGACGCTGCCGTCGAAACGCTTCGCTCAACGGCAGGAGAGGGTCACGGTCTTGCACTGAAGGTCGACGTATCGGACCCTGGCTCATCGCAGGAGATGATCGACACCATCGTAAATCGTTTCGGCCGCCTCGACATTCTTGTCAACTGCGCCGCTCTCTGCCTGGTCGACGAATTGACCAAAGTCACTCCGGAAAGGTGGGACAAAGTCTTTGCCGTGAATGCGCGCGGTGCGTTCTTTTGCATGCAGGCGGCGGCAAGGGTAATGATTCGGCAGCGATTTGGCAGGATCATTAACATCTCCACGCCCGCCTCGCATGGCGGCTTTCCATATTTCGCATCGTACGGAGCCAGCAAGGCGTCCGTGGACAGTATGACGCGAGCCGCGGCGATTGCGTGGGCTCCGCACGGTGTCACCGTCAATTGCATCGTTCCTGGCCGCATGACGGGCGGAATGGTCGATACTTTAGCGGACGACTTGGCGAAGCTGAATGGCAAGTCTCCCGAAAATGTCAGAGTCGAACAGACGGCCAGCCTGCCCATGCAGCGTCGGGTCGAACCGGAAGAGGTGGCGGAGGCGGCCGTTTGGTTGGCCTCCACTGCCGCCGCTTACGTCACTGCGGAGCGTCTCAATTTCACCGGCGGACAAGAACTTTCGTAAAGGTCACGTGAGGAAATTTGCTCTCAGTTTTGGATTTGCCTCAATCATGCCGAAGAGTTCCATAAAGCCCACAACGTTACGCGCGCTGAGGAATCGAGCCGCAACATTGCGCCGCCATGTCCTGCGAATGGGAGAGCGTGTCGGCCAGGGTTATGTGGGACAAGGCCTGGGCATTGCCGACTTGCTGGCTGTTCTCTATTTCCATGAAATGCGGCATGATCCCCATCGCCTTGATTGGAAAGAACGCGACCGGTTCATTCTTTCTACCGGCCATTATTCCATCGGCCTCTATGCGGCCCTGGCGGAAGACGGAGTGATTCCGATCGAGGAGTTGGACACCTACGGCGCTGACGGCTCGCGTCTTGAAATGGCTGGCTCGGATTTCACTCCTGGCTTCGAGATGACAGGTGGCTCCCTGGGCCACGGCTTGCCCCAAGCGATCGGAATGGCCCTGGGTCTCCGCTTGGGCGGCGTCGATGCCCGCGTCTTCGTCATGCTTTCGGACGGCGAGCTGCAGGAGGGAGTCACGTGGGAAGCAGCCATGGCAGCGGCGCATTATGACCTCGATCATCTTTTCGCGTTCATCGACTGCAACAACCAGCAGGCGGACGGTGCGCCGTCAGACGTTTTGAATGTTGAGCCCGTACCCGAGAAATGGAGTGCTTTTGGATGGGATGCGCAGCGTATCGACGGAAACGATATCGACGCCATTGTGGCGGCAATTGAAAACGCTTGTGCCGTTCGGGGACGACCACATGCCATCGTGATGGACACGGTCATGGGAAAAGGAGTTCCGCTCTTCGAAAGGAGAGAGAAAGCTCATTTTATCCGTGTGGATGCCGACGAGTGGCAACTCGCGCGGCTGCAACTCGAAGAGAACAGCGAAAATGACCAGTAGCCCGAGACAAAGCGCCACGCCGGGAACAACGGGGAATCTGCTTTCCTCGGATGTCTCGAAAGAGACTCGGGTCGAGGAGGCGCCGTTCGGACATGAACTCGTTCGTTTGGGGGAACGTGATCCCAGAATCGTTGCTCTCACTGCCGACCTGGGTAAATACACCGACGTCGATGTTTTTGCCCGACGCTTCCCCGAGCGCTTCTTTCAAATGGGTATGGCCGAGCAAAACATGATCGGAGTTGCTGCAGGACTTGCCCGCACCGGCCTCATACCGTTTGCAACAACCTATTGCGTGTTCGCGACGCGCCGGGCTTACGACTTCATTGCGATTGCGACCGCCTTGGGAAAGGCAAACGTAAAGATCATCGCCGGCTTGCCGGGATTAACGACTGGATACGGGGGCACGCACCAGGGCATCGAGGATCTTGCTCTGATGCGGATGGTACCCAATCTTATGGTCATCGATCCCTGCGACGCGACCGAACTGGCGCAGGCGACTCGAGCAATCGCCGCCCACGAGGGACCTGTTTACATGCGCCTCCTCCGCGGCAAGGTTCCGGTCGTTCTGGATCCCGCTGATTACCGGTTCGAGTTGGGCAAGGCAAAGCTGCTTAGGGATGGCAACGACGTCGCCCTGATATGCACAGGCATCATGACCGCCCGCGCTCTCGATGCGGCGACTCAGTTGGCGGAGAGCGCCATCCATGCATCCGTGCTGCACATGGGAACTGTCAAACCTTTCGATCGGGATTCAGTTTTGTCTCTGGCTGCGCGTGTGAAGAATCTGGTGGTGGTTGAAAACCATGTTGTCACCGGCGGACTGGCCAGCGCAGTCGCGGATGTCCTGACCGACGCTGGCGTGAGCGTCCGTATGAAGCGGGTAGGAATTCCAGATACTTTTTGCGAGAGCGGATCGGTTCCATATCTCATGAAGCGCTACGGCATGAGCGCCGGCGATATCGTCGGGGCGGCTCATCAACTGCTTAGTCGGCAAAACGCCTGAAGGAAGACAGTAAATCGCATGCAACCTTTCGACACTGTTGGAACGCAGAACTCGCTGAAAAACCTCAGCCCGACCCGCGGCAGAGAGATGTATCGCGCGATGCAGCTCATACGTCAGTTCGAGCTGCGTGTCATAACCCTGGTAAATAACAATGAGATCGCCGGCGTCACTCATGAATACATCGGCGAAGAAGCCATCGCAGTCGGCGTCTGCAGCGCCTTAAAGCCCACTGACGTCATCACCAGCACTCATCGCGGACACGGTCATATTCTTGCCAAGGGCGGGGATCCAAAGCGCATGATGGCGGAACTGATGGGTCGCGAAACCGGTTATAACCGCGGCAAAGGCGGTTCCATGCATATCGCCGATCTTTCGCTCGGCATATATGGAGCGAATGGGATCGTCGCAGCCGGCGCACCGATCGCGGCTGGCGCCGCCTGGGCGGCCAAGATCCGCAAAACCGATGTGGTCGCGGTCTCGTTTTTCGGCGACGGAGCTGCGAATCAGGGAGTTCTGCACGAGACCATGAATCTCGCCGCGGTGTTTGGCCTGCCCATGATTTTTGTCTGCGAAAACAATCAGTATGCGGTCAGCACTCCCGTCAGTTATGCCACCGCCGGCCCTGGCATTGCTTCCCGTGCGGCGGGATATGGTTTTCCCGGACTTCAAGTCGACGGAATGAACGTGGAAGCTGTGCTGGGAGCCGCCCAATTCGCAGTGGATCGAGCGCGATCCGGCAAGGGTTGCACCTTGCTTGAGTGCAACGCCTATCGCTTCCACGGTCACTTCACTGCGGAGAGGGCTCTTGGTCTTAACTACCGGTTGCCCGCCGAAATAGAAGATTGGAAACTGCGCGATCCCATCGTGCTTTGGGGAAAGAAACTGGAAGAGGCTAACGCCCTGAGTCTCGAAGAACGTGAGTCCATCGATAAATCGATACAGACTGTTCTGGACGAGGCCGTGGAATATGCCCGCTCGAGTTCTTGGCCTGCCGTGGATGAAGCTCTCGAGCACATGTACACCACAAGGCAACCCGGTATTCCTGCTAAAGGAAGCATATGGAGCGGCGAATAAATTATTTGCGCGCGTTGCGTGAGGCGCTCATCCAGGAGATGCGGCGCGATCCGAACGTCGTGGTGCTGGGAGAAGACGTTAGGCATTCTTTGCGTGGCATCACGAAAGGATGCCTCGAAGAATTCGGCCCTGACAGGGTATGGGACACGCCAATTTCAGAAGCCGCTTTCGTCGGCCTTGCAACCGGCGGTGCCGTGGCCGGGCTTCGACCGGTGGTCGAATTTCAGATTGGCACTCTCATTTATGTGGCCTTCGAGCAGATGGCCAATCAAGCCCAGAAGCTGCGCTACATGATGGGAGGACAAGCCAAAGTTCCGGTCACTTATATTGTCCCTGGCTCGGGTGCCCGGCCCGGTCTTGCTGGCCAACACTCCGACCACCTCTATCCATGTCTGTTGCAAGCTGGAATTAAGGTGGTCATTCCGTCTACTCCTCGCGATGCCAAAGGTCTTTTTACCGCCGCCATACGGGAAGACGACCCGGTGGTGATTTTCGCACCGGCTTCGGTGATGAATGTTATGGGCGTCGTTTCCGAAGACGACGTTTACGTGCCGTTAGGCTCGGCTGAGATCAAGAGGCATGGCACAGATGTCACTGTGGTGGCGGTTGGCCATCTTGTTGCCGAGGCTATGAAGGTCGCGGACCAATTGGAGAAACAAGGAATTTCTGTCGAAGTATTCGATCCTCGTTCCCTCTTGCCGTTTGATCACGCTTTGCTTGAATCTTCGGTGCAACGTACTGGCCGCCTGATTATTTTTGACGACTCCAACCACACTTGCGGATTTGCCGCCGAGGTCGCGGCTCACGCCGCGGAACATCTTTCCGATTTCCTGCGAGCGCCGATCACGAGAATTACCCGCGCCGATGTGCCCGTCCCATTTAGCACCGCGCTCGATAGGCAGGTTCTGCCGCGAGCCGAACAACTGGAAAGAGCGATCAGGGATAAGGTGAACCGGCCAGAACGCACGCTGGTTCGAGGATAAGCTCTCAATGAGAACCGAGATACGAGTTCCGAAAATGGGTATGGATACGACGGAAGTGACGGTCGCCAACTGGCTGGTGAAGGTCGGAGACCGTGTGCAGGTGGGAACGCCGCTGGTCGAGCTCGAATCTGAAAAAGTGGCCTTTGTGCTCGATTCCGAAGTTGCCGGCGAGATCGCCGCTATTGCCCAACCGGCGGGAAGCGTTGTGCCAGTCGCAGATCTTCTTGCCGAAGTAGAAACGTAACATTTGTCATCCGTTGACGATTAGTTTCCAAAGTCTTTAAAGCACATGCGGAGCAGACATGGTTGAACGGGAAGCGAATTCCGGAATCGCAGCGAGAGTGCTTGGTGCCAAGCGTTCTTCCATCAGGGTTGTGTTCGATCTGGCCGGCGCTATGTCCAACGTGATCCGCCTCGAAATTGGCGAACCTCGTTTTAGAACTCCCGAACACATCATCAAAGGAGCCCTCGACGCTGCTTGCGGCGGCTTCACCCGCTATACGCCCAATGGCGGATTTCGGAGTCTGCGCGAACTTCTGGCTAAGAAGATCGATCGGGTTAACGGATACTCGGTTGACCCTGACCATATTGTGGTGACTCCGGGGGCCATGAATGCTCTCTACGCCACCTATCTGACGCTTCTGAATCCTGGCGACGAAGTTCTGTTGCCCACACCCGGCTTTCCTAACATGGACGAGATGGTTCGTCTTCTCGGCGGAACTCCTGTGTTTTACAAGTTAAGGCCGGAGGCAAATTACCTTCCCGACGTGACGGAGTTGGAGTCTCTGATCACGCCCCGCACTAAGGTGCTTTTCATCAACACCCCGGGCAATCCTACGGGTGCCGTTTTTCCCGAGTCGTTGATCAAGAGCCTGGTAGAGTTTGTGGGGCGCCGCAAAATCTGGATGATCTCTGATGAAGTGTACGATCAACTGGTGCTGGACGACGTGTCCAAGCACATCTCTGCAGCCCGATTCGACAAAGACGACCGCGTAATTTCCGTTTACAGCTTTTCGAAAGTTCATGCCATGACTGGCTGGCGAGTCGGCTATTGCGTCGCTCCTCAGGCGGTTGCGGACAACCTTCGAAAGGTTCAGGAACCAATCTGCTCATGCCCCAGCTCGGTTTCCCAGAAGGCGGCTGAAAGTGCGTTAACTGGGCCGACCACCGAAGTTGATGCAATGCGAAATGCATATCTCGAAGCCAGGGACCATGCCTGGGATGTGATATGCAAGGAAAAGCTGGTTTCATTTAGGCCGCAAGGAACGTTTTATATGTTGATCGATGTGTCCGCCTCCGGAATGTCATCCATGGAATTCACCATGAAGCTGCTTGAACAGGAAAAAGTAGCAGTGGCTCCGGGCGAAGTCTTCGGCCCCGGAGGCCATGGTTTCGTTCGAGTCTCGCTGGCGGGGGAAATTCCCGAAATCGAGGAAGGAATTCGCCGGCTCGGCAGAATGCTGGCGCGATCGAAGGCGGCCCATTGAGCCCAGTCACCAACGAAACCGCATACGAAAAAGCGACTCATCTCTACTTCGCATTTCTCGATGCGCGCGAGGCTGAGCTTTTGGACTTTACCTGCCGTCTCATCGCTACTCCGAGCCCAAATCCGCCCGGAGACGAGCGAGCGGTGGCGAAAATGGTGACCGAACAGCTCGCGAGTCTGGGGATTACAAACATCCGAGAGCTGGCCAAGGCGGAGACCCGCCCAAATGTTATTGCCAGGGTAGATGGCAATGGCCCAGGTCCCACGCTGATTCTCTGCGGTCACCTGGATACAAAGCCGGCCGGTGACGAGAACGCCTGGCTCACAGACCCGTTGCGTCCAGTCATACGCGATGGACGCCTTATCGGTCTTGGTTCAGGTGACATGAAAGCTGCGGTCGCCGCCATGGTCTACTCGGCCGCCGCTCTGCAATCGGATCCTGATCTGAAGGGCAGCCTCTCTTTAGTTTTTACAGCCGATGAGGAAGCCGGCTCGGTTTATGGTTCTCGCTGGCTCGCAGAATCTGGATTCCTGGAAGCGGATGCGGCGGTCATTGGGGAACCGAGCGGTATCACCCAGGAATGGGAAGCTCTGCACCTTGTTTCGCGTGGGGCCGCGCTCTTCAAAGTAAGGGTTTCAGGAACGCAAGTGCATTCCAGCATCTCGGATCGCGTTCCGACAATCAATGCCACAGTCATGATGGCGCGGTTAATTGATCGGATGCACTGCGAGCTAAAGGCTTATCTGACATACAAAGGTCATCCCTTCGGAGGTCTGGGACCGACCGTCAATGTCGGCGTCATGGCGAAGGCCGGTGTCTACTATGGCGTCTATCCCGGGAGCGCGGAGTTTGCTTGCGATATACGAACCCTCCCCGGGATGACGCGCGAGCAGATGGAAAAAGATTTGCAAGAATTTCTAAAACAGGCGATGAAAGATGAACCCAACCTCAAAGCAGAATTGGTATTTGAAGCCTGGGTTCCGGCCACTGAAATCAGCTCTAAAGAATCCGTGGTGCGTTCGCTGCAAGCGGCCGCGCATACGGTTTTGGGTCACTCTCCTCGATTTGAAGCCTTTCCCGGAGCGACCGATGCGCCGCAGCTTCAGCTCACCGCCGGAATTCCCACGGTAGCGGCTTTTGGCCCAGGATTGTTGCCGCAAGCGCACAGTCCCAACGAATATCTGGCGGCCCAGAGCGTGCTGCAAGCGGCAAAGATCTACGCGCTCGGTGCATGGCGATATCTGAATAGGTGTCAATAAGACTCGTAACTGAAGCAAACCCAGGAGGCTGACGATGAAGCCGATCGAGACCAAAGGGCTTTGCGAGCGATATCGCAAGCTTTACATGCCGGCCGTATGCGACGCACTCTACCACCTCGGTCTTGCGGAGCAAGTGCTTCCCACCTCGCTTCGGCCTCTGTTTCCCGAGAAGCAGATCGTCGGACGAGCTCTTACCATAGAAGGCCGCGCGATAGAGCCCCGCTTGGCATGGGATGCCGGCATCACGCGAATTCGATCGTACTTAAAGGTCTTTGAAAATATCCCTCCCGACAGCGTTCTCGTATCAGTGAATCCAGACAGCAACGTTGGTCACTTCGGAGAACTGACCGGGAATTCGGCACAGGTTCGCGGTTGTGCGGGCGTTATTCTCGACGGAAATCTGCGTGACATTGAGGGTCTCCGCGAAATCGGGTTTCAGGTTTTCTATCGCGATCTTTCGCCGCTGAACGCAATTGGACGATGGGAGATGGTTGACACCCAGAAGCCGGTAAAGATCGGGTCGGTGACGATCAATCCCGATGACATCATATTCGCGGAGTTTGACGGAATTCTTGTTATACCGGCCGCGCAGGCCGAACAAGTTCTGGTGAAGGCGGAAGAAATTGTTGCGGCCGAGAAGCAGGTGCGAAAAGAGATGAGGGAAGGTCTGCCGCCTTTGTCAGGCCTCGATAAGCACGGATATATCTAGGAACGTTGGCTTATATAGAAGAGGAGAACTCTGGTGAGAGCTCAACTACTATGCCTTGCCTGTGCTTTGCTCACGGCGTGGCTGTCGGTTCCCTGTCTTGCCGAAACTTCCGTCGATGCCTACGCGCAAAGCGTCATGCAGTTAGTTCACAAACAGCAGGAAAGCATTGACCGCCTGGCAGCACCAGCGGACCTTACGGCTAAAGCCTTGCTCGCCGGCGCCGCCTTCTATCTTGGAGGCGATCCTGCCTTTGTTTCTGAAGGAACCGGAAGAGCAGGAGGACTGCTGACCACCAGTCCGCTCCCTACAGCCGATCAGTTCGAACAACTAGGCAAATTGTTCGGCAAGGTTCCGCAAGGAGCGGTGATCAACAAGGGCGACATCGTATGGTTGGCATATACCGCGGAAACCATCGGCTCGGTGCAGGCTACCACTAAAGATCTTGAACAAAAGGGATGCCTGGTAGTGGCGTTCGGCCCTCGGCCGCCCGATGGCGCCCCCCATTTTACACACTGGATGGACAGCCTTACGCCTTGGTCCGGCAATGCGAACCTGGCGCGAATGGGAAACCTAATTTCTCTATGGACTCTGACCGGTGAGGTTGCGTCCAACACTGCTCGATCCGGCCACACTCTGGAATTTTTTCAAAGTCTGGTGATTTACGGCGCACGGGAACGGAATGATATCTACACCAGCCAACAGTCATACAAAGGGACGGTTGCCATGTCCTACCCGCCGCTTTCCACGTACCATACCGGACTGGGCAATGCGTTCCATGATGGCATCCCCGCAATGAAACCGGTTCAGGCAGGCGTCTTGGCAAAAGCCTACCTGGATTATGTGTCGAACATGCTCAGCAACATCAAGGAAAATGAGATCGACACGATTACCAAGGTGGGCCAGGAAATGGCGCGTAGGGCGTCGACATCAAATCAAGTTTCTCTGATGGCTCTCGGGCACCTAATGTTCTATGCGAGCGCGAAGGATGGCAAGCTATTTCGCTATCTTGACGTGAACACGGAGCATAAGAACCTGCTAACTTTACTTGGCACGGACGGATACTTCATTTGGCTGGGCTACGTCGCAACCCCGCTTGACCTGTGGCACGCCGTGAGAAGTGCGAAAGCAAAAGCAGTATGGGTCGTCTCACCCCTTCCCGCCGAAGTCGACTTTCGCCAGTTCGGCGATGTGGTAATCAACGAGCATTGGCTCGTCGGCGACTGCGCAGTCGATGTCCCCGGTTACGACGTGAGGATACTTCCGCCATCGGGCGTAGCACAGCTATTCATTTACGAACTGATGCTGCGCGCCGCAGGCTCATGAAAACTACGATGGGTTCGACACTCCGGTTCATTGTGCAGGCTCGTTCACAGTCAAGGTTTGATCCGTGCGCACGTTTGCAAGGGTCTGCCGGATGCCGCTTGGCCACCGAATCTTTATCTGTAGGACGGCGGTCTCGGGTCCCAGCCCGAAGTGAACTCGCTTGTCACTTGTGGAAAGATAGCTGCTGGCAGTACTGACAGTGGCGAACTGTTGCCCCTTGGTGGTCACAACTTCGACTTCGGCGCCGATTCCGTCTCGATTGCTCTTCTTGCCGACCAGATTCAGCGATAGCCAGTGGTTTGAAGTCTGGCAATCATTGTGAAGAACATATACAGCTCCATCGTTGGTGGTTACGATGGCATCAAGACGGCCGTCGTTATCTATATCTCCAATCGCCAGGCCGCGGGCGGCCCAGGGCTCATGGAACACTTGCCCCGAGTCCTTTGAAACATCCGTGAAGCCATGACCTGTGTTGCGGGCAAGCTCCATGGGCTCGCGATAGCGCAGTTGAGGAAAATGCTGCTCAATCGTGTCGATTACGTGCCCCTGGACGATGAGCAGGTCCTTCCAACCGTCGTTGTCATAGTCGATAAAGCGAATTCCCCAGCCTGAATGCATCGCCGTAATGCGTCCAATGCCCAAGGTGTTTGAGACATATAAAAAGTTGGCGTGTCCCGTGTTCTGATACAGCGCGAATCTTTGATTGGCCAAATTCGTGACCACGAGATCGGGAAACCCGTCATTATTGTAGTCGGCGAAATCAACGCCCATCCCAGCATAAGTATTTCCGCTGTCGTCAACCGCAACTTCTGTGGCGAGTCCGACTTCCTCGAAGGTCCCATCGCCCTTGTTGTGATAGAGAAATTCCGGCACCGAATCATTGGCGACGAAAACGTCGATATGCCCGTCGCGATCGTAATCACCGATCGCAATACCCAGCCCCTTGCCTGGTTTGGAGATCCCGATCTTTTGTGAAACTTCGGTGAAACGTCCGCCACCATCGTTGTGGTACACCAACGGCGTGACTGGCTGAAATTGATCAGGATGGCAGTAGGCTCGATAACCTTCTTTATGTTCTCCACACCAAATATCGTCGAAGTCCCACTTCAAATAACGAAGTACGACCAGGTCCAGGAACCCGTCTCCATCGAGGTCAACCCATGCACTGCTGGTCGACCATCCTTCCGCAGCTACGCCGGCCGACTTGGTGACGTCAGAAAACGTCCCGTCCTTATTATTGTGATAGAGCTTGTTTCCCCCGAAAGCTGTGACGTAGAGGTCTTCGTAGCCGTCGTTGTCGTAGTCGCCCACAGCCACACCCATACCATAACCAGCGCCCTGAAGGCCCACTTTTTCGGTTACGTCAGCGAACGTCCCATCCTTCTGTTGATGGTAGAGACGATTCCAGTATTCAGGCGAAGTTTTTTGCGGCGTGAATCCCTTCGGCGTCGGATCGCTGATCGGTGTCCCATTCACGAGGAAGATATCGAGCAATCCGTCATTGTCATAGTCGAGGAGCGCCACTCCGGCTCCCATAGTTTCGATAAGGTATTTCTTGGATGTGTGTGAAGAGAAGTAATGAAAACGCAGCCCGAGTCTCGCCGTGACATCTGTAAAAACTGCGGGAGCGGAGTTGGTTTGATAGATGCCATGGCCCAGGCCCAGCACGGCAGACGCATAAAGATAAAGGATGCAGAGTGCTCGGGATCGAAGGCCCATGTGACCTGCGGTTCAGGCTGACGCAGCAGAGGTCTCACGACTATAGTTGACGCTTCGCCGATTGTCATTAAAACACGTCGTCAGGATCATCGCATCATGATGCAGTCGATTGGATAAGTCTCGGAAGCTGGGATTTTCGCTCCTGTTGCTCTGGTGGATTCGGGGCGAGCGATGGAGGCTTGGTGGGTGGAATTTCGGTTGCAGGCCTGTGATCCTGAGAACCAGGCCGCCCAATCGGGAGGCTCAGGCACCATTGGTGTCGCTCTCTACGGCCTGACCGGTTTGAGCCCCGCCTCCCACAGCATCACCGTTGGCAGTAACATCGTACCTTGCACTGCGGGCTGCACGGATTCGTCAAAGACTCTCTCGGTTGATGGCCAGACCACCCGTGTTCTCCCTTCGCTGTCCGGGAAGGCGGGGCCAGCGATGCTCCAGGGTCGCGGAGAATTACGAACGAGCGGTAGATCGCGTTCCGGTTGTGCCCGATGATTTTTATTGCATCTCCTCCTTTCGTAGTTTTCTATCACACACGCGTCAAACGTGGTACGCGCATGCCACGGTATTTTCGGTGGCCAAGTGCGCCTCAGCCGACGAACGGTAAGTTTGTGAACCGAAGCCTGCCGGCGTGGCCAGTGGTGAGGTTATGATTGCCATTACGGCTAAATCGGGTGGCGAAAGAGAGAAGCAGGCGCTTAATGGGTAAACGGAGATCCCACGCAATACGAAACGTGACGCTAGCCATGTCTCTTATGCTGGTAGCCCCGATAAGCAGTCTTAGCTCGGAGGAGTGGGGCAGGGGACAGGCGATTTTCAACAGCAACTGCGCGATTTGTCACGGCAGAGACGGAAGCGGGGGCCGCGGTCCGAATCTGCTCGGTTCACTTAAGCACGGCGCTCTGAACTCAGATATCGAAATAGTCATCCGCAATGGTTTGCCGGGCGCAGCGATGCCAAAATTCAATTTGGAGGAAGAGGAGTTGCATGCTCTAATAAGATACGTTCAATCATTGCGGCATGCAGCTCCTTCTACTCTTCATGCGGGAGGGGATAGGACGGCTGGGAAACAACTATACGATTCCCAGGGTTGCCCTAGCTGTCACGAGATCGGAAACGAGGGCAGCACTCTTGGTCCGAACCTGACACGCATTGGGGCGTCGCGCTCCTACGAGTACCTGAAGACGTCCATTGTGGATCCGTCCGCCGATGTTCCTGAGGAAAACAGATACCTCAAGATCGTGACTCGAGACGGGAGACAATTTCAGGGAATGTGGGTGAATGAGGACTCATTTACGGTTCAGATACGGCTTCGAGATGAGAGCTTTGCCTCCTTCGACAAGCAAAACCTGAAAGAAGTGCTGCACGAGAAGGACTCGTTGATGCCGAACTACCGCTTTAAGGATGCGGACTTAAAGAACCTGCTTGCGTATCTTAGCAGTCTCGTTGGCGCCCCCAGCCCGGCGTCCGAAACACAACGAAAGCGGAGACAACGTTGAGAGTCGCTATCTTGTTGCTCGCCTTTTCCGGCCTGTACAGAGCTCAAGCCACAGATGTAACTTTCGACCGCCTGATTCATGCACAGCAAGATCCTGGCGAATGGTTGACGTATTGGGGCGATTATCATGCCAACCGATTTCGCGACTTAAGTCAAATCAATGACCAGAACGTTGCCCATTTACGACTGGAATGGCTGTTTCAGACTGGAGGGTCGGGAGCATTCGAAGCGGTTCCGCTTGTGGTTGACGGAGTCATGTACTTCACAACACCAGATACGGGAATTGATGCCATCGACGCCCGTTCCGGCCGATTGCTTTGGCGTTATCAGTACACTATTCCCAAGGGCGCCAAATATTGTTGCGGCACGGTCAATAGGGGACTTGCCATCCTCGGTCGCCGGCTTTTCATGCTAACGCCGGATACGCGCTTGTTGGCGATTGATATCCGAAATGGTTCCTTGCTATGGAATGTGGAAGTTGCTTCCTCGAAGGTGGGTGCCTATGGTGGCACCGAGGCGCCTCTCATAGTCAAGGACAAAGTGGTCCTTGGTACTGCTGCTGGCGACTACGGGATTCGTGGCTTCGTAGACGCATACGAAGCCCAGACCGGTAAGCGAGTCTGGCGCTTCTGGACGATTCCAGCTTCGGGCGAACCGGGCAATGAAACGTGGGGTGGTGATTCATGGAAGCACGGGGGCGCCGCAACCTGGATGACAGGAACCTACGACTCCGAATTGAATACGGTTTACTGGGGTATCGGCAACCCAGCGCCGAACCTCTATGGTGCGAGGAGACCCGGCGACAATCTCTACTCTGACAGCGTTGTTGCGCTTGATCCAGACACTGGCAAGCTGAAGTGGTATTTCCAATTCACGCCCCACGATACCCACGACTATGATGCTACGGAGACCCCAATGCTGGTGGATCTTCCCTGGCAGGGAAGAATCAGGAAGCTTTTGCTCGAAGCGAATAGGAACGGGTTCTTTTATGTACTGGACCGGGAAACTGGTCAATTCTTGCTGGCAAAAGCGTTTGCAAAGCAGACGTGGGCGAAAGCCATTGACAACAAGGGGAGGCCCATCATGGCTCCCAACATCGAGCCCACCAGTGAGGGGACGGTGGTTTGCCCGCAGTGCGCAGGCGCAACGAATTGGATGGCTCCCTCATACAACCCGTTAACGCGCCTTTTCTATGTCAATGTGCGCGAGGGTTGCGACATCTTTTTCTCAGAGCCGCCGGTCTACAAAGAAGGAACAAGCTACTGGGCGACGAATTTTCGCGCTGAAGCACAAGAGCACCAAGCAGGTCGGGTGACGGCGATTGAACCTTTGACAGGCGAAACGAAGTGGAAGTTTCCGCTCTATTCCTCGCCTTGGGCCGGGACGCTTACGACGGCAGGGAACCTAGTATTCGCCGGCGATGAAGACGGGTATTTGATGGCGCTACAAGCTGATACCGGCAGGTTACTCTGGAAGGTGAACACTGGTAGTCGTCTTGTGACCTCTCCCGTCACATATCAGCTCGATGGGAAACAGTATCTGACCATGCCGGCGGGAGGGGTAGTCCTGACGTTTGCATTGCCTTAGCAAATACAAGGCAGGGACTGTTTTTTTCCTCCGCTCAATGGCCTGCTCACTGCTAAGGGTCGAAATTGCGGATTTGCAAATTCCAGCGAGGCCTCAAAAGGGAGTACGAGGATCGCAACCAGAAACCACAGGCAAGTCCGCGATTGTCGAGACGCGCATTCCCAAAAGATAGGAACCACTCGCGCCCATTCCGCCTTAGCGACTGGCGTTAACCAGTCGGGACACTTTGGGATACCAGCCGGAACGTGCGGGTCATTATTGAGAGGACGCTTACCCGGATTGCCACGTAAGGCTTTGATTTCGGTAGGCAATGGAGGACGACCGGCAGTCATGAGAATCGGCTTTCATTCAATTCGGCAAGGAGTTCGACTGTTCTTGGGTAGGAAAAGCCCACACCCTCAAGTCGTCCTTTGATTTGATTACAAAATGCACAGCAAGGCACACAGTTGCTCTTTATATAGCCTGTGTGGTGATCTAAACGATCAACTCCGTGTCCCGTTTTCGGTAGTTCTTTCCCGCAGTAATGGCACTTACCACTGCTGATAATCTGTGTGTACTCTTCCGGCGTCAAATCGAAAGCTAATCCACGTTTCCCTGCTCGATAGAGCAGTTGACTATAGTGAATGGACGTTTCGGGATTTCCGCCGAAGTGCTTTCTCATTCGGAACGTGTACATGGTTATCTAACTAGTTGGTTAATTGCGTTTGGATAATTTCGCGACTGCGTGCGTTTGGCTCGGCGTCCGGTCTCGTTCCTAGGGTGGTAGAGATTGAGATATCCCCTACTATCCATTGTACTTAGCGTCATAGAATCATCGAGCATCTATTACCCAGATCACTTACACCGAGGTTCAATGACATACGAGCAAAACAGGCGAAGGCAAAGCAAAGTCGATCACTTACAGGCAATCTACTTGAAGGCACCATCGAACTTGGCTGTCTTATAGTTATGGCAGGCAGTACACAAGGCTTGATGGTTGGTCACATCCCAGAACAACGCTTGACTTCCCCTATGTGGCTTGATGTGGTCAACTAGATTGGCTTGGACCCGGCTGGTGTGGCGACCATAAGGATCAGCACAGTAAGGATGCGCCTTCAAGAACTTGGCAGCATACAATTGCCATTCATGATTGTACCCACGAGCATTAGCATTGGGTCTGTTCGCATCCATGATCTTTCTGTACTGCTGTAGATGAGCAGGACAGTAACGTCCATTGACCAGTTCAGGGCAGCCGGGGAAGGCACATGGATGACGCAGCTTATAAGGCATGGCTGTTTCATCAGCGCAAAAAGTGTTCTCGGCAACCCGTTGCTGTCCGTTGCACGAAGACCACGTTGGCCTAACAACCTCGCCTCAGGCTGCCAGAGGTTTGCAGCGAGACATGCAGCGCGGGACTCACTGCGAGGCTAGCGATTTTCGCTTTCATTGCTTGGGTCAACTTCTTTCCATTCGAGGGTGCTGTCACGTTGTTCATATATCGTTCCGCAGGCGCAGCGCCACTTGTAGATAGTGTCCGGTTCGCCCTCCAGCGCAGGACGTTCCAGCCACGCCGCAGTTCTGCACCACTTCAGCAGAGCCTCTTCTGAATTGTTCTCTGGCTTGCCCTCTTTGTAGCGCACATAAAAAATTCTCTCGCATGGCTGATGACAGCACGGCGAGACCATCGCGCAAACTATTTTCCTCTGTGGGGTGACCGGCTGTGCCACCACGGATTCCTCTGGTTCGTTCTCGACAGTTGCGACTGAGGCGTTCGCGTTCTTTTTTATCCATGCCCGCATGAGGCGCTGAAGGATTTTGGACGCCACACCCAAACCGCCGCCCGCTTCCTTCCAGAATGGTCCGTAGCCGCGAATGACCAACTTTCCAGCCCGGTCTTTTGGCCAGATGAGTGCTCCGCTCTGCTGATGAAACAGAAACCCCCTAATCGCGTAGCAGCCATACCGCACCGTAAACGCCCACCAGCCGCCTTCGAGCAGTAGGCCGTGAATGATCGAGTGTGCCGCTTCCGGTGGGTGCTGCAATCGGGAACGGCATTCGATTTTGCAACATTTTTGATCTTCCCGACGTGGTTGATAAGTTCTGCCGCACTTGATGCAGACTCGGGGGGCTAGCGGCTCTTTAGTTTTCACGTAATTACCTGAAGAAAGATTCGCTTGCATGACGGACGAAGAAAGATTTGCTTATATGGCAGAACTAAATTGTCCTTGGGGACAAAATCATGCCTTCTTAAATCTTACGTTGACAGTTCGAAATTCGGCTTGCAGAGTGCCGTCGCCGGAATTCTCATAGAGAGGCACAGGTCCAAACCGCAAGTTGCCAAAATTTACCATGCCTTCTAGCAAGGGGCTTTGACTCAAAAATTGACCGAGTTTCGATCCTGCGTTCGTCTGACATTTGAAGCTCCTGTAGGGGGTGCTTGACTGAACTATGACACAAGTTTCAACGTAGTGCCGCACGGGTTAAAAGACAGCTACTAGATGCTTCGTGAGCGAATAAAAAAGGATTCGCAAGCGGCCAACTCATCGCGGGCTGGAGAAGAAATCTAGGCGGACTTTCGCGCAGATCCCCGCCGCTGAGCGAGGCTGGCACAGCAGCCAATCTCTTGTGCTAACTAACCATCGGTGACTTGGGAAATTCAGGTAGTTTTTCTTTGGAACTTTCTATGGAACTTTCGCACCCAAATTAGACCGAATTACCGTGTTTGTTCCAAATATTCGGACTGTATATGATTAAAAACAAAAGACCATAGTTCGTGGCGAGTGATTAAGAGTCAGTTGCTCTGCCAATTGAGCTACGCGCCCGTTTCTGGATTGAATTTCAGCCCAGGAGACCCGCCGATCCTGTCGCGGGTTGCGGGTGACCGCTTCATGCCGCAGCCGGGAAGCTGCTTGCCGGAACCACTTGATCAGCGGACTGCAAAATACGCTAACGAATATAACACAGTGGATTGCAGGCGTACCAACGCCCGGTCGCGGCTGGAATTAGCCTGAAGTTCCGAGGTTTCAGGTTCCAAGATTTCAGTACAAGATCTGGAAACTGGAAGCCTTGGAACCTGAAACCTGATTTGAAACCTGCTTCTCCGGCCCGACTCTCTCAGGAACGATTCTCCGCATTGGACAGGTCTGATCCGAAAGGTGTCACCGCGTCCGAAATCCGGCTGTTGGGACGACGTGGCGCCGGGGCGATGGGTGGGCGACGCTCCAGCGTGCCGAGGATCGGGGCTTCCCATCCATCGGAATCGGTTAGCGACACGAAGCGCGGCTCCACGCACAGCCCGTCGATTACCCGCCGTTGCCGTCGTGTCAGCACCTGCAGGGGCAGAACCTGAAAGTTGCGGAAAACCCACAGCAGATAAATCCGCTGCGCCAGTGAAGGTTTGATGTAACGCGGTCCCAACGGGGTCAGCACACGTAACACGCCGGCAAACAATTTTTCCATCCACATACCGGACCATCCGAATTTTTCGCGATCGTTGACTCAGATCAGAATTGCAGCTCTCTAATCTGCATCGACTGAATCAGAGATACCTTGAGCCAGAGCAATTCAAGGGCCTGCATTATTGCACCAAAACTGATGCATATGCATTAGAAATCACCCGTATTGCGCAAATTTTTTCTCACCTGTAGATTGGCCCCGTCGCCGAGACGCGCTGGACGCATGTAAGTCTAGCCTGATCAGATACTTAGCTGGGGATTTCGGGCAGGACATCGATACTGCGGATGCTGGCGGCCACGCCAAAGTTTTCGCCCTCTTCGCTGTCTTCCACTCTGACCACCGACGCCCGGCAGCATACCCATTGTTTCGTGCCCTGGGTGAGTTCGGGGGGCAGAATCAGGATCATTTCCAGTTCGCTGCCGGCAACGATGCGTGCGTCGGTGTAAAGGAAGATTCCGGCGTGGTTCAAATCGCGAGTAAAGCCGGTGGTTTCGACGGCCCCGGCCATGGTCTTGATGGAGACCGGCACCCGCGCCGTAATCCGCGGTCCGGAGCGGCGTTCGCGCTTGGCGTCTGTCATGAGAAGTGGAGCCTACCACAAAGGAAGGCAATCGTCAGTCATCGGTCGTCAGCTAAAGACTAAAACTAGCCACTGGCTGACGACTGACTATAGCTATTCCCCTTCCGGTCGCCGGGAGCGGACCGCTGGAACCACCAGGGCTTGTTCCATGGTGGGCGCATTGCTGGCGCGCAGTTTAACCTCAACTTCGTGCCTTTTGTCGCCGGCGCCGGTGATCGAGTAGGCGCGTGATAGCAGTTCCAGGGAGTAGGGATTGTCTTCGTCTTCTTCCAGGTGAGCAATCGCCTCCGGGATCTTCTGTTTAGTCATCAGCAGGGTCCCCGCAGCGCCGTGATATGAACTCTGCAGCACGGCGCTGCGAGTGCTGCGGGCCATGGTCTCCAGCTGTTGCAGAGTCTGAGTGGACAGTTCCTGGTTGCCGGCATGGTCGGCGCGGACCGCACGGTAGCGCAAAATCCTGGCTCGTTCGTCCTCGCGGTCGGGCTGCGAAATACTGCTGCTCGGGTGGTTGAGGGCTTCCTCGGCAGAAGCCAGATGCTTCAAGGCCTCGGCATCGTCGGTCTGGTAGAGACTCATCATGCGATGGGCCTGCGCTTCGATGAGGTCGAAGCTGGCGGCGTGAGCTTTCTCGGCAACCGCGGCGAATGCCTTGTCAGCCTCCGCAAAATTGCTTTCGCGCGCCCAGGTGGTGGCACTCTGCAAGGCGTAGGACAAGCGGTCCGCCTCGGTGTGCGCCTTCTGGATGGCCTTGTCGTACTCCAACCGCGCCTGCACTTCGTTGCCCATCACCGCATAGGTGTCGCCCAGGCCGAGTTGCGAGTAGTCGAAGTCGGGATCGATTTTCAGCGCCGCCCGGTAGTGCTCGATGGCGGCCTCGAAGTTGCCCGACATGCGCAGGATCTCGGCATACGAATCCTGTGGATTGGGCAGGTTGGGCAATGCCGCTGCATACCGTTCCATGGCTTCGAAGGCCCTGGGGTACTCACGGCTTTGCGCATAGCAGTAGCCCAGGTCGTTCAGGGCAGGTGGATAATTTTTGTCGATCGCCAGCGCCCGCTCCAGCGTCTTTTGCGCCTGCTCGTAGCTGTTCTGCCCCATCATCCAGTTTCCCGCCAGGTAGGCCAGGCGCTTGTCCTTGGGAAACATCTCCAGCATGTCGTTCATCGCGGAAATGGCGGCGATGAAGTTATTTTCCTTGGCCCCGGCAATCCACTGGATCAACAGACGTTCTCCGGGCGAGGCCTTGGGGGCCAGCAGCTTGGCTCTTTCCCGCGCCGCGTTGGCTTCCGTGGGATCGTTGCTGTTGTAAGCGATAAGGATCCAGGCCACCGCGAAGTTGGGATCGGCCTCAACCGCGGCCCGCCAGCCGATGTTGGCCCGCTCCAGATAGAGGTTCTCGTAGTCGCTGAGGGCGCGGTCAAACAGGTCCCGGGCCTTGGGCGAAGACGTGGTCACCGGCATCGCCTTGGCCGAACTTTGCTTGATGTGGTGTGCAAAAGACAACGGAGCCCACGAGATGCAGAACAACAGACAGATGGAGCAGGCACGGCGCATTACGATCTTCCGCACGTAAGAATTGGTCAGATGAAAAAACCTACCACGGGGCGGGAGGCCGAGAAAGTCCCTGTGCGGGTACAGTGCAGGTACACCTTCCTGCTCTCAAGCGTGCCCCACCCACGCACAGCTTGAACGGAGCAACTCGAGAACAGGGAGCCTTGATCTAGAAGGTAATCTTAGCCGCTAGCTGCATCCCGCGCGGCCCACCCCCACCGAGGAAAGGATTGCCGATCCCGGTGTCGCCCGTAGCCGTAATCTGGTAGAAGCCGGTATGCTGCCCCGTGAAGTGGTCCGGCGAACCCACATCCGCGATAAAGTTCGGCAGCTCCGGATTCGAGAAGTTGGGGTGGTTGAGCAGGTTAAAAAACTCGGCCCGGATCTGCAGGTTCACCCGTTCGCTCAACGCGGTGTTCTTGTACACCGAGAAGTTGAACTCTTTGAAGCTGGGCCCGCGCAGCGAATTGCGTCCCAGGTTGCCGAAGTGCCGCGTACCCGCCACGCAATTGCTCTCATCCGTGACGCTTGGATCCGCCACCGGGCTCCAGGTGCAGGGCGCGGCGAAGGAGCTAAGGTCGAGGAATGTGGACGGGTTGGTCGAGTAGTGGAGCGGCCCAATCACGTCGGGCCGGTCGAATCCCTCTCCCGCACCAGAATAGTCGCCTTCAAATTCGTAGTTGAGCTGCCAGGGCTGGCCGTCCTGCAGGTTGACCACTCCATCTACGCCCCAGCCATTCTTCAGCCGGGTCCACGATCCGCTCACCTGGGGAAATTCATAGTTGAAATTCCAGGTGAAGCGATGGCGGATGTCGAAGCTGGAATTTCCGCGGTCTCCTGCTGAGTTGCTGCTGTCCTGCGGCTGGGCCTGGTTGGGAGTGAAATCCTCAAGGTCGCTGGCCGTGTCAATCCCGTGCGACCAGACAAAATTTGCCTGGGTGGAGAACCCATGCCAGCTGCTGATGTGCAGACTGGTTTGTAGCGAGTGATAAATAGAGTTGGCCGAAGACCTCTCTTGATTCAGATAAAAGAAATTGGCAAAATTTCGCGGGACTCCGTAGCTGCTAACCCCATTGGCCAGATCGGCCGCCGTGATCGTCTGTTGGCTGGGCTGATTGATATCCAGAAATTGGAACAGCTTGGTTCCCTTCGAGCCGGCATACCCGATCTGAAGCACCGCTTTGCTGCCGACTTGCTGCTGGACGTTGAGATTGAAGTTCTGAGTATAGGGCGTGCGCAGGTTCGGGTCGGCCGCCAGGAAATCGCTGTTTGCTCCGAAGCCGGAGTAAACCGGCTGGGTCGGATCCAGGGCTGCGCCGCTCACGCTTCCGAATTGGAGTCCAGCTGGACCGGTTCCAGGATAGGCGGGCCCGGGACAGAAGATACAGTTCCAAGGCAAGTGCCCCAGGAAGATATCCTGCGAGAAGGCGTCATAGAAGAGGCCCCATCCGCCGCGGAGTACCGTCCGGCCTTTGCCGGTCAGGTCGTAAGAGAACGCGACGCGAGGCGCGAAATTGTTGTAATCAGGATTGTAAAGGCCGGAGGGCCCGCCGCTTCCCACTTGCACCGCGGAACCGCCGTTCGCTGGGTCAAACCGGTAAAGCAAACTGTTCTTCTCTTTGACCACCCCAAAATAATCCCAGCGCAGGCCAAAGTTGAGGGTTAGCCGCGGCGTCCAGCGGAAGCTGTCCTGCAGGTAAACGCCGTGGCTGTTCTCCGAGGTATGCCGCAGCGTGTTGCCGGCGATTTGGCCTCCGTCGTCCGGGATGCCCTCCAGGAGCGCTTCCAGCGCAGTCAGGGAGCCCGTTGTATTCAGCGGATTCGCATCGGTAATCGAGTCAAAGCTCAACGTGCCCCTGAAATTGTGGTCGATCAGCTGCATGATGGTAGTACGGCGGAACTCGTATCCGAACTTGATGTCGTGCTTGCCTGACTTCCATGAGTAGTTGTCAATGAAGTGCCAGTTGGCATCCACCCGGTTGCGTGGCACCGAAGAACTCGCGCCCAGGCCCGAGAAGCCTCCCACGCTAATTACGGGAAGGCCGCCGTCGTAGTCCGATACTCCGGTGTTCAGACCGATCAAAGTAGGATTGAAACTCTGGTCTTCGGGGAAGAATCCCTCGGCAAACCGGTTCCATCCCAGGCGTGCTTCATTCAGTTGGTTGGAGTTGACCACCTTTACGTAGGAAATCGAAACCAGCTGCACCCGGGTTGGGGTATGGGTGTTGAAGCCCGGTACCTGGCCGCCGCTACCCGTCAAAGATAGAGGAAACGATTGGGTGCTGTCTCCGAAGTAATAACGTCCGGTCAGCAGGTTGCTGGGATTGAAATTGTGATCAACCTTGCCGATCAAGCTGTCTATGCGATTCAAGAAGTTGATCGCCGTCGAAACGTTGTTGGTATCGCAGCCGTTTCCGTCACTTACCGCCCCTGAGATGTTCGGCCTCGGCCAGGGGTTTCGCGCCAGCAATGCGGCGGTCACCGGGTTCAGGGTTTCGCCCCAGGACGTAATATTCGCCTGGGCCTGGGCGATTACTGCAGGGTCGGGCACGCAGCTCTGGCCCGCCTGCGCTCCGGTCTCGCGCTGTCCTTCATAATTGAAATAGAAAAACGTCCTGTCCTTGACTATCGGCCCGCCCAGAGACGCCCCGAACTGGTTATTGTGAAATGGATTCTTGGGACCCTCGTTGTTGAAGTAGTTTCGTGCCCCGAACTGCCCGGTGCGCAAGTATTCCAAACCTGACCCGTGCCACTGGTTGGTGCCGCTTTTGGTCACAATATTGACCACAGCACCGCTGTTGCGGCCGTATTCCGCCTCGTAATTTGAGATGGTGCGCAGTTCCGCCACGGCATCAATAGGAAGAATCGTAGCCGGATCGCCGAATACGCCCGCCTCGTTGATGGCAGGATCGTTGCGGTAGCCGTCATTCATGTCGGTACCGTCGAGCAGAAAATTGTTCGACCGGCCGCGCGAACCGTTCATCGAAAAGGTGCCGTACGATCCCGGAGAATCCGAAATCTGATCAGGCGACCCGGCAACCCCCGGGTTCAGATAAATCAGCTTGGTGTAGTCGCGCCCGTTGACGGGCAGATTGGCGATCGTGTCCTGGGTCAGGGTTCCGCCCAATTGGGCGGTCGTGGTATCGACCTGGGGCAGCTCTTCGCCGGAAACCTCCACCGTCTGCGAGACTTGGCCGGCCTGGAGCTGGACATCGACGCGTCGCTCGCTGGCGACGTCGACGACCACGTTCCTGGTGACCGAGGTCTGAAAACCACTCTGCGTAACCGTGACCGTGTAAGTGCCAATCGGCAACTCGGGAACGCTGTAGCTCCCGTCCGCGCTGGTTTGCGTGGTGCGTTCCTGGCCCGTGTTCACATTGCGCACGGCGACCTTTGCGCCCGACACGACCGCCCCCGAGGGGTCGGTGATAGCCCCTAAAACTGTTCCCCGGAAGGTTTGAGCCATTAGTGAAGCGGCCGCCAAAACGAGAAAAGCGAGAAGCATCCTCACTCTCATGGAGTTCTCCTTCTTACCGCCAACCCTTCCCGTCCAAGCGTGCAGTTGGCGGCAGTCCGACGCGACATTTGTTGAAGCTGCCTGCTGGAAATTGCCGCCGATTATAACCCGCTCCCACATCATTTGTCTTACCCATGGAACGCATAAGTTTTTTGGAATGCGCTGAGAACAGAGAACCGGCGACTGGGAACCATGGGTTTAATCAGGAGTTATCAAGAGGGAAGGTAGGTATTCAGAAAGTAAACGCCACGCCACCACGAACCGTGCGCGCCGATTGCACCAAGTAAAGCGTACGGCCATCCTGACCCATCACTGGAACATATCCCTGGGCCAAAAGGTTGCGTACGTCCACCACTGCGTCCATGTGGCAGGGGAGAAAACCGGTGCCTGGAATCGGCTGGCGCAGGAAAATGTTCAGGTACGGATCCGCCTGACCTGCCGACTCGTTAAACATGTCCACTGGGGTCAGGGCCTGCCCGCTGATCCACCGATAGGACGCAATCCAGCGGGTCTTGGCGCCGGGCAACACGCCGCTGAACTTCGCCGCCGCCGTGTGCCGGTCTCGCACATAAGTATCGCGGCGCGCGTCCTGCAGGGCAACATCGGCATTTTTCAGATCGAGCACTCCACCGTACCCATAATCCAGAGTAGCGGTCAGCTGAGAACTCAGCTTGCGCTGCAAAACCACCCGCATTCCGCGAGCATCCAGTCCTTTGCCCCGGTAGGTAAAGGTTTCGGAGTAGAGGTCGGGCAGCACCTCTCCGCTCTCTGCCGAAACATCACCCACGCCGGTCAGGGCCGGGTCTACCACCCGGTCGGAATACATGGCAAGCTGCAGATTGGTGTTACCCATGCGGCGGGAGAGAGAGACTTCGTGATGGTGCGCCCGCTCCAGCGTAGTCGAAAAAGCCGCCATGCTCACTCGTGGGTTGGACTCGCTCAGGTCTGCGGGAGCCGAATCAAAGCCTTTGTCCATGCGCTCGTCCGGTTCCGAGGTGGAATAGCGATACTCCAGCACGGTGTTGGGCGAGAGATGCAGATCGGCCGAGCCAAAGGGACGAAACGCGGTCACTCGTCCCAGGAACTGAATGGTCTGCAGTTCGCTGCCGAAGCGCAGTTCCAGAATATCTCCCAGGGAGAATTCATCCGACGCAGAAAGCGCCAGAGCCTGCAACGCAGTATCGCGGCCGTTGATTCCGGGTGCGGCCAGGCGGCGCATGGTAAACGCCATTTCCGGCTTGGAGCCGCTGGGCAGGGTATGGCTGTAAGAGGCACGCAGTACGGTGTTGGGCGAACCCCCGTTGTAGCCCAAATTCCCCTGCAAGGCCACCGTTCCTGAGGAGAAAAGCGACCTCTCCACTGAGAAGCCTGTGTTCACATCGGACGAAGTTCCGAAACCGCCGGAGCCCGAACCCGCCACGAACGACAGCGTGCCCTTGAGATCATGCTTGTCCCCACCAGGCTTGTCTCCACCAGGTTCATCCTGGCCAGCCTCCGCCGCGCTCCCTGGAACTAAAGAACCGTCTTCCAACATCCGCAGTATGGGACGGTTGGAGGCTGAGCGCAGCACCCACTTCCAGTCATCATCGTCTGCGGTGCCACGCAGCGCTGGTAACTGGATGGCTTCGAACAGCCCCCTGAGCTTGAGATTCACCATCACGCTGCTGCCGGGCCGCAGCCCTACGCGCTCGCGTAACGCCGGAAGGAATGACGGGGAGTAGGCTTTTACGGTATACACACCAGGCAGCAGACCGGCGGCCGAGTAGAAACCATTCTCATCCGTGAATACCTTCAGATTGTGGGCCGCCGAACCCAGCACTTCCACCATGGCGCCCATCTGGGGTACACCCGCAGCGTTGCGCACGAAGCCGGAGATTGAGGCAGGGCGGTCCGCAGCCAGCACTGGAAGCGCCAGCGCAACAGCCAACAACCCGAGCTTCAACCCAGGTCTGCCCAACATCAATCCGACCACCTCGCTGGAGACCAAGCGCTACAGTCTACTCGACGGCAAATGTCGCCGACGGATCCACCGTCTGCTTGGAGATATTATCGTTCACCTTGATTTGAATGCGATAAACACCGGGATCGAGACTGGCGGCCGAGAGAGGTTTTGCCAGGGTCACTTGGTCGCCGATATTTCCCATCTGGTCCGTGGATTCTACCGTATGGATCACTGCTTTGTTGGTTGCCGCGTTGATGACATCGTACTCGACCGTGGCCGAGGGCTTGTGCGTCTTGTCATCCATTCCCAGATTGTAAACCTGCATCCAGAAATATACCTTCTGGTTGCGCTTGAAGGACACGGGCTTCCCGTTCGCGGACGCCACTCGCGGCCGTATCTTGGTGTTGCCGATCACAAACATTCCGGTGCCGATTTCCTTTGTCGAGACCGGCTGCATAGTGTCCGCCACAATCAGCGAGGAGGAAGACAGCCGGTCGTCATCGTAGCTGGGGACAGGCAGGCGGCTGCTCCATAATCCGGAGCGGTCGCCGTTTACGTCCTTCACTGCAACGTCGATCCGGTACAGGTTCGGACGCAGCGGCAACGCCTTCCAGTACACGGAAGAATTTTCCGTGACCTGGGGCAGCAATTCCGCCGGCACATCCACTTGCACCGTGTCTTCAAAGGTCTGCACGATCTTGCCGGTCAGGGTGGTCACCCGGCCAAAAATATTTACCGTTCCCCGTTGCACGCCATCTTTGTTTACGAAGGTGATATCCCGATTCTTTACCTGGATCGTAATCGGCACCAGCACCGTGTCGCCGGTCACGCGCACAAAATCCGTGCGTACATCAAACGGCATCAGGTTCACGCTGATCTTGTGGCTGACTACTTCCTCCAGGTCCTTGAACTTCACTGCTGGAGGTTTTTGCAGCTTGTAGAACTGCTCCAAACGGTCAAACTGCTTGGTCTGATTGTCGCTGTTAAAAGGACCTGTACCCAGGCGCTCGAGGCCGCCGCCGCTAAACCGGTCCGCCTTGCTCGCCATGCCCATCTGCTCGTACAGGGTCAACCCCGCATTCGGGGTGTAGAGCAGCGCATCTTTTTCCGACCGGTCCATGGTCATGTGGTAGTCGCCGCACATGCAGGTGTCCACGAACTCGATGATCACTTCCTGCCCGATTCCCTCCAGGTAACGGTAGCGCCAGTCTTCAAAGGGGAAGGTTGAAGTGGTACCGCCGCCCTCATCCATCGGACGTTCGTAGGTGCCGCCGGAAGGATGCGACTCAATCTCATCCGCCGGTCCGTACATAATATAAATTCGGCCGCGATCGGTTTTCCAGCCGGGAATGCCTGCCGCAAAATGCTCGTTGGCGTAGGCCATGCGGCGGTAGTGTTCTTCCTTGAACTCGTTCTCAATCGTGTCCGGCGTGGGATCGCGGCGTTGCCAGAAAGCCTCGATGAACTGGTCGCGCTCTTCGTCGTTGGAGAGCAGTTTGAAGGCTTTCTGCTCTTCGTCGGTGATGATCCAACGCACATCTTCGTCAAGCCACTTCTTGTAGGTCTTGCTTAACTCGATCTTCAACGACTTGGAATTCTGCTTCTTCTGCTTTTCGCTCAGCGGACGCTTGAGCGGGTCGACATCCGGGTTAGCTTTTTCCTGAGACGATGCGGTGTCAGCGGATGCATCGGCAGCATCCGCTTTTCCCTCCTGGGCGGAGGCAAAAGATACCAAGGCTAAAATAAGTGCGGGCACAACGAAGACCGTGAAGAGGCATTTCAGAAACCCTACCCGGGGCATGAGGGCACTCCTTACTACATATTACTCTTGGCTAGCCATTCTATGACTTTGGCAGGCCCAAGGCAAGGCCCGCGACCGCCGTCTAACCAATTGTAAAGATTGTAAAAACCGGCCTCCCGCCCACTTCCGCGCGAGGGCAACAGTTTGCTCGATTCTCTGCCCTGCACCAGCTATAATCGACTTGTTATCAACGCATGGTCTGGCCGGCCTGAGTGTTCCAGCTCCCGCACGACAATTAGGTTCCGCAGGAACTTTTGAGCCCGCATTACCGTATCTGATGGCGTGTGCCCAGTTACGCCTAGGAATCCGGGTGGAAATGACAGCACTGATTCAAAATGGGCGTCTGTCTGAATTTCCGCGTCAGGGGACGCGAATGCCGGCCCGCTGAAGGCGTGACAAGGGGACAATGAGCAGGGGAAAGAAAATACTGATCGGCATCGGCGCCGCCATCGCGGCCTTGGCGATTTCCGGAATTGCCGTTCACCAAAGCCACAAGGGTGTGGTTACGGTGCAGACTGGCAAAGTGGCACGCCAGGATCTGGCCTCGATTGTGAGCGCATCCGGCGAGATCAGGCCGAAGACATACGTCAATATCGGGGCCAACGCCTTCGGCAAAATCACCCGGCTTTACGTCAAGGAAGGCGACCGGGTCAGGAAAGGCCAATTGCTGGCGCAACTGGAAAACGTACAACCCTCGGCCGACGTGAATGCCACTGAAGCTTCCGTGCAGGCGGCCGTGACCGATTCCGCTGCGGCCGCCGCCGCGCTGAATACCTCCATGGCCGACCTGAACCGTGCCCAGTCCGACTTCGAACGCGCCCAGCTCGATTGGACCAGGGCCCAGGGCCTGTTCAAAGATTCGCTCATTGCCAAATCGGAATACGACAGCCAGAAAGCGGCGTGGCAGACCGCGCAAGCCGGCCTGGCACAGGCCGAGGCGCGCGTTGCCCAGGCCAAGGCGCAGAAGGATTCCGCCGATCGCCACATCCTGCTGAACCGAGCCAACCTGACCCACGCCTCGGACGTCTTGAAAAAGACCACGTATGCCGCGCCCTACGACGGCATGATTACCAACCTGCCGGTGCGGGAAGGCGAGACGGTAGTGATCGGCATCCAGAACTCTCCCGGCAGCACGCTCATGACCCTGGCGGACATGTCCGTGATCACCGCCGAGGTCAAGGTGGACGAAACCGACATTGTCAACGTGCGTCTGGGTCAGCCGGCCGAGGTCAATATCGACGCCATCCCTAAGAAGATTTTCAAGGCAGTGGTGACCGAAATCGGCAACAACGCCATCGTTCGCTCCACCGGCGTCTCCACTTCGCAGCAAACGTCGGCCAGCCAGGAAGCCAAGGATTTCAAGGTGGTGGTCACGCTGCAGGACCCGCCGGAAAACCTGCGTCCCGGACTTTCCGCCACTGCGAAAATAACTACTGCCACACGCAGCAGCGTGTTGTCCATTCCCATCCAGGCCCTGACGGTTCGCTCGCGCGGGGATTTGAAAGCCGATGCTGAAAAAGATAACGTCCAGGCCGCTGCGCCCGCGAGCGAGGCATCCAATGCTGCAAACGATAAAGAGGAAGTCCAGGGCGTGTTCGTCATTCGCAATCGCAAGGCCGAATTTCTACCGGTGCAGACCGGTATCACCGGCACCACCGATATCGAGGTGCTGAGCGGGTTGAAGACGGGTGACGAAATCGTTACGGGAAGTTACAAGGTGCTGCGTACTTTGCGGCCCGGAACTAGCGTAAAAATAGATAACACAGCCCCGAAGAAAGAAGAGGAAGGCTAGTCGCTGGTCGTTGGTCCTCGGTCGTTGGTCGTTGGCCGAATGCACGAAAACGAACGCTAGCGGCTCACGACCAACTAGCGGCCAAGGACCAACGACTAACGACCAGCTCAGTTGTTCGTCCAACAGGCAGCCAGCACCGGATCGGAGCGGGCAGGGTGTCCCGAGACCAGGAGAGAAAAATGGCAACCGCAGAAGTGATCAACATTGCGCAACCCGTAGTGTCGGCGCCGCCCGAATCGTGCATGATCTGCACCGAAGACCTGTGGAAGACCTACGACATGGGCTCGGAGCAGCAGGTGCACGCCTTGCGCGGCGTGAACATCCGCATCCAGCGCAATGAATACGTCGCCATCATGGGACCCTCCGGCTCCGGCAAGTCCACCCTGATGAACCTGATCGGCTGCCTGGATACGCCCAGCAAAGGCCACTACTGGCTGAACAGCCAGTTGGTCAGCGAACTGGACGACGACGAACTGGCGCGCATCCGCAATAAAGAAATCGGCTTCGTCTTCCAGACTTTCAATCTGCTGGCCCGCGCTACCGCCCTGCACAACGTCGAACTGCCGCTGATCTATGCCGGCGCCCCCGGCGAAGAGCGCGTGCAACGCGCCAAAGACGCGCTGACCTCAGTCGGCATGGAAACCCGCATGATGCACAAGCCCAACGAACTTTCCGGCGGCCAGCGCCAGAGAGTGGCCATCGCCCGCGCCCTGGTCAACCGCCCCTCCATCATCCTGGCCGACGAGCCCACCGGCAACCTCGACTCCCAGACCGGCAACGAAATCATGGCCCTGCTCGATCGCCTGCAAGCCAACGGCAACACCATCGTGCTGGTCACCCACGAACACGACATCGCCGAATACGCCCACCGCGTGATCTACATCAAGGACGGTGTGGTGGAGAAGGACGAGCGGAAAGCTGGGAGGTAGTCGTCGGTCGTTTAGTCGTTGGTCTTTAGTGTTAGTCTTCAGGAACACCCAGCCGGGAGGTTGGGCGTTTTTGTCTGGGAATCGTGCTTATACCACGTGAGTGCTCGTTATGGAGGGTACCCGGCGTCGGCGACTGCAGATCAATCTCGTTCAGAATCTCCACAACCCGCATCACGGCGTCCGCAATCGCACCAATACTTTGATCTGACTACCACCCTTCAAAAAGCGAAGAGCGAGTTAGTCAAGCCGCAAGCATTTATTATTAATGGTTTGCTTGCAGTTATTAACGCTAGACGTTATTAACGATACTAATTGAGCTATCTCTGTGATCAAGGGCTTCGCGGATCAAGGCACGAAAGTCTTCTGGGACACGGGCAAGAGCAAGGGAATGCCCCCGGCGAATCTGCGAAACGTGGCCAAGAGAAAACTGGCTATGCTTAATTCAGCCGCGAAAGCAGAGGATTTGCGAATTCCTCCCGGCAACAGACTGGAAGAGCCGCGGGGCGATAGGGAAGGGCAACACAGCATTCGGATCAACCAACAGTTCCGCGTGTGTGTTTTGTGTTCCGGGATGGTGATGTCTACGATGTGGAGATAACGGATTACCACAAACACTGAGTATGGAGAAAGAATCGTGAGTATTAAAAATAAGGGTCAGGCAGGCTGGGCGGTACATCCCGCAGAGATTCTTCGGGAGGAATTTCTGGGGCCTATGAATATTTCTGCTTACAGGCTGGCGGTGGAACTGCGTGTTTCGCCTCCTACGGTCAATGACATTGTTCGGGAGAAGCGGGGAATTACTCCTGAGATGGCTGCTCGTCTGGCCAAATATTTCGGGACTTCCGAGCAGTTCTGGCTGAATTTGCAAGATGCTTTTGCTGTTCATCAGGTCAAGCAGAAATATTCCAAAGAACTCAAAGCCATCAAGCCCATTGCTGCTGCGGCTCAATAGTCGTGACCGGCCGACTAGGAACCCCGCGATGGATGCGGGCCGCGCTTTTGATCTCTTGGGGTCTGAAATGCGGGGACAGACGGGAGGATCCCCAACTTCGACGGGTGGCCCTCTCAAGCCCGGTTTTGGCTTGAGTGGGGCAGTTCTACAGCTGGACAAAATCCTCCCGCCGCTCGTTCTCGTTTTTCTGCCGTCCATTCCGACTCGATCTCCTCCCGCTTTCACAGACGGTTGCGTAGTAGCGAAAACTGCTCCACTCCCACCGTGAAAACGCGTCAGTCCGCATGGCATGAGGAAGATGCAGTTCGCCAGTCCAGATCAGGTCTGTGACGTGAGAACACCCCACTCAAGCCAAAACCGGGCTTGAGTGGGCCACCGACCCGACAACTCTCACGCGCTAGACTCGAAGGCATCGTGGGCGCAAGCGAACAACAATTCTTTCGGCTCGGTGGACGGACTCGCAAGCGAGTCCGTTCACTCCGCTCAAGATGACAACGGAACGTTGGGGCTGGGTGCCCACTCTAAGCGGAGGATGCACGAAACATTCCTCTAACTTGTTGCGGCCGCCATCGTCTAAGATCGCATCAGGCGGCAAAATGGCACTTACTCCCCAAATTGCGGTTTCACCGGGTCATTCTCCAGCGGCGGTAACCGCTGCTCAAAAACGCTTCCGCCTCGAATCAGTCGACGTCCTACGCGGCGTCATCATGATCCTGATGGCGCTCGATCATACTCGCGATTTCTTTGGCCAATCGAGCATCAGTCCTACCAACCTGTCCCAGACCACGATTCCGCTATTCTTCACGCGCTGGGTCACGCATTTTTGCGCGCCGGTTTTCTTTCTGCTTACCGGCACGGGCACGTATCTCTCGCTGCGCAAGAAGTCTAAAAGCGAGCTGTCGCGATTTCTGTTCACCCGCGGGCTGTGGCTGATCTTCCTCGAGGCAGTGCTGTTCCGCTGCCTGGGATTGCAGTTTAATTTCGACTATCACCTGACGCTGCTCGATGTGCTCTGGGCACTGGGATGGGCCATGATCGTGCTTTCGGCGCTGGTGCATCTGCCCACGCCGGTGGTGACTGGCTTCGGCGTGGTGATGATCGCCGGGCACAATCTGCTCGATCGTATCCAGTCCTCCAACCCGGTTTGGACCATCCTGCATTCGCTTAATTTCATTGTGGCCACCCCGCGGCACTCCGTCTTCGTCGCCTACACGCTGATTCCATGGGTTGGAGTCACTGCCGTGGGATACGGTCTGGGACAAATCTATGGCTGGGCATCCGACCGCCGCAGGACATTCTTGTGGTGCGCCGGACTGGGAACGACGGCCGCCTTCATGATTCTTCGCGGCCTCAATATTTACGGAGACCCAGGCCGCTGGAGCTCGCAGAAATCCGCAGCCTTCACTGTGCTTTCGTTTCTGAATACCAATAAGTACCCACCGTCACTGTTGTTCCTGCTGATGACGCTGGGTCCGGCGCTGCTTTTTCTCTGGGCGGTAGATGGCGGCACTCCGCAATTCCTGCGGCCCGCGCTGGTCCTGGGCAAGGTACCGATGTTTTATTACCTGCTGCATTTCCCGCTGATTCATCTGCTCGCGGTGGTCGTATGCTACGCCCGTTACGGGCAGGCGCACTGGATGTTCGAGTCGCCCACCATCGACAAGTTTCCCATCACTCCGCCGCCCGGCTGGGGATTCTCCTTGCCGATTGTTTACCTGATCTGGCCTTCGGTCGTGATCGCGCTCTATCCCCCGTGCCGCTGGTTTGCCGCCCTGAAACAGCGCCGCCTCGACGCCTGGCTCAGTTATCTCTGAGGCCGCGAGCCTGCCCCTTTCGAACTCCGCGTGGGCGGCGGCTGCAACCGTGGAAGCATAGCCGAGCTGCGCCCGGCCTGGACGGGTCGGAGACCCGTCCCCACACAGACGGTGCGGAGCACAAAGAAAGCCTCTCTCGCGAGAGGCCTTTACTGAAAGCTGAACGGCATAGCTGAAAGCTTACTGCTGGGTGCTGCTGACTGGTTTCACGTCAGCGGTGTCCGCCGGCTGAGTGGGATGAGCTTCAAAGAACGAGTGGTCATACAGACTGCGATACATGCGTCCGGAAATCTCCGCTGCTTTCGGCCCGAAGGTCGGACGGCCGCCCTGCAGGAAGACCACGACCACAATGCGGCCCACGTCCGAATTGGCGTAGGAGGCAAACCATCCGAAGCGGGTGCCGGCCTTGGAGCAGGTCCCGGTTTTTCCCAGAATCTCTTCTTCGTTGAAATTCACCCGGACACTGCGCGCCGTGCCGTAGCTCACGGCCGCCGCCATGCCATCGGAAATTTCAGGAATCAGGGGTGCGATGTCGAGGTGGCGCTTGACCCGCGGTTCAAAGTTCGCCACTTCGTCCGGTGTGGTGGGATGCTGCAAGTAGTAAAGAGTGCCGCCGTTGGCGATGGCGGAAACCATGGCACCCAGCTGTAGCGGCGTCATGGAAACACCCTCTCCGAAGGAGCACATCTTGCCTACGCCACCCAGCCGGGAGGAAATTTCGTGTTGCGGATAAGTCCCGAGGTGTTCGCCCTCAATGTTGTATCCGGCCAGTTCACCCAGTCCGAACTGGTGGGCGTAGAAGCTGACTTTTTCAAATCCCAGTTTGCGGCCCAGGGCCTCGAAGTAGGCGTTGTTGGAGTGGGCCAGGGCGGTTGTGAGGTTCATGCGGCTGCGGCGGCCCAGGGCGATCTGGGTATCTTTTGTAATCAGGTCTTCGCTCAATGCCGCCAGCGCGACAGAAAGCTTGATGGTCGAGCAGGGTTGTGCGCCGCTGGAAAGGGCCAGCTTCTGGTTCACCATGGCCAGCACCCGGCCGCTGGTCGGCTCGATGGCCAGCACGGTGCCGTTCATGTTGCCCAAGGCGTCGATGGCGGCCTGCCGAACAATCGGATCTTCGCCCTCACTGACATCGCCTTCGGTGACATCGTTGGTGAACGAGCTGGCGGTAAAGCGCTCGTAGTGGCGACGGCGGTGGCTGCGTCGGGCGCGAGCCGTCCGGACGGTGCGGCCGCGGCTGCGCGACAGCTTGCTCAGGCGTTTCCGCGTCCGCGGTCCTTCACTCACCGTCTGTGACTTGGATTTTCCGGAGGTCAAGGAACGGGTACTGACCGTGGCTGCCTTTCCATACTCAGGAAGCACGATCAATATGGTTGCTATTAGTAGGCCAAGTACCGCAAAACGTTTCTTCGGAATCACTAGATTCTTTTCCCCATCCCCGGTTCGGATACCAGAATAAGATGCACGAGACTTGCCAAGCCCTCATATCCCCTGGCTGAAGCGCTATAACTCTTCGACAGTATGGGACTTATTGTCCGGCGGATCAACTTAAAATGTACTTTGTTACCCAGCTCGTACCTTGTTTATAAACTCATGAATTAAAGGGATTTGGGTCATTTTATACGACTGATTACCGCCCTTTCGTAACGGAAGGCAAATTACTTCCTCGGCACTACCAATGTGGAAAACCTTTTCTCTTTCCAGCCAGGGATTTTCCGCCATGGCACTGCTTCACTGCCGATATTTCGGCAGGCATGAGGGCTTGAAGCTGGGCACAGGCGCTTAGCCGATTTCACATTCTGCGGCCCAAAATCTACAATCTTCCATCTGAATTCTGAAATCCCCAGATTGGACTGCCATGAAAGACTGCCTGTTCTGCCGCATCATTGCTGGTGAAATCCCTGCCAAGAAGGTCTTCGAGGACGAGCACACCCTCGCCTTCGAGGACGTCAATCCGCAAGCTCCTACGCACGTGCTTGTGGTTCCCAAAAAACACGTTGTCGGCCTGAAAGAAGCGTCGGCCGAAGATGCGGAGATCGTCGGCCTGTGCCATCTGGCCGCGGCTCAGATTGCCCGCCAGCGCGGCATCGAAAACGGCTATCGCACCGTGTTGAATGTGGGGCCTGGAGCCGGCCAGTCGGTGTTCCACCTGCATGTGCACCTGCTGGGCGGAAGAAATCTGAAGTGGCCCCCAGGCTAAATGGAGAAGAAAATGTGCGCCAGCTGTACCCGATGGGATCCAGGGTGGCGCTGTCTAGTTCGTCGTTTCTGCTTCCGGGGCGCCGTGACGGCGTAGCAGTTGGGGCAGGTTCTGCGAGAAAGCCGAGCGCGGCAATACCATGTCGCAGCCCACTTCGTGCGCCTTCATCTTTAAGTCTCCCTGCACGTGCGACAGGAAGCCGATGATCGACGTCCCCTTCTTCAATTTGGTCTTGAGTTTGGGGATCAGGCTGAGAGGCTTGGCGTTGGCATTATTCATGTCGAAGATGATCAGCGACGGCTTCTCTTCGCCATTCTGCTTCATGTGATCGAGCAGGTCCTTCTCCGTCTTGACGAATTCGACCTTCACATTCAGCTTGCGCGCCGTCTCCTGGATCTTGGCCTGAAAGAACAGGTCGTCAACGAAGGCGAAGATGCGAGAGTTGCCGTTATCGACCTGAGGCAGCGGCTCGGGCTCGAGGGGAGCATAAGCAGGGGCGAATCCAGGGCGCATCCGTCCTGGCCTCGATCCGTTATTCCCGCCCAGGGTGGCGCGGTAGCTGTGATCCATAGGAGCGCTGTAAATGCCGCTGTGTTGTTGCTGGCGGTCGCGGCCGTTGGGCGCGCCACCACGATTAGGCGGACGACGCCCGCGTCGCCGCTTGCTTCTCCCTCCCCCACCACCGGAGGGATGTCCGGGTCCTGCATTCATATTGTTCTCGTTTTATCTGTGCATTCAGTCCGCCCGAAGGGGGACTCGATTTCGCCGATCGCCATTTCGCCGATCGCTGACAATGACCGCTTTCTGGTAAAACCTCGCTTCGGACACAGGCATGCACCATGTGCCGAAAACCCCGTGCGGCTGAAACTCACGCGTGAATGTCTTTATTCCGTATGGCGTCTGGAGCCAGGGGGCGCGGAGGGCCAGCTAGAGAGCATGGCCACTGGAAACACCTATGATGTTACCCCCCCCCAGCAGGGAGCGCAAGTCCTAAGTCAGGTAGTTTTGCACAATAGTAACGGGGTGCGGTTCCCAAGCGCGGGTGGGAACGAAAGCCAGGTGTGAACCAGGGACCCAAACTTGGGGCCCAGCCCCGGGGGGGAACTTACTGACCGCTCATCTCCCGCGCCCACTGCATCGCCTGCCAGTATTGTTCAGCGACTTCGCTTTCCGCCAGCTTCAGCGATCTGGACACTGCAGCACTTCCCTGCCAATCTCCCGACTCCTGCGCCAGCATCAGCTGGTACAGCGGTCGCAGGTGGCTGGTTTCGCCCAGAAGTACGGCCTTGGTCTCCTGATCGATGGACACCTTCTCCAGCACTTCCGACATGGGAATCTCAAGGATCGCATCCATCAGGGAGAGCAGCCCGAGCAGGAACAAATCGGATTCGCCGTGCTTGATCTTGGACGAGAGCAATTCGCAGAAGCGGGCCCGCACCATGGCGGAAAGCACCAGGTCGCTCGACTTGTTCTGTCCCGCGGCCAGCGTGACCACCAGCCGGACCCAGCGCCTGACCTCCCGTTCTCCCATGATCGCGAGGGCGTGCCGCACGGAGTGGATCTCGCTGGCAAAACCGAAGCTGGCGGAGTTCATGTAGCGCAGCAGGCGATAGCACAGCGAGGCCTCGCCCTTGATGGCGTTTTCGATTTCCCGCGGTTCCAGTTCAGGCTTGGAAACTACCTGCAGCATCTTTATGTAGTTGAGCCGGTTGCCGGGAACGGCGTGCGTTCTGACCGTCTCCGGCTTGCGAAAAAAGTAACCCTGGAAGTAGGCAAAGCCCGCCTTCTGGGCGGCCAGAAATTCCTCGCGGGTTTCAACCTTCTCGGCCAGCATGCGGCAGCGCCACGGTCCGTAGCGCCTCACCAGCGCGGCACGCTGCTCGGGAGTGGTGCTGCGGACATCGACCTTGATGATGTCGGCCACGTCGGTCAGTGCTTCCCGTCTGTCATCCACCCCGAAGTCATCGAGCGCGATCATGTACCCGGCTTCCTTGAGGCGCTGGCAAGCAGCCATTACCAGTTCATCCGGTTCCACGCTTTCCAGAATCTCGACCACGGTTAGGCTAGAAGGCAACAGGGTTACATAGTCCTTCAACAGCATGTCGCGAGTGCAGTTGACGAAGGCGCGGCCGCCGTTGCACAGGACGTCGAGTCCCATGATCAGCGAACTATCCAACATGATTTTCGAGGCTGCCTCAGGATCTTTAGGGCAGAAATAGTCCTCGATGCCGTCGCGAAACAGCAGTTCATAGCCGAAGACTTTCTCGTCCTTGGTAAGAATCGGCTGGCGGGCGACAAAACGCAGTCCAGGCCCAGGAACAGCCTTGGGCCCACGAGGGTCGGGTGCGGGTGCAGGAGCGTTCACGCCCCCTTTATCGGCATGTCGGCAGAAAATGTTCAAGTCCGATTATGATTGCGTTATGCACCCTGAAACTACCCTCCGCCACCCCATGCTCATCGACCGGGAAGGCATCGCCAGCACTTATGGAACAATCCGTCCCCATGTCCGGCGCACACCCGTAGTGGAAGTCGCCGGCTCGGATTTCGGCCTCGACGGTATCCGCCTGGTCCTCAAGCTGGAGTCACTGCAGCATGCCGGATCATTCAAGGCCCGGGGAGCATTCGCCAACCTGCTGCTGCGCGATGTCCCTGCAGCGGGCGTGGTCGCGGCCTCGGGCGGCAATCACGGCGTGGCTGTGGCCTTTGCCGCCATGAAGCTGAAGAAGCCGGCCAGAATCTTCGTTCCGGAAGTGGCGTCGCCGACCAAGTTGGAGCGCATCAGAGAATGCGGCGCCGACCTGGTGATCACCGGAGAACGCTATGCCGATGCGCTGGCCGCGAGTGCGGAGTGGGTGGCACAATCCGGAGCACTCGTCATCCACGCCTACGATCAGTGGGAAACCCTGCTGGGTCAGGGCACGGTGGGCCTGGAGTTTGAAGAGCAGGCTCCCCGGCTCGACAGTCTTATCGTAGCGGTGGGAGGAGGCGGACTAATCGGTGGTATCGCTGCCTGGTATGGAGAACGAATCAAAATCATAGGCGTGGAACCCGAAGCCGCGCCCACTCTCACCCGGGCGTTAGAGGCGGGGCGCCCGGTTGACGCTGAAGCGGGAGGCATCGCCGCTGACTCGCTGGCCCCGAAGCGAGTTGGCGAACTCACGTTCCCCATCGCCCAGGCGCATGTAAAGCATGTGCTGCTGGTTTCCGACCAAGCCATTCAGCAAGCTCAGTGTGCGCTGTGGAAAGTGCTGAGGGTGGTCGCCGAACCGGGTGGTGCAGCCGCCTTCTCGGCCCTTCTGTCGCGGCGCTACCAGCCACAGCTAGGAGAGCGGGTAGGCGTCCTGGTCTGCGGCGGCAACACCACAGCCGTCGATCTGTAGCTTTGGTGCGTGGGTCAGAGTTGGTGCTGGTGTGGGTCGGAGATGTGGTGTGTGGGTCGGACACTCCTGTGCGACGCTCTTGAAGTTGCCCTTAGGAAATAAGACCATCAGGTCAAAAAACAACATCAAAACCCAAAATCAAAGGCGTCGGACAGGGGTGTCCGATCCACATTGGACGTCCCACCCGGCCTACTGTACGGTTACGGCGACGCTGGCGGTGTGGGACAACGAGCCGCTGGTGGCCGTCACTGTAATGTTGTAGGTGCCTTTGGGCGTTCCGCCGGTCTGTGCGGATCCGCCGCCGCTGCTGCTCCCGCCGCCACAGCCGACGCCAGCAGCGAAAAATACCAGCAGCATGAGTCCCAGCCCCGTGATGCGACGACGGCGCGAGGGCACGCCAAGGAAACAAATGCCGGCAAAAAGGGCGCCGGTGCTGCCTGCCAACCAGCCCCATCCCGGTGGACCCTGCGCCAAACCGGAAGCACCGGAGAGCACGTGCGGCGCGGTCGTGGAGATAGTAAGGCTTGCCGTCTGACTCGATCCACTCAGTGAAACCGATGCTGGAACGCTGCAGGTCACGCCCGCGGTAGTGGATGCTGGAGTCAGCGCGCAGGCCAAATCCACCGTGCCTGCAAAACCGTTGGTTGGGGTGACGGTGATGGTCGAAGTGCCGCCTTGTCCCGCTGAAGTGATGCTTACAGGAGTGCCACCCACGGAATAGTCTGGAGTCAGCACAAAGCCGGGCCATGTGGTCGCCAGCACATTGGCGTTGACCGAGCCCAGGCCGGTGACCAGGTCGTATCCGGCAGCAGCGCTGTACCCGATCTGAAAGGGAGCTGAGGTAGGACAACGTAGCGACGCGGAACCGCCGGACGGCGTGCCCGACGTGCAGGGAACAATATTGTCGCCAGTCGTGATGTCGTGAAACGCACCCGTTCCTCCCAGGCTGTAAAGGGTGGGATTGATGTTACCCAAACCGCCTGATTGCGTCGCCTGGTCGAGGATCGCGACAATTCCGGCAAAGGCCGGTGAACCCACCGATGTTCCGCCAACCGGCGAAAGGTTCCCAGCGCTGTCTCTGAATCCACTCGTACAACTTGTGGCGCTTGATCCACTCGACGTGACCGCAGCCTGCGAACATATAAGCGAGCCGTCGTGGTTGGGGGAAGCGGTCAAAGAGACATCAGGAACATCGCGATGACCGTCGGCGGGGGTCAGGGCGGTCTGCCAGGCGGGCTTGTTAAACACTGTGCTCACTCCGCCGCCGGTGGCGGAAAGACCTCCCGTCGGGGTAGCGATCGAGGCGGCGGTGTCATTCCAGGCGATTTCCGGAATATAGATCAGGGCCGAACTGATATTGTCGTTCCCACCCGTGGTGCCGCCCCAGTACGGTGGATCGGCGCTGGCGTCGCCTCCAGATACTGTGCCGGTAGCATCTCCGGTAAATTCAGCGCCGCCGACGGCCGTCACCTCGGGAACGCTGGCCGGCGAATCTACCGCGAGGCCGTGGGTGGCAGACTTGGCGGTTTGCAATTCACAGTCTGCGGCTCCGGCATCGCCCGATGCAGCCGTGACCGTCTGGCCCTGTGAATTGGCCTGCTGAATGTCGGTTCGCAGGGTGGCAGTAAATGAACCCAAATTCGCTTCGCAATTACCGTAGCTGGTGCTGATCACCGGCGCCAGGTCGTTGTCGATGGCATATTCGAGCGCGTTAAAAACGTTCTGGCTGGAATTGCTGCCGGTGTACACGTAGAGAATCGCTGCACCCTTAGCCACGGCGCCGGACCACTCCACGTCGAGATCGGCCTCGACTTCGTCGCCGGCAGAGAACCCGGTGCCGTTCACCGTCACCAACTGAAGATTTCTAGGGGGCAACCCGGCAGCGCTGCGGAAGGCATCAATATCGGCGGTATTAATCTGGGTCTGTCCCACGACGGCGATCGTCTCTCCCGTTCCATCGAGTCCGCTGTCGTATAGGGGTTTGAGGTTATAGATCGTCGCAAAATCGCCGGGTGCCACGAAATGACTTCCCGAGACATGCGAGGTGAAGTTCGGCCGAGCCACGCGCGCGCGGGGCCGGGGACGGAAGGTTTCCAAACCGCGGACGCCGAGCACCATGCCGGAAATCGCCTCCGGAACGGAGATCTCTGTGGCATTCGCCAGGCTCGTCTCTCCGTTCCACAGGTAGCGGTGAAGCTCGGTGTGGAAGACGCTTTCCACCTGGGCCGCAGTTCCACTGAAGAAGACGCGGGTGCGGGCGCGGGAGAGGCCGTCCACAGTCAGGCCTTGCGATTTCAGCCACGAAGTCACCTGCTCGAGGTCGCTGGCGCTCATGCCAAAGCGCGCCGCGTACTGCTCCGGAGTCAGCCACTTGCGATAGTTGGCCGAGTGCGGGTCCTGCTGTTCCGCGAGTAATTTGTCCAGTTCAGCCTGCTGGGCGGGGTCCAGCTTGAATACGATGGCGGCGTGGTTGATGCTCATGTTGCCTTCAACGCGGCCCTGATCGAGCGCCATGAGAGTCCGGGGATTCGGTGATGAAAGCACGACCGGTTCGGTGTCGGCAATCCTCCGCGTGATGCGGTTGTGGGTTTGCGCCGAAGCTGCGCCCGCCAAGACTATCAGGGTAAAGATGAAGACAACGCTGGAGATCACAACCCTCTTGCGGATCGGGCGGATCGGGCAGACCGGGGTCCTGGGCATTACTGCTCTCCTGTGAATATCTAGTTTGTCGCGTTGTGCCGGTGGCCAAGGCCGGCGGTCGCCATTCTGAATATGGATTCAGATTAGCCCAGCAAAGGATGTACGCCAAGTGACCGAGGTTTAGAAAGAAGGGCATGTCCGGTCTCGCGTCTCGGGGCCACTCTAGCCGGAATGCGGACGTCAGCGGGCACATTACCCCGGCCGCGTTCACCGTTTCATTCCGCGCAAGGGGGCATTATTTATTCCGGGCAGATCGCGGCGGCGATGGCATAGATCAACGCAGCTCCTCCGCTCGTTGTGGGTACGGAGCGCCCAGCTACTTTTCAGTTCCTGGTGAGCTGGCCCAACCACGTGGATGGTGACTCCCCATCACATCGGAGGGATGAGATGGTGGGCGCTGTAGGATTTGAACCTACGACTTCCACCGTGTGAGGATGGCACTCTACCGCTGAGTTAAGCGCCCAACTCGACTGCCGCTATATTCTAGCAAACGAACCAGTTTCGCGTATCCTGAGAGCGTGGTAGCCTGATCGTGCTGCGGCTTCCGGCCGGTCAAGCGGTCTCTGCCGGGGCGCAGGCGCCACACTGCGATGCCAACCGACCCCAGACCCGCCAAAGTAACCGTAGCCCACAGTACCAAAGGCACTTCCAGAGGGGATCCGGAAGCGGACGAGGCGCAACTTTCGTCCTCTTCAGGGGTTGAAACAGATGTGAGCAGCGTAGCCATGGATCGCGGGTTACTCGCCATGGGGGGCGTGCCGCAGCAGGCACCTTTCGCGGGCGAAGCAGGGGTGTCCGGCGCAGGGCTCAGCGATGCCGACATCATGCTGCAGGTGAAAGCCGGCGACGATTCGGCGTTCGAATATCTGGTGCAGAAATACCGCCGGCCGATGGTGAGCTTCATGTTCCGCATGGCGCACAACAATGCTGCCGCGGAAGATCTCGCCCAGGAAGTTTTTCTGCGGGTTTATCGCTCGCGCGAAAGTTACGAGGCCAGCGCCAAGTTCACCACCTGGCTGTATCGCATCGCGACCAATCTGGCGGTCAATCATGCGCGCGATACGCGCCACGAGCGTCCCGAGAATACCGTCAGCCTGGACGAACCGGACCAGGAGAGCGGACACACCCTCGACCTGCCCGACCACACCCCCAGCGCCGAGGACGCGATCGTGCGGAGGGAGCGGGTAGCCGCCATTCGGCAGCGCGTGCAGGCCCTGCCCGAGCGACAGAGAATGGCGGTAGTGATGCACAAATATCAGCAGATGGAGTATCGCGAGATTGCCGATGTATTGAAGTTGAGCGAATCGGCCACCAAGTCCTTGCTGTTTCGTGCTTATGAAACGCTGCGCGAACAGCTCAAAGAGTTTGTGTAAAGGAAGCACTTATGAAGTGCAATGAAGCCCGTGAAGTAATGCCGGATGTGGCCGCTGGACTCACCGCGGTCACGCCCGAAGTAAAGGCCCATCTCGACTCCTGCGCGGAGTGTGCCGGCAAGCTCGAGGCCTTCCGCCAGACCATGTCACTGCTGGACGAGTGGCAAGCGCCGGATCCGTCGCCGTATTTTGATGTCCGCATGCGCGCCCGTTTGCGCGAGGAAAGCGCAAAGCAAACCGCCGGGTGGATGCGCTGGCTGCGTAAACCGGTGCTGGCGGCTTCGTTTGCGCTGCTCATGGTGGTCGGCGTAAGTCTGGTTCAGATGAACAGCGGTGAGCGGGGAAGCAATGCCGTGTCTCCCCTGGCGGCAGTGGGCCCGCAAGCTCCGGCAGAGCCGGGCACGGCGGTGGGAGATTTGCAGGCGCTGGAGAAAAATCAGAATCTGTACTCCGACTTCGATGTGCTCGATGACCTCGCGGTGCAGTCGGATGTGACCGCCAATCCGTAGGCATTTCGTGGTCTCTTATGGCAGTCGTTTTGTGGTGCCGGATTTGGATCGCTGGTGGCGAGGTGCGAATCGGGAGAATTACAAACAGTGTCCGTACTAAAGTCCATCACGATGAAGGCAGCGACGGCGGCCCTGGTGCTGGCGTGTGCCACTTCTCCTGGTTGGGCCCAGGGCCGTTTCGCTGAAAAACGCCAGCTAAGGCAAGAGGCACGGCAACAAGCACGGGGCAATCACGCGGGACAGTGGTTGCGCCGCTACAAGGACCTGCCTCCCGATCAGCAGCAGAAAGCTCTCGAAAACGATCCCCAGTTCCGCAGCCTCCCGCCGGCGCGGCAGCAGATATTAAGGGAGCGGCTGCAGCACTTCAGCAGCCTCCCGCCGCAGCAGCAGAACCGCATCCTGCAACGCATGGAAACCTGGGAGCACCTGACTCCTGACCAGAAGCAGCAGGCGCGGCAGCTTTTTTCGCAACTCAGAGATCTGCCTCCGGATCGTCGCCAAAAACTGCGAACCGCGATCCGCGATCTCAGCGCCATGCCTCCCGCGCAGCGTCAGCAGGTCATTGAATCCGATCGCTTCAAGAGTGAGTTCACGCCCCAGGAGCGCGGACTGCTGAGCAGCGCGTCGCAATTGCCTCTTGCCCCGGCCGAAACTGCGCCGAACGAACCCGCACCCGAAGACTAGGTGGCTTCGCGATCCAAGCGCGATCTCCCGAACAACCCCGAGATCATCGTGAGGGAGTCTAGTCGTGGAGAATCTGGCGTGCACCCACCCAATCCCCCGTCCGCCGCATGTGTGCTCCACGTCAGATGCTTCGCAAGCTTAAAATGACAACACCGCGCAGTTGCAAAGTCTCCCCCTTCACGGCGACAATCCTGTATGGCCCCTGACGACTCACGCGACACCCGCGTCGCCGTGATTGAGAATCCGTTTCAGCCCGGCGCGATGGTGCTTATGACCCTGGGAAATCCTCGGGAGAAATTCTGGGGCGCAATTCTGGCTTTGACTACCCAGGGACTCAGCCTCGCCGGCATCGAACTGGGTTCGTTCGAAGAGCTGGTTTCCATGATCAAAGCAGGCGGTCCCGCTTCTTCGGGTGTGCTCTTCTTTCCCATGCATCGCATCGAGCGGGTGGAGCTTGATTTCCCGGATGGCAACATTCCTTCCCTTTCTCAGCGTTTCACCGCCAAGACCGGCCTGGATCCGGCTTCGGTGCTCACCGCCAATCTGGCCGCCGGGTTCCATCCGGGCGGAGAGCTGAAATGAAGTTGTCCCAGCTGCTCACTGCGCCCAACCAGTTGACCTTGCTGCGCATGATGTTCGTGCCCTTCATCGTGATCAATCTGGTGGCCGGCCACTACCGCTGGGCGCTCGTGCTATTTGTGCTGGCGGGTTTCAGCGACGGCCTGGATGGACTACTGGCACGGACGCTTAAGCAGCAGACCTTGCTCGGCCAGTACCTAGACCCCATCGCGGACAAGCTTCTGCTCAGTACCATGTTCATGGTGCTCGCTATTCTGCATAAGATTGCGTGGAAGTATACCGTGCTCGTCTTCAGCCGCGATATCTCGATCCTGTGCGCCAGCGCGGTGCTCTACGCCATCGCCGGCCTGCGCGACTTCCGTCCCAGCATCTTTGGCAAGGCCAACACCTTTGCCCAGGTGGCGGCGATTTTCTTCGTGATGCTGTTTCAGATCAGGCACAGCCGCTGGATCTGGCTCACGCAGACCACATTTCTCCATGCCACGGTGGCTTTCACCGTGGTTTCGGCACTGCACTATGTCTTTCTGGTGGGTCAACGCCTGCACGCTGCGAACCAAGCCCCTGCCGAGGTCACGAAATCGGCGGGGGGCGTAGTTGGTCAGTTTCCGAAAACTTAACCACGAAAGGCACGAAGGTACCCGAAGGAAACCAGTGAGACCAAGGCCTTCGTGGTACTTCGTAGTTCATGCATTTTGCGGGTTGTACCTCGCACCTGACTACTCCGGCAGGATCTCGATTTGACCCTGTTTCCCGTGTCCCCCTAGAATGAACGATTCTGTCCGCAAGTTTTTCCACACATGGCTTTGCGCCTGTACAACACGCTGTCTGCCAAGATCGAAGAATTCCATCCCCTGGAAAATAATGAAGTGAGGATGTATGCCTGCGGGCCCACCGTGTACGACTACGGTCACATCGGCAACTTCCGGACCTTTGTCGCGGTCGACATTTTGCGCCGTTTCTTGCTGCAGAGCGGGTTCCGGGTTCGCCACGTCATGAACATTACCGACGTGGACGACAAGATCATCCGCAACTCGACCAAGGAGGGGTTGAGCGTCAAGGCCTACACCGCGAAATATGAGAAGGCGTTTCTCGAAGACAGCGCGACACTGAACATCGAGCAGCCGGTTCTGGCCCGCGCCACCGACTATATCGAAGAGATGGCGCACTTCGTCGCGGCCCTGGTAAAGAAGGGCTTTGCTTATCGTACGGACGACGGGTCTTATTACTTTCGCATCGCCAAGTTTCCCGCCTACGGCAAGCTGTCCAGGAAAGATTTCGGGGGAATGGAAGACGGTGCGCGCGTGGACGTGGACGAGTACGAAAAAGACAATGCCCGCGACTTCGCGCTATGGAAGGCACCCAAACCAGGGGAAGCATTTTGGGAGAGTCCGATAGGACGGGGACGTCCCGGCTGGCACATCGAGTGCTCTGCCATGTCCATGGAGGAATTGGGAGAAACGTTCGACCTGCATGCCGGAGGCGAAGACCTCATCTTCCCCCATCATGAAAACGAAATCGCCCAGTCCGAAGCGCTGACCGGAAAGCCTTTTGTACACTTCTGGTTCCACGCCCGTTTTCTTCTGGTCGAAGGCGAAAAGATGTCCAAGAGCGCGGGCAATTTCTTTACCTTGCGTGACTTGGCGCTCCGGGGTTACAAACCCTCTGCCATCCGCCTGTTGTTGGCGTCCGTTCCCTATCGCCACCAGTTGAACTTTACCTTCGACGGATTGAAACAAATGGCAAGCAACGTGGAAAAGTTGCGGAATGTCCAGTTGCGCCTGAAGACCGGCCAATTCCCCGCCGGTTCCACCGATTCGAATCCGGCCGCCGAAGCCGTGGAACGCATGACTTCCGCTCTGAACGACGATCTCAACACGGCGCAGGCCCAGGCCGCCATCTTTGACATGGTGCGCAAGACCAACATCGCGATCGACAGCGGACAGATGAAGGAAAACGATGTTGCGCCGCTGCTGGCCGCGCTCGACAAGTTTGACGAAATCTTTGCCGTTCTGCGAGATGACGATGCGCCCAAGATGAAAGCGGTTCTGGATTGGGCGAAGGCCGAGGGACGAGAGCAGGACATCAGTCAGGAGTTGCTTGATGCCGTCGGAACACTGAGTCTGTCTGATACCGCGATCGAAGAGAAAATTGCGGAGATGGAAGCCGCTCGTCGGGCGCGTAATTTTCAGGCATCGGATGCCATCCGCGCCGGATTGACTTCAGCCGGCCTGCTCGTCGAAATCACTAAGGATGGGGTTCGCTGGCGCAGAAAGTAGATTCCCTGCTACACGCGCGGCAGACTTTTTCTCCAGCCCGCCCTTCCCATGTTGCGCCGTTACCTCCTGCTTCCCCAGGGAATTGGAACTACGGTCTCGCCCTGTGCCGCCACCTGTGTCCACCCTCCGGCATCCAGCAACGAGATGTATCCTCCCGCAGCCAGCTGCAGCGGATGCAAGACGCGCCGCTTGAAGTCCACACGATCGGCATGTGCGGGCTCAAACCACGAGGGCGTAATGAAATCAGAAACCAGCACGCCATCGATCTCGTAACCCAACCGGTCGGCTTCGACGGCGTCACAGACTTCCAGCGCATAAATCTTTCCGTCCGAACCTTGCGCGCACCAGTTGATCCACGGGTCGGCCAGCATCTCGAGTAACTCGTGGCTCAGTGTGACCGTCCACGACCCGCCACTCTGGAGATCAAGACCCGCAAAGACCTTGCCCAAGGGTGTTCTCTGGCTGGTCAATTCGTGATAGCCGAGCGCGCCCGCCTGATCCGGGTTGTCAGTCACGGAAATCTGCCACCATCCTTCGGCAAGCGGCTCCTGCCCGGGCAAGAACGTCAACTGGCAATCCGTTTCCCAATAGGCCCTGAAATCGACCGTGACCTGACGTTGCAAAGCTGGAATCGCAGCCGCGACCCGCTTGTCGCTCAGGGCAGGTGGGTGCATTCGTAATCGCAATCACCGGTAGCGTCATCTGGAAAACCTCGAATGCAACTGAGAACAGAGAACTGGTTTCCGGCAACTGGTTTCTGGCAACTGGTTTCCGGCAACTGGTTTTTGAGTTTCTGGCTTCGAGATCTTCAGTTCCCAGTTTCTAGGCGGTTATCGTAAGACTCGTTCGCTGAGCGCGGCATCAAGGGCTGCGTTGCCGCTGGGGGCGCACACCTGCTGGTTCCACTGCCGCTTCAAGTCTGTGGGGTGAGGAATGGCGGTGTTGAGCCGCGAGGTCTTCGCCGATGCTGACGGTGGCTGCGGAATCAACGAGGCAAAACTGCTCACGCTGGTGAGGATCAGGTTCACTGCGGCCGTGATTCGCGCAGAAAGCGCCGGGTCGCTGACGTGGGCTGCCTGCAGGAGTGCCGGCAGGTTCTGGTTCATGTCCTGAATCAGACTCTCGATCTTCTGTAGTGTGTCCGGGCTCGGACTCGTTTTGTAGGAGTTGTATAACGACTGCAGAAGTGTCAGATCTTTGCTGGCCTCGGCGGAGATGTTCTGGATGGCCAGGGCCTCGGCGGGAGTCAACTGCTTCCCCGCTTGCAGGGTTGCCACCAACGCCGCGATGTTCAAGGCGTGTGTAAGCACCGGCAAATCGGCCAAGGCCACACTGATCCACTGGGCGCTGCAACCGGTGGTGATTAGTGAAATGCTCAGAACAATGGCCAGCAAGGTTTTGCTCATCGAATTCGCCTTCATGATTGTTTTTCTCCCTGATCAATTTCCAAAAGCTGCGCTCGGCCGGACAGCCAGCCCCCGCCGCGGCCGGTGGCCAAAAATAAAATCGCCATCAGCCGAAGCCGATGGCGATTGTCTGTACAACAAGAACCTGAAACTTCTTTACTTACGCTGCCTTTTCGCTCGCTTGCGCGACCCGCAAAATCGTGCTCTCGTCGAAATGCCGACCCAAAATCTGCAATCCGATGGGCAACTTTTCTTTGGTTTGGCCACAGGGCACGGAAATTCCCGGGATCCCCGCCAGGTCCGCGGTCACGGTGTAGATGTCCGCCAGATACATGGCCAGCGGGTCGTCCACTTTTTCGCCCAGCTTGAAGGCTGCCGTGGGACTGACCGGAGCCACGATAGCATCCACCTTCCGGAACGCCTCTTCGAAGTCACGGGTCAGCAAGGTGCGCACTTTTTGTGCCTTCAGATAGTAGGCATCGTAGTAGCCCGCGCTCAGCGCGTAGGTTCCCAGCATGATGCGGCGCTTTACTTCCGCGCCAAAAGCCTGATCGCGGCTGCGGCGGTACATTTCCGAAAGTGCATGCGCATCCTTGGCCCGGTATCCATAGCGCACACCATCAAAGCGGGCCAGGTTCGATGAAGCCTCCGCCGTGGCCACAATGTAGTACGCCGGGATAGCATACTTTGTGTGGGGCAGCGACACTTCCACGATGTCGCAGCCCTGCTGGGCCAGTTTCTGAATCGCGGCTTCGATCGCGCTGCGAACTTCCTTGTCCAGACCTTCTCCCAGATACTCTTTGGCCACGCCGATCTTCAGTCCGCGTACCGGTTTGTCCAACTCGGCGACGTAATCCGGGACCGGAACATCGGCGGAAGTGGAATCCATGGGGTCGCGGCCAGCAATGGTTCGCAACACGATGGCGGCATCCTTCACCGTCTTCGTCAGCGGGCCAATGTGATCGAGCGACGAAGCAAACGCAATCAGGCCGTAGCGTGAAACCCGGCCGTAGGTGGGCATCGTCCCCACCACGCCACAAAATGAAGCAGGCTGACGAATCGAACCGCCTGTGTCCGAGCCCAGCGTCGCCACCGCCATGTCCGCAGCCACGGCTGCCGCCGATCCTCCGGAAGAACCGCCCGGAACCCGGCTGAGATCGCGCGGATTGTGCACGGGCTTCCATGCTGAGTTCTCGTTTGACGAACCCATGGCGAATTCGTCGCAGTTCAACTTGCCCAAGACCACGGCGCCAGCGGCCTCGAGCCGGGCCACGGCAGTGCAATCGTACGGCGGAACATAATTACCCAATATTTTTGAACCCGCCGTGGTGCGAACACCCTTAGTGACCATCACATCTTTGATTGCGACCGGCACACCGCCCAGCGGCGGAAGCTTCTCGCCCTTTGCGGCGAGCGCGTCCATCTCCGCGGCTTTGGCCAGCGCGCGCTCTTTCGAAAGAGTCAGGAACGCGCCAATCTTCGGATCGTCACTTGCGATCTTGGCGTAAAACGACTCCGCCAGCGCCACAGCGCTGGTTTTGCGTTCCTGCACGGCGGAGCGGGCGGCATCAATGGTTAGCAGCTCTAGATTCACAGGGCGGTTCGTTGGTCGTTGGTCGTTGGTCGTTGATTTTTGGATTTTGGCATTTGGCTTTAGCCAACGGCCAGCGGCCAACGACCAACAACAGTTTTCCAGCTATCTCTCAATCACCTTGGGCACCTTGAAGAATGTTCCATCTGAGTCCGGAGCATTCTCCAAGGTCACGTCATGGGGCAGCGACTTGCGCAAGCCTTCGTGGATATCTTCGCGGCTGGCATAGGAGAAGCGCTCAGTTCCCTGCTTCGACTGATCCACGCCGTAGCGGTCCGAAACCTGCGCCATGGGTGGGACATTCGTCGTGTCCAACTCGTTCAGGCTGTCAATGTGACCGAGAATGGAGTTCAGGTCGCGCACCATACGGGTGCGCTCTTCCGCGGTCAACTCCAGGTTCCCGAGATCGGCTACATAAGCGACATCCTTTTCGGTAACTTTCATGTTCTCGCACTTTGTGGGGCGCGGGCGCCCCCGCCCGGCTCCAAGACCACAAACTCAATCCGGGTCACGCTCTCAGCCACGTAGCGATTGATGACAGCGAGATATTGAGGCGCCAGCGCCTGCAATTCAGCCCGCCAGCCGGCGTCTGGGACTTGCACGCGAAGATTGCCCAGCGCGAAATCGACCGCCCGGGTCCGCGCCGCAACGGCCTGTCCGCAAACCAGCGCCCACGCCTGCAAAGGGCCTTGCCCCGCCGGGGCACGCCGCAAACTGCCAGCAACGATTTTCTCCAGCCCTGCGCCGACTTGTTCCAGGGTTCGGGTCATCAATGGATCAAATTCTTCGTGGGAGTGAAAA
>Ga0335084_10000045_pt1 | contig 73373 bp, 91 predicted proteins | sample Lox_Sample_44_FD_206721 | JGI IMG/M metagenome (GOLD analysis project Ga0335084, IMG submission 206721) | Soil microbial communities from Loxahatchee National Wildlife Refuge, Florida, United States - Lox_Sample_4.4 | ecosystem: Environmental > Terrestrial > Soil > Wetlands | place: USA...
CGCTCGCAACCCTCCTCGCCGATACGATGGCCACGACCGGAGCGTTGTTCGCCCTGCTCGCAGCGGCCACGACGTTCACGCTCGTGTTCCGCGCACTCGGCACGGACAGGCTGCTCGACGGCTGGATCGACGCGCTGCCTCGTGGCGCAGGTGTCGCAACACTCGTTGTGCTCGGTGTGATCGGCCTGTCCGCGTTTGCCCTCGATGCCTTTGAAATCATCTTCGTGCTCGTTCCCGTGCTAATGCCGCCACTGCTGGCGCGCGTCCCGGATGCGAGCTGGGTCGCCGTGCTGGTGCTGCTCACGCTGCAGGCGAGCTTCCTGCTGCCACCCGTTGGCTACGCGCTGCTGATGACCCGCGGCGCGCTCGGCGAGCGCGTGTCAACGCGCCAAGTCGCTCGGCAGCTGCTGCCCTTTCTCTGTGCGCAACTGCTCGTGTTCGCCGCTGTCTTCGCCTTCCCGGACCTCGTGCACTACGGACAGGGAGCGAACGTCCCCGCTTTCGGCGTGAGTCCGGCGCCGGACACCGCGGCGCCGGCGTCGATGCCGGAGATCCCGTCGCTGCAGATCGACGAGGACGGGGCGAAGTAGAACCCTTCGCCATGGAGCGCAGTGGCGGCCGATTCATCGCGGCGCCGCGCTGTGGTGCCGGCAGAGGGACTCGAACCCCCGACCTTCGGTTTACAAAACCGCTGCTCTACCAGCTGAGCTATGCCGGCAAGTGGCGTCGCCGCGCTACTTGATGCGCGTGAGTTTGGGCCGTTCGCCACGCGGCGGCGGAGTGTCGTCCGGCGGGCTCTGCGCCTCCGATTCGCCGTTCGACGGTTCCACGTCCTCGCGCGCAGCGCGGCCCTCGATCGGCACCAGCACCATCGGCGCGCGCGGCAGCGGCGTCGCCTCGGGCTGATCGACCCCGGCCGGCGCGGCGTCCCGGGGCACTTCAAAGGCCATGCCCTGGCCATTTTCGCGCGCGTAGACGGCCAGCACGCGATCGATCGGCACCATCACCTCGCGCGCGACCCCGCCGAAGCGCGCCTGGAACTCGATGGTCTCGTTGCCGAGCTGCAGCCGGTTGGTCGCCAGTGGCGAAATGTTCAGCACGATCTCGCCGTTCTTGACGAAGTCGCGCGGAACCCGGACCGTCTCGTCCGCAAGGACGGCGATGTAGGGCGTGTACCCCGAATCCGTGCACCACTGGTGGATGGCACGGATGAGATACGGCTTGGTCGGGATTTCCGGCATCGACGGCGGCGGCGCTAGCGGCGCATGACCTTCTCGGACGGCGTCAGGGCCTCAATGTACGCCGGCCGCGAGAAGATGCGTTCGGCGTATTTCATCAGCGGAGCCGCGGTTTTCGGCAGATCGATGCCGTAGTGGTCGAGCCGCCACAGCAGTGGCGCCAGCGCGACGTCGAGCATCGAGAAGTCCTCGCCGAGCATGTACTTGTTCTTCAGCATGATCGGCGCCAGCTGGGTCAGCCGGTCACGGATCGTCGAGCGGGCCTTCTCGATCAGCTTCTGGTTGCTGCTGTTTTCGAGAGCCTGCACATGGACGAACAGCTCACGCTCGAAGTTGAACAGGAACAGCCGCGTGCGCGCGCGCATCACCGGATCAGCCGGCATCAGCTGCGGGTGCGGGAAGCGCTCGTCGATGTACTCGTTGATGATGTTCGATTCGTACAGCACGAGGTCGCGCTCGACGAGGATCGGCACCTGCCCGTAGGGATTCATCACGTTGATGTCCTCGGGCTTGTTGAACAGATCGACGTCGCGGATCTCGAAGTCCATGCCCTTCTCGAAAAGCACGAAGCGGCAACGCTGCGAGAAGGGGCACGTCGTTCCAGAGTAGAGCACCATCATGTTCTGCTTTCCTGTTTGCGCGTGGCGAGCCGCGCGCTCAAAACCGCGGCGCGTTGCGCCGCCCTTGCCTGCGGGCGCCGGGCCGCCCCAAGCCCGCAGGTCTGATCAGTCGCGTGGCGTGCACGTGCGTCCCGAAGCGGTCGCGTACACGCCACGCGCCGCTATTTGATGTCCTTCCAGTAGATCGCGTTCAGGCGCCAGGCGATGACCGTAAACAGCGCCAGGAACAGCAGTACCCAGACCCCAATGCTCCTGCGCGATGCCGACGACGGATCGGTGATGAACGACAGGAACGCGACCAGGTCGGCGACATCCGAGTCGAACTGGCGTGCCTGCTGGGCATCCGCCGGCTTGAAGCTGTAGCTGAACCCCTCGGTCGCCGGGCCCTTCAGTTCGGTCTCGGTCCGCGTGACATTGCCCTGGGCGTCGTAGACGCTGGTGACCTGCACGAAGCTCTCGTGCCCGGTCTTCGGGTCCTTGTGCCCATGCGTCTGCACCAGTGTTGCCTCGCGCGCGCCCTGTCGCTCCCACAGCGTATGTGGCATGCCGATGCTCGGGTAGGCGATGTTGTTCCAGCCGGTCGCGGTGCCGTTGTCGCGGTAGTAGCCGCGCAGCAGCGTGTAGATGTAGTCGGTGCCCGGGTACTCGAATGAAGTTCGCGCGCGCGTGATCACCGAGAGATCCGGCGGTGTCTTGCCGAACCACCGCTTGGCCTCGGCCGGGGTCATCGCGATGCGCATCGGGTCGCCGACCTTCTGGTTGCCGAAGATCAGGAACTCCTTGATCTGAGCGTCGCTGAGCCCGATCTGCTGCAGGCGGTTCCACCGCACCAGGTTGGCGCTGTGGCAGCCCATGCAGTAGTTGACGAAGATCCGCGCGCCGTTCTGCAGCGAACCTAGGCTCTTCGCACGGTCCGAGGGCCAGCGCTCGATCGGCGTCTCGGCGCCTGAGGCTGCGGCACCCGCAGCGGCCACGGCCAGCATGAAGGCCACGCCGAGGCGAATGATGGGTTTCTTCATGTCGCCCGGCCTTTCAGTGCGGATGGAAGGTGACCCGGTCGGGGACGGGCTTGAACGTTCCCATGCGGCTCCACCACGGCATCAGCGCAAAGAATGCGAAGTAGATGACGGTGCCGAGCATCGACGTGTACTGGCCCGCCGGCGAGGGCGGCTGAGTGCCGAAGTAGCCGAGCACGACAAAGGCCACCACCCAAACGATCATCAGCCAGAAGTGCCAGCCCGGCCGGTATCGCATCGATTTCACCGGCGACTGGTCGAGCCACGGCAGCGGGATGAAGATCAGCACGGACAGGCCCATCAGCACCACGCCCCAGAATTTCGGATCGAGAGTGAAGTAGCCGAGCAGCAGCACCAGCGTGCCAACGGCAACGGCCCCGCGCACGAGCGAGTTGCGGACCGTCAGCACCAGCAGCGCGGACATCCCGATCGTTCCGAGCGCAAGGACGTACATGAACTGCTCGGTGGTGGCCCGCAGGATCGAGTAGAACGGTGTGAAGTACCAGACCGGTGCGATATGCGGCGGGGTCTGAAGCGGATCCGCCGGGATGAAGTTGTTCCACTCGAGGAAGTAGCCGCCCATCTCCGGTGCGAAGAACACGACGAAGAAGAAGACCATCAGGAAGATGGCCAGCCAGAAGATGTCGTGCACCGTGTAGTACGGGTGGAACGGAATGCCGTCGAGCGGACGCCCGCTCGGGTCGAGCTTCTTCTTGATCTCGACTCCATCCGGGTTGTTCGAGCCGACGTCGTGCAGCGCGAGGACGTGCGCAGCGATCAGCCCGATCAGCACGAGCGGGATCGCGATCACGTGAAACGAGAAGAACCGGTTCAGCGTCGCATCGCCGATCACGTAGTCGCCGCGGATCCAGATCGACAGGTCCGGCCCGATCAGCGGAATGGCGCCGAACAGGTTCACGATCACCTGGGCGCCCCAGTAGCTCATCTGGCCCCACGGCAGCAGATAGCCGAAGAACGCCTCGCCCATCAGGCACAGGAAGATCAGGCAGCCGAAGATCCAGACGAGTTCGCGCGGCGTGCGGTAGCTGCCGTACATCAGCCCGCGGAACATGTGCAAGTAGACGACGATGAAGAAGAACGAGGCGCCGGTCGAGTGCATGTAGCGGATGAACCACCCTCCGGGCACGTCACGCATGATGTACTCGACCGAGGCGAACGCGAGCGCCGCGTCGGGCTTGTAGTTCATCACCAGGAAGATGCCGGTAACGATCTGGATCGCCAGCACGGTGATCGCCAGCCCGCCGAAGATGTACCAGATGTTGAAGTTCTTCGGTGCGTAGTACTCCGAGAGGTGCTTGCGGTATTCCGCCATCGCCGTCGGCATGCGCTGGTCGAACCAGCCGGCGATTCCCGTGTAGGGCGTCTTGTACTCAGCCATCGCTCGTCCCAGGCAGTCAGGCGTTGGAATCGTCGCCAATCACGATCAGCGTGTCCGACAGGTACTTGTGCGGCGGAATCGGCAGGTTGTCGGGCGCGGGCTTGTTCTTGAACACCCGCCCCGCCAGATCGAACGTTGAACCGTGGCACGGGCACAGGAAGCCCTGGCCGTCGCCGAGCTGGGCATTCTGGTTCGGGCCGAACGGACCCTGGGGCGAACAGCCGAGGTGCGTGCAGATGCCGACCGCGACCAGATACTCGGGCTTGCGTGAGCGATACTCGTTCTGCGCATACTCGGGGGTCGGGTAGGTCGTCCGCAGCGACTTCGGGTCGGCGACCTCCCCGTCGACCTTCTTGATCGACTGCAGCATCTCCGGCGTCCGGCGCAGCACCCAGACCGGCAGGCCGCGCCATTCGACGGTCTTCATTTCGCCGGGCGCAATGCCGCCGACGTCGAACTCGACCGGAGCGCCGGCAGCCTTGGCACGCTCGGACGGCGCAAACGACGACACAAAAGGCACAGCCAGCGCGACAGCGCCTGCACCACCAACGGCCGCAGCCACCGCGATGGTGTTGCGCCGCTCCTGATCGACACCCGCGGACGCGTCGCCGGCGGGAACGGAGGTCGGTGTGGACATCAATTACCCCGAGATTGAGTGAAGGCAGCTGAGGCAGTCGGCCAGCCAGGACTTCGACTCTCCGCCCGCGGCGCAACGCGGTGCCGCGCAAGCATCGCCGACCCGCGCCGTCCGGCGGTCTGATTGCCGAATTAAAAGCGCGCGATTCTACCGTAACCGCTCGGCCCGGCCAGCCGCTCGGGAGCGGGCACCCGCCCATTGCCGCACGCGCGACACCGGGGAAGACCCGGGTGCAAAGCCACGAAATGGCCGACATGCCTTCAGCTTGGCGTCAGCACCCGATCAGTGAGCCTTCAGTCAGCGCCCCTAGAGTGCCAGCGCGTTGGGATATCGCCCACGGTCGAAGAGGAAATCAGATGACATCCACCGAGGTCGCCCCCGCAACCGCTGAACCACACCAGGCGCCTCAGGACGGTCTGGCGGCGGTCGGCAAGCAATTCGTGCTCGATCTCTATGAGTGCGCGACCGAGCGCTTCGACGAAGCTGACGAGAAGCTGAAGCTCGGGGCACGCGCTGCCGACTAGAATCCATATTCGCCATTTTGGTCGGTGCGCCGCTCGGCCGCGCACTGGCGGCAGCGCGTCGGGCGCTCTCTCCTTGTGTGTCAGAAAGGTCACGACGATGGGAATGCTGAAGGAGTTCCGCGAGTTTGCGGTCAAGGGCAATGTGATCGACCTGGCGGTCGGCATCATCATCGGTGCGGCGTTCGGCAAGATCGTCGACTCGCTGGTCAAGGACGTCGTGATGCCGGTGATCAACGCCATCTTCGGCGGCGCGGTCGATTTCTCGAACAAGTACTTGGTGCTGTCAGGCAACGTTTCCGCGGGCGCCTCGCTCGACGCGGCGCAGAAGAGCGGCGTGGTCTTCGCGTGGGGCAACTTCATTACGGTGCTGCTGAACTTCGTCATCCTGGCCTTCGTGATCTTCTGGATGGTGAAGGCCGTCAACCGCGTCAAGTCCAACCTGGACGCGGTGGCGCCGGCTACGCCCGAGGACGTCGTGCTGCTGCGTGAGATACGCGACGAGCTGAAGCGCCGTTAGCAGGCGCCCGGCCCTACGTCTGCAATAATCGGGGCGACCCGTTCCGGCACCGCCGGCGGGCTCCCGCATTGCTGCGGGGGCCGCGGAAGCACACCCCATGCTGCGCCGTGTTTGGCTGATCTTCGCGCAAGCAACGACGGTCGGCCTCGCCCTTCTCTTCGTCGTCTCCACGCTGCGGCCGGAGTGGCTGGCGCGCGGCCGCCAGGCCGCGCCGACCCCCTTGCCCATGGTGAAGCAGGCGCCAGCCAGTCCGGAGGCACCGCGTACCCCGGCGCCGCGCAGCTATGCGGACGCCGTCGCCGTCGCCGCTCCCGCGGTCGTCAATGTCTACACCACGCGCGAAGTGCAGCGGCGCGGCTCGGCCGATCCGCTGTATCAATATTTCTTCGGCGATTCCCGCGGCGGACCCGACCGGGTCGCGAGTCTGGGATCGGGCGTGATCGCCAGCGCCGACGGCTACATCCTGACGAACAACCACGTGGTGCAGGCCGCGGATGAAATCGCCGTGGCGCTGGCCGACGGCCGCCAGTACGACGCGCGGCTCGTCGGGGCCGACCCGGAGAGCGACCTCGCGGTCCTGAAGGTTGAGGCCTCCGGCCTGCCGGTGATCACGTTCGGCCGGGACGACGCGCTCAAGGTGGGCGACATCGTGCTGGCAATCGGCAACCCCTTCGATGTCGGGCAGACGGTGACGATGGGCATCGTTTCCGCGCTCGGACGCTCGAACCTCGGCATCAACATGTTCGAGAACTTCATCCAGACCGACGCGGCGATCAACCAGGGCAACTCGGGCGGCGCGCTTGTCGATGCCGGCGGGCACCTGGTCGGGATCAACAGCGCGATCTTCTCCCGCAGCGGCGGCTCGATCGGGATCGGTTTCGCCATCCCCGCCTCGCTGGTGCGGCAGGTGATGAACGACCTGATCCGCAGCGGCCGCGTGATGCGCGGCTACTTCGGCGTGGAGCCCGAAGACATTACGCCGGAAGCGGCCGAGCTCCTGAAGCTGACGCGCAGCGAGGGTGTCGTGCTGAAGGGAGTGCAGCGCGCGAGCCCTGCCGGGCGCGCGGGCCTCGAGCCCGGAGACGTGATCCTGGCGATCAACGGGCAGAAGGTGAGCAGCAGCCGCAGCATGCTGAACCAGATTGCGCAGCTGCCGCCCGGCTCGAACGCGAGCGTGCGCATCCAGCGTTCCGGCCGGGAAGTCGAGGTGCCGGTGACGGTCGGAGAGCGCCCCACTCCGCGGCGGCCGCAGTAATGGTCGGTGCCGCGGTCAGCGCGTCCGATTGAGACGCTCGCGCATCTCGCGCGCCTTCATTGCCGCAACGAGATCGCCACCCGCCGCAGCGATGCTGTACCAGTAGAAGGCGCGCATCGTATCCGCCTGGACGCCGTTGCCAGTCTCATACTGGCTGGCGATGATGTAGGCGGCGCCCTCGTCACCCTGCTCGGCGGCGCGCTCATACCAGCGTGCCGCCTCCGCGTAGTCCAGCGGCGCACCACGTCCCAGAAAGTACTGCGTCGCCAGGCTCACCTGAGCGTCGCGGTATCCCTGCTCGGCCGCCTTGCGAAACCAGGCGGTAGCGTCCGGCAGAGAACGCTGTACGAGCTCGCCGCGTTCATACAGCAGGCCCAGTGCGTACTGCGCGCGCGCGAAACCTCCGTCGGCCGAACGACGCAGCCATTGCAGGCCGCCCGCCGGATCCGGCGAACCCCCCCCTTCGCCTCCCAGAAGCATCACCGCGAGGTTGAACTGCGCGACGCGGTGATTGCGCTCCGCACCTTTGCGGAACAGCTGCAGCGCGCGTGCCCTGTCGCCCGCCTGATAGGCCGCGTACCCCTCCGCGAGTTCGGCGTCTCCGTCCGGCACGACCTGCATGCGCGCGGCCTGCGCGCCGGCCGCAAGCAGCGCAATGCCCGCCAGCAGCAACAGTCGAAAGAGCGCGGCGCGGATCATCGAATGCGCCGCACGCATCAGGGCGCCTGCTGCGGTGCGGCCTCTTCCGATTCCGCGGGCTTGGCCACGAAACGCGCGACGAAGACGCCGATTTCGTACAGGAGGCACAGCGGGACCGCGAGCAGCAGTTGCGACAGCACGTCCGGCGGCGTGAACACGGCGGCTACGATGAATGCGCCGACGATCACGTACGGCCGCGCCTGCTTCATCTTCTGCACATCGGCGATGCCGAAGCGCGCAAGCAGCACCACGACGATTGGAACCTCGAACGCCAGACCGAACGCGAGGAACATGCCGAGGACGAAGCTGAAATAGGCCTCGATATCGGGCGAGACCGCAACCGACGCCGGCGCGAAGCCGGTGATGGCCTTGAAGACCAGACCGAACACGACGAAATAGCAGTAGGCCATGCCGAGAAAGAACATGACGACGCTCGACGCAATCAATGGCGCGGCGAGACGCTTCTCGTGCTTGTAGAGCCCGGGGGCAACGAAGGCCCACGCCTGCCACAGCACGTACGGCAGCGCGATCAGCAGCGCCGCGAACAGCGTCACCTTGAGCGGCACCATGAACGGCGTGACGACGCCGGTCGCGAGCAGCTTGGACCCGGCGGGCAGCGCCGCCATCATCGGCTGCGACAGCACGTCGAAGATCTGCTTCATGAACGGCGTCAGCGCCAGGAAGACGATGATGACAGCCACCGCGGCCCGAACCAGACGCTGCCGTAGCTCGATGAGGTGCGAGAGGAAGCTCTGCTCCGGCGCCGGATCGGAATTGTCGGTCGTCATCGGGGGGCGTCAGCGACGGATGCGCGGGCGATTGACGCGGGCGCGCGGCGCGTACTTGCGGCGCCGGCTGCCCGCGGTCTCGGGCACGGCCAGCTGCCGCTTGAGCCGCGCGATTTCCTCGGAGAGTTCGTCGATGCTCGGGCCCGGCTTGTAGCGCCGCGGAAACCGCGTCTGCGTCCAACCGTCGTGTCCGCCCCAGTAATCGGACGAGGATTCATCGCCTGGCTTCGCATAGCCCGACTTCGTGGGATCCACCGCCGAGCCCACGCTCGATTCGATGCCCTTCACTTCGCTCTGCACCGCAGTCTCGAATTCGCGCGCGATGCCGCGTGCCTGCTCCTGCAGCTTCTTGAGTTCCGCGACCTCCATTTCGCGGTTGATGTCGGCCTTGACCTGGCTGACGTAGCGCTGCGCCTTGCCGGCCCATTCGCCAACCGTGCGGGCAACCTTCGGCAGGCGCTCCGGGCCGAGCACCACCAGTGCGACGGCGCCGATCACCGCCAGCTCGCCAAAACTGAAATCGAACATCCGCGGCGGTCAGGTCCGAAGAACAATATCGGTGCGCGTCCCGGACGGGACGGGCGCACGGCCAGGTGCGGCGATCAGGACTTCTCTTTGGCCTGGACGTCGATCGTGTGGCCGGTCACCTGCTTGGCGTCCTCGACCTTTTGCGACGCCTCCTCGGCGCCTTCCTTCATGCCTTCCTTGAACCCCTTGATCGCACCGCCGAGGTCCTTGCCGACGTTCCTCAGCTTGCTGGTGCCGAAGACCAGGATGATGACGAGCAGAACGATCAACCAGTGCCAGATCGAAAACGATCCCATCGCGAACTCCTACAGACGCTTCCACGGGCGCGGGCCGCCCAGGATGTGCATGTGCAAGTGATAGACCTCTTGCCCGCCGTCGGGGCCGTTGTTGATCACGACGCGAAAGCCGTTGTCGCAGCCTTGTTCCTTTGCGAGCCGCGGCGCAAGGGACATCAGTTTACCCAAGAGAGCCTCGTGCTCCGGGCGGGCGTCGACCAGCGAGTCCAAGTGCAGCTTCGGTATCACCAGAAGATGCACCGGCGCCGCCGGATGGATATCGTGAAAAGCGAGGACTTCCTCGTCCTCGTAGGCCTTGCGGCTCGGCAGTTCGCCGCGCGCAATGCGGCAGAAGAGGCACTTTTCGCTCATCAACCCTGTCCTTGGACGTGTTTCGGGGAACCGCGTTCCCTCCCGGGATGGATCAACTCCCCCGCTCGCGCGCCTTGCGCGCCGCCTTCTCTTCGATTCCCGATGTGCCAGCGCGCCGCGCCAGTTCCTGCAGCACCAGTGCGGGCTCCAGCCGGAAGTGGGCCAGCATGATCAGGCAATGAAACCAGAGATCCGCAGTCTCGGCGATGATGCGCTCGGGCGAGCCGTCCTTGGCCGCCATCACGGTCTCGGTCGCTTCCTCACCGATCTTCTTCAGGATCGCGTCCCCGCCCTGGGCCAGCAGGCGCGCGACGTACGAGCGTTCGGGATCGCCGCCGCGGCGCGACTCGATCACCGCCGCCAGTTCGCTAAGGATGGTGTCGTTCATTTGCGATAGATGAGTTCCGGATCGCAAAGTACCGGATCGACCGTGGTCCAGCGGCCGTCGTCGAGCCGGCGGAAGAAACAACTCTCACGCCCGGTGTGGCAGGCGATGCCACCCGCCTGCTCGACAGCGTACAGCACGACATCGCCATCGCAGTCGAGCCGGATCTCGACCACGCGCTGACCATGTCCGGACTCCTCGCCCTTGCGCCATAGCCGTCCGCGCGACCGCGACCAGTAGACGGCACGACCGGTCGCCGCGGTTTCCGCCAGGGCATCGCGGTTCGCCCAGGCCATCATCAGCACGCGCCCCGACACGTGATCCTGCGCGATGACCGGGATGAGGCCATGATCGTCGAGCGCCAGTTCGTCGAGCCATGCCGCCGACGCTGCGGGAGCCGGCACCATTAATTGACCCGCATCGGCACGCCGAGTGCGGCCAGGTAGTCCTTGGCCGCACGCACGGTGTACTCGCCGTAGTGGAAGATCGAAGCGGCGAGTACGGCATCGGCACCCGCCACCGTTACACCCTCAGCCAGGTGCTGCAACGTTCCAACTCCGCCGGAGGCAATGACCGGCACCGGCACCGCATCGACGACGGCGCGCGTCAACTCGAGGTCGAAGCCCCGGCGCGTGCCGTCGCGATCCATGCTGGTCAGCAGGATCTCGCCGGCGCCGAGTTCCGTCACGCGCCGCGCCCAATCGACCGCATCGAGTCCGGTCGGCGTGCGGCCGCCGTGCGTGTACACCTCCCAGCCGGCCGCCGGGTCGGCGCCGGCGCGACGTCGCGCGTCGATCGCCACCACGATGCACTGCGCGCCGTAGCGGTCGCTCGCCGCAGCCACCAGCGCCGGATCTTGCACCGCGGCCGTGTTGATCGAGACCTTGTCGGCACCAGCGTTCAGCAGGCGCCGGACGTCCTCGACCCGGCGCACTCCGCCGCCGACCGTCAGCGGGATGAACACCTGTTCGGCGACCGATTCGATCACGTGCAGGATGATGTCGCGCTGATCGGACGAGGCAGTGATGTCCAGGAACGCGAGTTCGTCCGCACCTTCGGCGTCATAGCGGCGCGCGATCTCCACCGGATCGCCGGCGTCGCGAAGTTCGACGAAATTGACGCCCTTCACTACGCGGCCGCCGGTGACGTCCAGACAGGGGATGATGCGCTTGGCAAGCATGCTGGTGCCCTCGGCCGAAGCATAGCGGCCGGCCGCCCGCGCCACCGCCGCTTAGGCCGCCAGGGCGTCCGCGCGCTCCTGCGCGCTCTTGAAGTCGATCGCGCCTTCGTACAGCGACCGGCCTAGGATCACTCCGGTTACGCCTTCGGTCTCGACGGCGCACAGCGCGTCGATGTCGCCCATCGTCGCGACGCCACCGCTGGCAATCACCGGGATCTTCACGTGGCGGGCCAGCTCCAGAGTCGCTTCGAGGTTGACGCCGTTCATCATGCCGTCGCGGCCGATATCGGTGTACAGAATCGCCTCGACCCCGTAGTCCTCGAACTTCTTGGCGAGATCCGTCACGTCATGCCCGGTCAGCTTGCTCCAGCCATCGGTCGCGACCTTGCCGCCCTTGGCATCGAGGGCCACGATGACGTGACCCGCAAACGCGCTGCACGCGTCATGCAGGAAGCCGGGATTCTTGACCGCCGCGGTGCCGATCACGACGAAGCTCACGCCGTCGTCGATGTAGCGCTCGATCGTGTCGAGGTCGCGGATTCCGCCGCCCAGCTGGACCGGCAATTCGTCGCCGACCGCCTTGACGATCTTGCGGACCACTGCTTCGTTGACCGGACGTCCCGAACGCGCCGCGTTCAGATCGACGATGTGAAGCCGGCGCGCACCCTGGTCGCGCCAGTGTCGGGCCATCGCCACGGGCTCTTCGGAGAACACCGTCACGTCCTTCGTCATGTCTCCCTGACGCAGGCGGACGCAATGACCGTCCTTGAGGTCGATGGCGGGGATCAGCAGCATTGCGGCAGGCCCGGATGGGGCAGGTTACAGCAACGGGGAGGGGACGATAGGTGAGCGCGGAGAGCGGCCGGGCTAGGGCGCCCAGCGGCAGAAGTTCTCGTAAATGCGCAATCCGGCGGCGGCGCTCTTTTCGGGATGAAACTGTGTCGCAAAAATATTATCTCGCGCCACCGCACAGGTAAAGGGACCACCGTAGTCGGCTACGCCAGCGCTCAGCAGTTCATCCGAAGGGACGACGTAATAGCTGTGGACGAAATAGAACCAGCTGACGTCATTGATCCCCTGCCACAGCGGGTGCTGCTGCGTCTGGCGCACACGATTCCACCCCATGTGCGGGACCTTGAGGCGCGAGCCGTCGGGTCGGCGCATCGCCGCCTCGCGAAACCGGATGACCTCGCCGGCGAAGAGTCCCAGCCCGGCCGTATCGCCCTCTTCGCTGCGCTCGAACAGCATCTGCTCGCCGATGCACACCGCCAGCAGCGGCCTCGTTGCCGCCGCCTGCCGTACCGCGTCTTCCAGCCCGGACTCGCGCAGATAGCGCATGCAATCCGGCATCGCGCCCTGGCCGGGGAAGACGACCCGGTCGGCCGCACTCACCAGCGCCGGATCGGCGGTCACGCGCACGCTTTCGGATGGTGCGACATGCTCGAGCGCCTTCGCAACCGAGCGAAGGTTGCCCATGCCGTAGTCGACGACGGCGATCACTGTGCGGGCGTTTCGCATGTACGCGAGCCTTCGGCTCGCGCGTGCATGCGAAACGGAATAGTTTGAAGTCGGGCTTCGGGCGGCCGTGCGCCCGACTTGGTACAACTGCACGAGATTGGCATCTCAAGGCGGCCTAGAGCGTACCCTTGGTGGAGGGAATCGTGCCGGCGGCGCGGGGATCGGGCTCGACGGCCATGCGCAGCGCGCGGGCGAATGCCTTGAAGACCGTTTCGCATTGATGGTGGGCGTTGTCGCCGCGCAGGTTGTCGACGTGCAGCGTGACCAGCGCGTGATTGGCGAAGCCCTGGAAGAACTCGTGTGCAAGGTCGACGTCGAACTCGCCGATCATCGCGCGCTTGAACGGCACGTTCCATTCGAGTCCCGGCCGCCCCGACAGGTCGATGACCACCCGCGAAAGCGCCTCGTCGAGTGGCACATAAGCGTGGCCGAAGCGGCGCAGGCCCGCCTTGTCACCGACCGCCCGCGCCAGTGCCTGGCCGATAGCGATGCCGATGTCCTCGATCGTGTGATGGCCGTCGATATGCAGGTCGCCCCGCGCCTCGACCGTCAGGTCGAGCATGGCGTGACGCGCAACCTGGTCAAGCATGTGGTCGAAGAAGCCGATTCCGGATGCGACCCTGCAGGCTCCCGTGCCGTCGAGGTCGAGCTCGACCCGGATCTGCGTTTCCTTCGTGTTGCGCTCCACAGCGACACGCCGCAAGCCAGGTGATGCATTCATTGAATGCCTTCCATGATCGTCCGCAGTGCCTGCATCAGGGCGTCATTTTCCACCGTCGTGCCGATCGTCGTGCGCAGGCAGCCTGCAAGCAGCGGATGCATCTTCGACACATTCTTGATCAGGATGCCGCGCTCCTTCAGCGCATTGAAGATACGGTCCGGGTCGCTCACGCGGAACAGGAGGAAGTTGGCGGCTGACGGGAACACGGTCACGCCGCGCATCGCAGCGAGTGTCGCGGCCACGCGCGACCGCTCCGCCCGCAGCATGACGGCCTGCGACTCGAGCGTCGACAGGTGCTCGAGCATCAGGTCGGCGGCGGCGAGCGTCAGCACATTGACGTTGTACGGCGGACGCAGTTTCTCGATCTCGGCGATCCATTCGGGATCGCCAGCCAGGTAGCCGAGGCGGATCCCGGCGAGACCGAGCTTGGACAGCGTGCGCAGCACGAGCAGGTTCGGCCAGCTGCGCAGCTGCGGCATCCAGGTGTCCTGCGCAAAGGGCAAGTAGGCCTCGTCGATGACGACCAGGCCAGGCGCGGCGCGCAGCACCGCGTCGATCGCGGTGCGGTCGTAAAGGTTGCCGGTCGGATTATTCGGGTAAGCCAGGAAACGACCGCCGGGCGATGCTCGGCTATCGCCTTGAGGATGGCATTCGGTTCGAGCGTGAAATCGGCACGCAGCGGCACACCGACGAAGTTGCAGCCGTCGAACCGCGCGGACAGCTCGTACATCGAGAAACTCGGCCAAGGCGACAGGATCGACACGCCGGGTCCCGCACAGGCCTGAATTACCAGGTGGATCAGCTCGTCCGAGCCGTTGCCGAGCATCAGTCGGGCACCTAGTGGCAGGCCCATCGCCTTGCCGAGCCGCTCCTTGAAACCGCGCGGGTCCGAGATCGGATAGCGGTTCAGCGGCTGCCTGCCAAGGCGCTCGCCGAGTTCGCGCTGCACGGAGTCGGGCAGTCCGAACGGATTCTCCATCGCGTCGAGCTTGATGAACCCGACCGCGCTCGGCACCGCGTAGGCCTCGGTCGCACGGACGTCCTCGCGCAGGACGGTGAGGTTCGGGCGCTGGCCGATGCGGCTGCTCATGGCTTGCCGTCAGGGCCGAGGCGCAACTCGGCCGAAAGGGCGTGCGCCGTCAGTTGTTCGCCGCGCGCCAGCACCGAAGCGACAGGGCCGAGCCGGCGCGCGCCGGCGGCCGACACACGGATCAGGTTCGAGCGCTTGATGAAATCATAGACACCGAGCGGCGAGGAAAAGCGCGCGGTGCGCACCGTCGGCAGCACGTGATTGGGCCCGGCGCAGTAGTCGCCCAGCGCCTCGGACGAATAGTGGCCGATGAAGATCGCGCCGGCGTGCCGCACCTGTGGCAGCAGCGCGTCGGCAGCGGCGGTGACGATTTCCATGTGTTCGGGAGCGACCCGGTTGCAGAGTGCGACCGCCTCCTCAAGATCGCGCGTCACGACCAACGCGCCGCGGTTCGCGAGCGACGCCGCGATGATGTCACGACGCGGCTGCTCCGGCAGCAGGCGGACGATTGCCGCGGCGACCGCGTCGACCAGGCCCGCATCCGGACTCAGCAGCAGCGCCTGCGCGAGTTCATCATGCTCAGCCTGCGAAAACAGGTCCATTGCCACCCATTCCGGATCGGCGGTGCCGTCCGCGATCACGAGGATCTCGGTCGGCCCCGCGATCATGTCGATGCCGACCGCGCCGAAGACACGTCGCTTCGCCGCCGCGACGTAGGCATTGCCGGGCCCGACGATCTTGTCGACGGCGGCGATCGTGTCCGTGCCGTAGGCGAGCGCGGCCACCGCCTGGGCACCGCCGACCGCGTAGGCGCGCGACACCCCGCCGAGCCACGCTGCGCCCAGCACCAACGGATTGCGCTCGCCGCCGGGTGTCGGCACCACCATCGTCAGTCGCCCGACGCCCGCCACGTGCGCCGGAATCGCGTTCATCAGCACCGAAGAGGGATAGGCGGCCTTGCCGCCCGGCACGTACAGGCCGACGCTGTCGAGCGGGTCGATGCGCTGGCCGGTCACGGTCCCGTCTTCCTCAGTCATCGTCCAGTGGCCCTGCATCAGGCGCGTGTGCTGCTCGCGGTGAAAGGCCCGGATCCGGTCCGCGGCCACCTGCAGGGCTTCGCGCTGCGCGGCGGGCAGGTCTTCTAACGCCGCCCGCATCGCATCGCGCGGGATCTCGAGCTCCGCGATGCTCGCAGCCGCCGTCCGATCGAAGCGGTTCGTGTATTCAAGCAGGGCCGCATCGCCGCGGGCGCGGACGTCGTCGACGATTGCCTCCGCAGCGCGCTCGATCGAGCGGTCCACCGCGCTGTCGACCGCAACCAGCCGGCCGAACTCACGCTCGAAGCCGGCGTCGCGCGTGTCGAGCCTGCGCAGCTTCATCGCCGGCTTGCCGCCTCGATCCGATCGATCAGCGGCGCGAGTTCCCTGCGGCGCGTCTTGAGCGCTGACTGGTTCACGATAAGGCGCGACGAGATCGCCGCGATTTCTTCCACCTCGACCAGATTGTTGGCCTTGAGCGTGCCGCCGGACGACACCAGGTCGACGATCGCGTCGGCCAGACCCGCCAGCGGCGCCAGCTCCATAGAACCATAGAGCTTGATGAGGTCGACGTGGACGCCCTTCGCGGCGAAGTGCTCGCGCGCCGTCTGCACGTACTTGGTCGCGACCCGCAAGCGCGCTCCGCGCCGCACCGCGCTGGTGTAGTCGAATCCGGCCGGCACCGCAACGCACAGCCGGCAGCGCGCGATGCCCAGATCGACCGGCTGGTAAAGGCCGCGGTCGCCCCATTGAGCGCTGTGTTCGAGCAGCACATCCTTGCCAGCGACGCCGAGCTCGGCCGCGCCGTATTGCACGTAGGTCGGCACATCCGACGCGCGCACGACCACGAGTCGCAACTGCGGATCCTGGGTGCCGATGATCAGCTTGCGCGAGGTCTCGGGGTCCTCGAGCGGCGCGATACCAGCCGCGGCAAGCAACGGCTGCGACTCGTCGAAGATGCGCCCCTTGGACAGTGCCAGCGTGATCATCGTTTGTGCAATCGCGCGCTACCTGACGCGTTCGATGCGGGCGCCGACACCCGCGAGTTTCGACTCCATCGCCTCGTAGCCGCGATCGAGATGGTAAATGCGATCGACGATCGTTTCGCCCTGCGCAACCAGCGCTGCGACGACGAGGCTCGCCGATGCGCGCAGGTCGGTGGCCATGACCGGTGCGCCGGTCAGGTGCTCGACACCCTGCACCATCGCCGTGTTGCCTTCAATTGCGATATTGGCCCCCAGGCGCTGCAGTTCCAGGACATGCATGAAACGGTTCTCGAAGATCGTCTCGGTCACGCGCCCCACGCCATCCGCGATGCTGTTCAGCGCCATGAACTGGGCCTGCATGTCGGTCGGAAACGCCGGATAGGGTGCCGTCCGCAGGCTCACCGAATGCGGGCGGCCGTGCATGCGAACACGGATGTGGTCCGGGCCGCAGTCGAGAACGGCGCCAGCCTCGCGCAGCTTGTCGAGCACCGCGTCGAGCGTCGCCGGCGCCGCACCGCGCAGGACGACGTCGCCGCCGGCGGCGGCCACCGCGCACAGGAAGGTGCCCGTCTCGATGCGATCCGGCATCACGCGGTGGCGCGCGGCGTGCAGCCGCTCGACGCCATGCACGACGATGCGGTCGCTGCCGGCGCCCTCGATGCGTGCGCCCATCGCGCTGAGTGCCGCGGCAAGGTCGGCCACCTCGGGCTCGCGCGCCGCGTTCTCGATCAGCGTCTCGCCCTCGGCGAGCGTCGCGGCCATCATCAGGTTCTCGGTGCCGGTGACTGTCACCATGTCCGTCACGATGCGGGTGCCCTTGAGACGCGCGGCTTCGGCGATCAGATAGCCGCCCTCGATGCGGATCGCCGCGCCCATGGCTTCCAGCCCCTTGATGTGCTGGTCCACCGGGCGGGCTCCGATCGCGCAGCCGCCCGGCAGGCTGACGCGCGCGCGACCACAGCGCGCCACCAGCGGCCCGAGCACGAGGATGGCCGCCCGCATCGTCTTGACCAGTTCGTACGGCGCTTCCGGCCGATCGATCGACGCGGCATTGAGCCGGATCGTCCGCGCTTCGCTCTCGACCGTAACGCCCATCTGCCGCAGCAGTTTCTGCGCGGTCGCGACGTCCTGGAGCTGCGGCACGTTGTCGACGACGAGATCCTCGCTCGTCAGCAGCGCCGCGCACAGGATCGGCAGCGCGGCATTCTTGGCGCCCGAGATGTCGATCTCGCCAGCAAGCGGCACGCCGCCGCCGATCTTCAGCTTGTCCATTGCCGCAGCTGGCGTTTCGGGCCGGCGGAGCACCACCGGTCGCGTGATGCGGACATGGCGGTCGCGCGGTCGTGAGGGACTGTCGGGCATGGCTGGGCTCCTGGCGTCGCGTCCGCGGACTGCGGACTGCGACCCAGCATCCGTCGGTTGCGCGAAAGCACTCGGAAGCCCAGGTGAAGTCGCGGTGAAGGTGTAGTTCCTGTCATGGCGCGGCGGACCGGTGCTCCCCCGGTGTCAGCGTCCGCATCGACAGCGCGTGGACCTCCTCGCGCATCCGTTCGCCCAGCGCCGCGTAGACCAGCTGGTGCCGCGCGACGCGCGACTTGCCCTCGAACGCCGGGCTGACGATCAGCGCGCTGAAATGACGGCCGTCGCCTTCGACCTGCAGCACGCTGCAATCGAGCCCGGCCGCGATGTAGCGACGAATGTCCTCGGGGGTCGGCTCCATGGGGTCTCCGCCGGCGTCCCTCACTGCCTCAGTTTGTAGCCACGCTGCAGCAGCCGCGCCGCGACCGCGGTCGTCGCCAGCAGCGCAGCCGATACGACGGCCAGACTGATCCACGGCGACACATCCGACTGCGCAAAGAAGCCGTAGCGGAAACCGTCGATCATGTAGAAGAAGGGATTCAGGTGCGATACGCCCTGCCAGAACAGCGGCAGGCCGTGCACCGAGTAGAACACGCCAGACAGGAAGGTAGCAGGCATCACCACGAAGTTCTGGAACGCCGCCAGCTGGTCGAACTTGTCCGCCCAGATGCCGGCGATCACGCCGAGCGCGCCGAGCATCGCGCTGCCCGCCAGTGCAAAGACCAGAATCCAGAGCGGTGCCTTGCACGCGGGCGGTCCGAACCAGACGGCGACCACGAAGACGCCGAGTCCGACGACGAGGCCACGCACGATCGACGCCAGTACATAGGCGCCGAAGATCTGCCAATGCGAGAACGGAGGCAGCAGCACGAAGACGAGGCTGCCCATGATCTTGGACTGGATCAGGCTGGACGAGGAGTTGGCGAAGGCGTTCTGCAGCACCGACATCATGACCAGGCCGGGAATCAGGAACGAAACGTAGCTCACGCCCGGAAAGGCCTCGACGTGCTCCGCGAGGACCTGGCCGAAGACCAGCAGGTAGAGCACCGCTGTCAGTACCGGCGCCGCAATCGTCTGAAAGCTGACCTTCCAGAACCGCAGCATCTCCTTCGCCAGCAAGGTGCGGAAGGCCACCGCCGGTGACGACGCCGGGATCGCCGAAGCGAGCACAGTGGTGCTCATCGAACCCCCGCGCCGCGCGCTGCGGATCGAGCTCGGCTGCGAATGAGCGCCGAAATCGCGTCGGCGCCGGTGTGCCGTCGCGGCCACATCGCCGCCGCGGCCTGTACACCGCGCCGAGAGGCGCCTGGCAGTGCGTTCATGCGCCGACAAGCTCCATCGCCGCCCACGGGTGCTCGGACATCAACTGCAGGAACACGTCCTCGAGATCTGCGTGTCCCACTTCAAGGTCTTCGACGACGCAGCCCGCCGCGGCGCATTCGGACAGCACGCGGGCCACGCCAGCGGCGTCGGCCAGCCGCAGCGTCAGCACGCCGTCGCGCTCGCCGATTCGGTGCGCCAGCACCGACGGCGGCGGCGTTCCGCGTGGCCGCATCGTCAGCTGCAGGCCGGCGAGATGCGCCAGCAGCGCGCGCGTCGTGTCGAGTGCAACGATGCGACCCGCCTTGAGCATCGCGATCCGTTCGCAAAGGGCCTGTGCTTCCTCGAGATAGTGCGTGGTCAGCACGATCGTGTGGCCCTCGCGGTTGAGTCGGCGGATGAACTGCCAGAGCGTCTGGCGCAGCTCGACGTCGACGCCCGCGGTTGGCTCGTCGAGGACAATCACTGGCGGCTTATGGACCAGGGCCTGCGCGACGAGCAGCCGGCGCTTCATGCCGCCCGAGAGCGCGCGCGTGTTCGCGTCGGCCTTGCCCGCCAGTCCAAGATTTGCAAGCACCTCGTCGATCCAGGCGGCGTTGTGACGCAGTCCGAAATAGCCCGACTGGAAGGTGAGCGTCTCGCGGACCGTGAAGAACGGGTCGAAGGCGAGCTCCTGCGGCACAACTCCGACGGCCAGGCGAGCTGCGCGGAAGTCGTCGACGACGTCGTGACCCATGATCGCGACGCGCCCGGCCGTGGCGCGCACGAGTCCCGCGACGATCGAGATCAGCGTCGTCTTGCCCGCACCGTTGGGACCCAGCAATCCGAAGAATTCGCCCGACTCGATCCGCAGGTCGACTGCATCCAGCGCCACGAGCGAGCCGTAGCGCTTGGAGACGGAGGTAACCTGGATGGCGGCTGTCACGGCGGCGGGCGTCGAAGTGCCCGACGGCCTCGACGAGGAATTGCGGATTATAGGTTCCTCGCCGCGCGCTTCCGGCGTTGCGCGTCAGACGTTCGGAGGCAGCGCTGGCAGCAGCGCAGTGACGCCGTAGACCTCGGCTAGGCTGACCAGTCCGGAGGGTATGCCGGTCACTTGCAGCTTCACACCGCGCGCCGCGGCTTCGCGTTGCCAGTCGAGCAGCATCGCCACGGCTGAAGAATCGCAGCGCGCGACGGCGCTGAGGTCGAACACCGGATCGCCCTGGGCAATGGCCGCGCGGCCCGCGACCGTCAGCTCGGCCGCGTTGGCCATGGCGATCTCGCGCGCCTCGACCCGCATCTCGGCTCAGGCCTTCTTGGCTTCGGCGAGCTGGCGGTTGCGGTCGGTCAACGACTTGATCAGGCCGTCGACGCCGCCCGCATTGATTTCACCCGCGAACTGAGTCTTGTAATTTTCGACCAGCCAGACACCGAGCACGTTGACGTCGTAGATCTTCCAGCCGGATTCCAGCTTCTCGAGGCGGTAGTCGAGCTGAATGGGTTCGCCGCGTGATGGCACCACACTCGTGCGGACGACGACGTCGGCATCGTTCGGCTGCGCGCGGAACGGCTTCATCTGCACCTTGTGATCCTTCACCTGCGACAGCGCACCGCTGTAGGTCCGTACGAGCAGCGTACGGAATTCACGCGTCAGCGCAGTCCGCTGCTCGGGCGTGGCGCTGCGCCAGCCACGCCCTACGGCGAGCTGCGTCATCTTCTGGAAGTCGACGTAGGGCAGGATCTTCTCGTCCACCAGCTTCTGCACGCGGCTTAGATCGCCGCCGGCGATGCTCTGGTCGGCGCGGATGGCGTCGAGCACCTCGGTCGTCAGGTCGCGCACCATCGTGTCGGGCGCGGCGGTGGAGACCTGCGACCATGCGGTGCCGGCGGGCAACAGTGCCGCGGCGGTCAGCATCACGATTCTCAGCAACTTCTGCATCAGGGACTCCAGGTTGCGCGGCCAGATCGACCAGCTGTCAGCCGCGCAGCGACATGGCGTTTGCATCACTCTTCGCCTGATGGCTTAACGCCCGGCTCGACGGACGGTGCACCCGGTTCCGGCTCGGCTGAAGGAGCCTTCTCCGGTTCGGCATCGTCCTCGTCCTTGTCCACTTCCGGCTCAGGCGGTGGATTACCGTCGTAAACGAGGCTACGCCTGCGCTGCAGGTAACCATCGCGGATGAAAGTGTATCGATCGAGCGCCGCCTCGCGTATCAGCCGGTCGGCCGGCAGGAGCTGGGCTCGTTCGTTGACCACGCGCAGTGCAAACACGGAGTATTCGATGCCCGGATAGTTGATGTAGAAATTCAGATCGAGAAAGGGCTCGACGAGGTAGATGCCGGCCGCGTCCCGCACGCTGCTGGGCCCAAAGATCGGGATCACGAGATACGGACCCGGACCGAAGCCCCACACGCCGAGCGTCTGGCCGAAGTCTTCACGGTGCTGTTCGAGGCCGAGCCGGCTCGCCACGTCGAAACACCCGACGATCCCAACGGTGGTATTGATCGCGAAGCGGCCGAGGTCAGACAGGCCTTCGGCCGGCTTGCCCTGGAGCGTGTTGTTGATCGCGGTCGACGGTCCGCGCAGGTTCAGGAACGCGTTCGACAGGCAATCGCGGATCCCGTTGGGGAGCTTGGAATACAGCTCGGCCAGGGGCTTCAGGATGGCTGCGTCGAAGCCGTCGTTGAAGGCAAAGACGTTGCGGTTGAACTTCTCCCAGGGATCGCGCGGGTCCTGCCCCGCATTTGGGGGGATGGTTGCGCAGCCCGCGAGCCCTGCCACCAGCACAGCGAGACATGCGACGCGACGCATTCGGAGGTCCATGATCAACTGCGGCAACCGCACTCCCGCCCTTACTTCTTTTCAGCGCCTTCGGCGGCCTTGTTGTAGAGGAACTGACCGATCAGGTTTTCGAGGACGACGGCCGACTGCGTCATCCTGATCTGGTCGCCGGAGCCGAGGCTCTTGTCAGACCCGCCCGGCTCGAGCCCGATGTACTGGTCGCCAAGCAGTCCGGCAGTGAGGATCTTGGCCGAGGTGTCGGTCGGAAACTTCACGTTCGCATCGAGTTCCATCGTGACCCGCCCCTGGTAAGTCTGCGGATCGAGTGCGATCGCCGTCACACGGCCGACCGTGACACCGGCGCTCTTCACCGGCGCGCGGACCTTCAGGCCGCCGATATTGTCGAATCGGGCGGTGATCGCATACGTGGGACCGGTGCTGAAGCTGGCGAGATTGGCCGCCTTCAACGCGAGAAAGACGACTCCAAGCAGGCCCAGCAGCACGAAGACCCCGACCAGTGTTTCGATTCCCTTGCGTCCCATCGAGCGACTCCTGCAGCATTCCGCTAGCGCGGCGTGCTGAACATCAATGCGGTCAGTACGAAATCGAGTCCCAGCACCGCGAGCGAAGAGATGACCACCGTGCGTGTGGTCGCCTGCGATACGCCCTCCGGCGTTGCCTCGGCTTCATAGCCCTGGTACAGCGCGATGAAGGTGCAGGCGACGCCGAAGACCACGCTCTTGATGATGCCGTTGCCCACGTCGTCCCAGACGTCGACACCGCTCTGCATCTGCGACCAGAACGCGCCGGGATCGATGCCGATCATCAGCACGCCGACGACGTAACCTCCCATGATGCCGACCGCCGAGAATATTGCCGCGAGCAGCGGCATCGAGATTGCTCCAGCGACGAAGCGCGGCGCGAGCACGCGCGACTTCGGGTCCACGGCCATCATCTCCATCGCGGCGAGTTGCTCGCCGGCCTTCATCAGCCCGATCTCGGCCGTCAGCGACGTGCCCGCGCGTCCGGCGAACAGCAGGCCGGTCACGACCGGACCGAGTTCGCGCACCAGCGACAGCGCAACCAGCAGGCCAAGCGACTCCGCCGCGCCATAGCGCGACAGCGTGTAGTAGCCCTGCAGTGCCAGCACGAAGCCGACCGCCAGGCCCGAAGCGGCAATGATGACCAGCGAGTAGTTGCCGATCGCATGGACCTGCGCAATGACCAGGTAGAAGCGCCGCAACGCGGTCGGTGTGTTGCGCACCAGGTCGAGAAGGAAGAACGCGCTGTGCCCGAGCCGCTGCAGCAGGTTGATTGCACGGCGGCCGAGCGCGGGGAGCAGGTTCGAGGCCGTCATCGACGCAGGCCGAGATCTTCGGCGTATTCGCGCGCCGGGTAATGGAACCGGACTGGACCGTCAGGCTCGCCACGGATGAACTGGCGGACTTCCGGGTCGTCGGAGTTTTCCACTTCCCTGGGCGTGCCATGGCCAACGATGCGGCCGCCCGAGATCACGTAGGCGTAATCGCTGATCAGGAAGCACTCGTGTACATCGTGGGATACGACCAGCGACGTGGCGCCGGTCGCGTCGTTGAGGCGCCGGATCAGGTTGGCAGCCACACCAAGCGAAATGGGATCGAGACCGGCGAACGGTTCGTCGTACATGATCAGATCCGGGTCGAGCGCAATTGCGCGCGCCAGAGCGACGCGGCGCGCCATGCCTCCCGACAGGTCCGCAGGCTTGAGATACGCAGCACCACGCAGGCCGACCGCGTTGAGCTTCATCAGCACGAGATCGCGGATCATCGCTTCCGGCAGGCGCGTGTGTTCCCGCAGCGGGAAAGCGACGTTGTCGAACACCGTCAGATCAGTGAACAGCGCACCGAACTGGAACAGCATCCCCACCCGCCGCCGCAGGGCATACAGCGATTCGCGGTCGTGCGGATCCACCGGCGCGCCGTCGAATGTGATCGTCCCCTTCTCCGGCGTCAGCACGCCGCCGATCAAGCGCAGCAACGTCGTCTTGCCGCAGCCGGATCCGCCCATGATGGCGATCACTTTGCCGCGCGGGAACACCATCGAAATGTCCGACAGCACCAAACGTCGGTCGTAACCGAACGTCATCTGATCGATCGCGACGAGCGCGTCGGGGATGTAGGTCTGGGCCATCGGGATCAGCGCATGCCGCGGGCCGGTTATGACCGCGGCCCAAAAACGGCGGCCGCGGATTGTCGCACGAGGGTACGGGGCAGATCGCGGGGTTAAGCACCGCCTTTTCCACACTGCGCCGGGCTGATCCCACGTTCAGCGGGATTGCACCACGCCGGTGCCCGCATCTGCGGGACCGGCGTGGCAGCGCCAGCAGGTATCACGGTCTGAAGGGTGACCGTTGTCGCCGGACCGACGGGTCACTCGGGAATCGTGTTCAGGTAGTACATGGCCGAAAGCAGCGGTCCCGGCTTGCCGAGCGGCGCCAGCCAGCGATTGAAGATGTCCGATATCGCACCACTGCGGTAGATCTGCGACAGCGCGCGGTTGACTGCCAGCCGGAAGTCCGCGTCACGACGCATCACCAGGGCGTAGGGCTCGAACGAGAATTCATCCTGCACCAGCGTGTACTTCACGTCGGACTGCGCCTTGATCACGTTGCCGACCAGCACCACTCGGTCCGCCGCATAGCCGTCGATGCGCCTGTCGTTCAACGCCGCAATCGCCTCAGCGTCGTCCTTGACGTTGGCCACCTTTGCGTCGATCAGTCGTTCCTTCAGCGCTGCCTTCAGTGCCGTCTCGGTCGTCGTCCCCGGCTTCACGCCGATGGTCTTGCCGGCGAAATCGCCGAGGCGGACAAGTTTCGATTCAGTCAGAACCAGCACGGCGCCGCCGTCGATGAAGGTCAGGTTCGAGAAGTCGAATCGCTCCTGCCGGCCGAGCGTCACCGTGGTGTTACCGCATTCGAGGTCCACATTGCCGTTGGCCACCTGTTCGAAGCGATTCGCAGCGGTGACCTGGACCCACTTGACCGCGATCGTTCCGCCGAGCGTGCGCTCGACGCTCGCTGCGATGCGCTTGCACAGATCGACCGAGTATCCGGCGGGCTGACCATCCGGCCCGGTGAACGAAAACGGCGGTGAGTCGGCGCGGTAGCCGAGAGCGATCGACTTCGCGTTCTTGATCTTCTTCAGCGTGCCGGTTTCCTGGGCTGCAGCGCCAAAGGCGAGGAGCAGCACGCACACCGCTGCGAGCAGTTTCAGCATCGTGATCCCTTCCGTTGTTCGAGTGATCGGCGGCGGACGCATGTCCAGCCGGGGCCGTAGGCTACCAGTCAGCCCCCAGGCGACCGAACGTCGATGGCCGCGGACGCTCCCGCGCGACGAGAACGGAAGAGTCGGAGCGCGCGCAGTTCATCGTCGTCTTCGGCAACGACCGCGAATGCGCCGAGCACCGACTCGGGGATCGCGCGTGCACGGCCCGAGTCGAGGTCGACAAAGGTCCAGTTCGTTTCGCCGCGCGCCAGCAGCTTGCGGGCGCGAATAACCGCGTAGCGGCGCAGGCAGTCGCGCTCGCTCCAGCGCGTGATCCACGTGTAGACGTCGATGGCGTCGCCCTGCAACGCCGGCCGCAGGTACTCGATGAAATGGCTGGCGGCGACCCACGCCGTGCGCTCGGCGAAATAGCGTTCCATCGGCCAGCCCTGCGCGGCCGAATGCTCCACCGCGATCTCCTCCATCCAGCGCAGGTATTCGCGGTTGTTGACGTGACCCACAGCGTCGATCGATTCACGACCGACGACGAGCGATTTGTGGAAGATGCGCGGCACCCCGCGAGCTTAGCGCGCGCCAAGACGGGGTCGACGGCCCCGCCCAACGATCCCGCCCTTGAGCGCCTCATGATGCCCCCCGGCACTGGGCGAAGAACCCAGTGCGAACCATTCACACCTCCTTCCACCTAGGCGGGCAACACGGCTCCGAATTGACTGGCCTCAAAGATCGGCGAGAGCGCCTTCGCGCCAGCGGACAGGGATCAGCGCGGGAGGGTCGACACTCCCATCAGGAACTCGTCGACCGCTCTCGCGCACTGGCGGCCCTCCCTGATCGCCCACACGACGAGGCTCTGGCCGCGCCGCATGTCACCGGCAGCGAAGACCTTCGCGACATTGGTCGCATAGGGACGCGGGCCGCCGCGCGCTTCGTCGGTCGCGGCGCGCGCATTGCCGCGCGCGTCCTTGTCCACCCCGAAGGCATCGAGTACCGCGGCTGACGGCGACACGAAGCCCATCGCGAACAGGACGAGTTCGGCCGGCAGTTCGAACTCGCTGCCCGGGACTTCGACCATCTTCATCGCGCCGCTCACCGCGTCCTTCTGCCATTCGACGCGCGCGGCAACCAGGGCGCGCACCCGGCCCTCGCTGTCGCCGACAAACCGCTTTGTCGTCACCGCCCAGTCGCGCTGCGCGCCCTCCTCGTGCGAACTCGAAGTGCGCAGCTTGATCGGCCAGTAGGGCCACGTCAGCGACTTGTTCTCCTTCGCCGGCGGCTGCGGCAGCAGTTCAAACTGCGTGACGGACCTGGCGCCATGACGGTTCGAAGTGCCGACGCAGTCGGAGCCGGTGTCGCCCCCGCCGATGACGACGACATGCTTGCCGGTCGCCAGGATCTGGCCGGCTACCGGATCGCCCGCGACGACCTTGTTCTGCTGCGGCAGGAACTCCATCGCGAAATGGATCCCCTTGAGCTCGCGGCCAGGCACCGGAAGGTCGCGCGACTGCTCGGCGCCGCCCGCAAGCACGATCGCGTCGTACTCCTGTATCAGCTGCTGCGGGTCGACAGTGGCCGTCGACCAGTTGGTGATACCGCTGCCGAGATCGGATCTGGAAACCAGAGTCCCTGTGCGAAAGGTCACTCCCTCGGCCTGCATCTGTTCGATGCGACGGTCGATGTGCGACTTCTCCATCTTGAAGTCCGGGATGCCGTAGCGCAGGAGGCCGCCGATGCGATCATTCTTCTCGAACACCGTCACGTCGTGTCCGGCACGCGCCAGCTGCTGCGCGGCCGCGAGGCCCGCCGGGCCACTGCCAATGACTGCCACGCGCTTTCCGCTGCCCGCCCTTGGCGGCTGCGGCACGACCCAGCCTTCCTCCCAGCCCTTGTCGATGATCTTGTGCTCGATCGACTTGATTCCAACCGGCACGTCCTCGATGTTCAGCGTGCACGCCGCCTCGCACGGCGCCGGGCAGACGCGGCCGGTGAACTCGGGAAAATTGTTGGTCGCGTGCAGGACCTCGAGCGCGGCCTTCCAGTCCTGGCGGTAAACGAGATCGTTGAAGTCCGGAATGATGTTGTTGACCGGACAGCCGTTGTTGCAGAAGGGAATGCCGCAGTCCATGCAGCGCGCCGCCTGCACCGAAGCCTGTTCGTCGTTCAGATGCGTGATGAACTCGCGCCAGTGCTGTTTGCGCGCCTGCGGTGCCTCCGCGGCTTCTTCGAGCCGCTGATATTCCATGAAGCCGGTGATCTTCCCCATCTTCAGCTTTCCCTACGCGGCCAGGCGCTCGGGCGATGCCGGCTGCCGCTTTGATCCGATTTCCTTCAGCGCGCGCCGATATTCGTGCGGGAAGACTTTGACGAAGCGCGTGCGCATCCCCGCCCAGTTGTCGAGCAGCATGCGCGCGCGCAGGCTGCCGGTGTAGCGGAAGTGGCTTTCGACCAGGCCTCTGAGCAGAAACTCATCGACCTCGCCCAGATGCCAGAGCGCTTCGTCGACCGCTTCCTGCTGCTGGGCCGACGGCAGCACCGATTCCAGGTCGCACATCGCGGCGTTGCACTTCGACGCGAAGTCGCCGTGTTCGTCGAAAACATATGCGATCCCGCCCGACATGCCGGCGGCGAAGTTTCGGCCGGTGGCGCCGAGAACAACCACAGTGCCCTTGGTCATGTATTCGCAGCCATGATCTCCGGTACCCTCGACCACAGCCGTGGCACCCGAGTTGCGCACCGCGAAGCGCTCGCCGGCAACGCCGTTGAAGTACGCCTCGCCGGCGATCGCACCGTAGAGCACGGTGTTGCCGACGATGATGTTCTCGGTACCCGCACCGCGGAAGTCGTTCGGGCAACGCACGATGATGCGGCCGCCCGACAGGCCCTTGCCCGTGTAGTCGTTCGCGTCGCCGACGAGATCCAGCGTGATGCCGTGCGCGAGGAACGCGCCGAAGCTCTGGCCGGCCGTGCCGTTGAACTGGATGTGGATCGTGTCGTCGGGCAGCCCGGCGTGGCCGTGCTTGCGCGCGACCAGAGACGACAGCATCGTGCCGACCGTGCGGTTGATGTTGCGGATCGGTGTGATGAAGCTGACGCGCTCGCCACGTTCCAGCGCTGGCCGGCACTGCTCGATCAGCTTGTGGTCGAGCGCCTTCGCGAGGCCGTGGTCCTGCTCTTCCACCACCCGGCGTGCCACATCCGCGGGCATCGGTGGCTGATAGAAGATCCGGCCGAAATCGAGCCCCTTCGCCTTCCAGTGCTCGATCCCGCGCTTGGTCTCGAGCAGGTCCGCGCGCCCGACGAGCTCGTTGAAGCTGCGCACGCCGAGCTGCGCCATGATCTCGCGCACTTCCTCGGCGACGAAGAAGAAGAAGTTGACGACATGCTCGGGCTGGCCCTTGAACTTCGCACGCAGCACCGGGTCCTGGGTCGCCACGCCGACCGGGCAGGTGTTCAGATGGCACTTGCGCATCATGATGCAGCCTTCGACCACGAGCGGCGCGGTGGCGAACCCGAACTCGTCGGCGCCGAGCAGCGCGCCGATCACGACGTCGCGACCGGTCTTCATCTGGCCATCGACCTGCACCGCGATGCGCCCGCGCAGACGATTCAGCACCAGCGTCTGCTGGGTCTCGGCGAGCCCCAGCTCCCACGGAGTGCCCGCATGCTTGATCGACGACACCGGCGACGCGCCGGTCCCGCCGTCGTGACCGGCGATCGTCACGTGGTCCGCCTTGGCCTTTGCGACGCCGGCCGCGACCGTGCCCACGCCGACTTCGGACACGAGCTTCACGCTGATCGAAGCCCGCGGGTTGCTGTTCTTCAGGTCATGGATCAGCTGCGCCAGATCCTCGATCGAATAGATGTCGTGGTGCGGTGGTGGCGAGATCAGGCCGACTCCGGGAACCGAGAACCGCAGCTTCGCGATGTACTCACTGACCTTGTGCCCGGGCAGCTGCCCTCCCTCCCCCGGTTTGGCGCCCTGAGCCATCTTGATCTGGATCTGGTCGGCGCTGATCAGGTATTCGGTTGTCACGCCGAAGCGTCCCGAAGCCACCTGCTTGATCCTCGAGCGCAGTGAATCGCCGTCCTTCAGCGGTATGTCGACCTGCACGCGTTCGTGTCCCAGCACCGAAGCGAGCGTTTCGCCGTTCTTGATCGGGATGCCCCGCAGCTCCTCTTCGTAGCGCGCCGGATCTTCGCCGCCTTCGCCGGTGTTGCTCTTGCCGCCGATGCGGTTCATCGCGATCGCGAGCGTCGTATGCGCCTCGGTCGAGATCGAGCCGAGCGACATCGCACCCGTTGCAAAGCGCCTGACGATCTCCTTCGCCGGCTCCACTTCCTCGAGCGGAATCGCCTTCTTCGGATCGAGCCTGAACTCGAACAGTCCGCGCAGCGTCATGTGGCGGCGGCTCTGGTCGTTGATGATCTGCGCGTATTCCTTGTAGGTCTGGTAGCTGTTGGAACGCGCCGAGTGCTGCAGCTTGGCGATGGCGTCGGGCGTCCACATGTGCTCCTCGCCGCGGACGCGCCACTGGTATTCCCCTCCGGCGTCGAGCATGCGGGCCAGCACCGGATCGTCCGAGAACGCGGCGCGATGCGTACGCACCGCCTCTTCCATGACCTCGAACAGCCCGACGCCACCGACGTTGCTCGCGGTGCCGCGGAAATACTTGTCGACGAGTTCGCGGTTCAGGCCAACCGCCTCGAAGATCTGTGCGCCGCAGTACGACATGTACGTGCTGATCCCCATTTTCGACATGACCTTGTTGAGGCCCTTGCCGATCGCCTTGATGTAGTTCCCGACCGCCTTGGCGGAATCCGCACCGTGCAGCCTTTCGAGCGTCTCCAGCGCCAGGTAGGGATGAACGGCCTCGGCACCGTATCCACCCAGCAGCGCGAAATGGTGCACCTCGCGCGCGGAGCCGGTCTCGACCACGAGGCCTGTTGACGTCCGCAGGCCCTGGACGATCAGGTGCTGGTGGACCGCGCTGGTCGCGAGCAACGCCGGGATGGCAACGTGGTCGCGGTCGAGCGCACGGTCGGTGATGACCAGGATGTTGTAGCCGGCCTTCACGGCGTCGCCCGCCTGCGCACACAGGGACGCGATCCGCGCCTCGACGCCTTCCTTGCCCCATGCCAGCGGATAACAGATGTCGAGCTCAAGCGAACGGAACTTGTTCGACGAATAGTTCTCGATCGCGCGGATCTTCGCCATGTCCTTGAAGTCGAGCACCGGCTGGCTCACCTCCAGGCGCATCGGCGGATTGATGTTGTTGATGTCGAGCAGGTTGGGCTTCGGTCCGACAAAGCTGACGAGCGACATCACCAGCTGCTCGCGGATCGGGTCGATCGGCGGATTGGTGACCTGCGCGAACAGCTGCTTGAAGTAGCTGTAGAGCGGCTTGGGTCGATCGGAGAGCACCGCCAGCGCGGCGTCGTTGCCCATCGAGCCGATCGCCTCTTCGGCCTGCAGTGCCATCGGCTCCATCAGCATCCGCACGTCTTCCTGCGTGTAGCCGAAGGCCTGCTGGCGGTCGAGCAACGGAACCTCAACTTTCGCCGCAGAGTCCGGCGCCTCCCCGGCGCCCGCCGGCAAGTCGTCCAGCTTGATGCGGATCCGCTTGATCCACTCCTTGTAGGGCTTGCTGGCGGCCAGCTGCTGCTTGAGCTCGACGTCGTCGATGATCCGGCCCTGCTCGGTGTCGATCAGGAACATCTTTCCGGGCTGCAGGCGCCACTTCTTGACGATGCGGCTCTCGGGGATCGGCAGCACGCCGACCTCCGACGCCATGACCACCATGTCGTCGTCGGTGATGATGTAACGCGCCGGGCGCAGGCCGTTGCGGTCCAGCGTCGCGCCGATCCGCACGCCATCGGTGAAGGCGATCGCCGCCGGGCCGTCCCACGGCTCCATCATCGAGGCGTGGTATTCGTAGAAGGCACGCCGGTTGGCGTCCATCAGCGTGTGCTGTTCCCACGCCTCGGGGATCATCATCATCACCGCATGGGCGAGGGGGTAGCCGCTCATCACGAGCAGCTCGAGCGCGTTGTCGAAGCACGCGGTGTCAGACTGCCCCTCGTAGATCAGCGGAAAGAGCTTTCCGAGATCGTCGCGCAGCACCGGCGAAGACATCACGCCCTCGCGCGCGCGGATCCAGTTGAAATTGCCCTTGACCGTGTTGATCTCGCCGTTGTGCGCGATCAGCCGGTACGGATGCGCGAGTTCCCAGGACGGGAACGTGTTGGTCGAGAAGCGCTGGTGCACCAGCGCGATCGCCGACACGACGCGCGGATCGCTGAGATCGGCGTAGTAACGACCGACCTGGTCCGCAAGCAACAATCCTTTGTAGACCACCGTTCGCGTCGACATCGACGGCACGAAGTATTCCTTGCCGTGCTTGAGCTTCAGCGCCTGGATCTTGTGGCTCGCGGTCTTGCGGATCACGTAGAGCTTGCGTTCGAGCGCATCGGGGACCATCACGTCCTGGCCGCGACCGATGAAGATCTGGCGGATGACCGGCTCGCGCTCGCGCACCAGTGGCGACATCGGCATATCGCGGTCGACCGGCACATCGCGCCAGCCGAGCACGGTCTGGCCCTCGGCGCGGACGGTGCGCTCGAGTTCCTGTTCGCAGGCCAGACGGGAGGCGTTCTCGCGCGGCAGGAAGATCATTCCTACGCCGTATTCGCCGGGCGGAGGCAGCGTCACGCCCTGCTTGCCGAGTTCGTCGCGGTAGAACGCGTCCGGGATCTGGATCAGGATGCCCGCACCGTCGCCGCACAAAGGATCGGCGCCGACCGCACCGCGGTGATCGAGGTTGTGGAGGATCAGCAGCGCCTGCTGGATCAGCACATGGCTCGCACGCCCCTTGATGCTGGCGACAAACCCGACGCCGCAGGCGTCATGCTCGTTCAAACCGGAATACAGCCCGTGCTGCTGCTCCAGTCCGTCATCGGCGTAGGTGTCCATGGTGTGCGCCTGCAGAGTGGGCCCGGACCCGGAAGGGTTGCGGTCGCCACTCCGGACTGTACTTCGGCGCCACCGCACCGCACAACCGAATCAATAGGGGTCTGTCCCCTATTTATGTGCCCGCCCGACCCGCTCGCCTGTAATCGGGGACATAGCAATAGCTATTCGCCCTGATAACACTGGCCGGCGCGCGCCGTCGCCCGTCAGCCCTGCGTGGCGACAGCTAGCGCTCGGCGGGGCCGCCCCGCGCGGGAGAGCTGCGGCCGACGGGTGCAAAGCGGCTGAATCTGGCCAATGAACGCCGCCGAGCCGACGACCCAGCCCCCAGCCAGAGCCTTCTCAAGTCGCTCCTGCGTACCGCGCTCGGTCCCCGCGTCCAGCAGCCTCCCGTACGCGGCCTGGCGCTCGAACGGCGTGTTGCCGAGCGCCCAGTAAGCAGGAAGCGTACTCAGATAGGGGTCGGTCGCCAGCCCGATATGGACACGACAACTGGACCAGGCGTACTGCTCAGGCGCGACCGCCAGGCGGGCGGGCAACGACTCGACGTAGACCAGCGCGGACAGGCTTGCCGTCGCGGGGTCAAGCACCGCGGCGCGATAGCGCCCCGCAAAGAGTCCACCCCGCTCCCCGCGACGATCGTTGACCCAGCGAACGTAACGTCGTCCGATCGACTGCATGGCATACCCAAGGCCCCGCGCATCAGCCGGCGTGGCAAGCAACCACAGGCCGCGCGCCATCAGCGCAAATCCGTGCAGCGCCACGCCCGCCGCGGCAAGCGCACCGTGCAGTTCGTCGATCAGCCGCCGGGCATCGGCATCATCGCGGATGACATCGCGTGTTCCCGCGTGATGCGCGACGAGGTGCGGATACCCCGGAACCGCCAGGCGAGCGAGGCGCGCCATCGCGAATCAGACCGAATCAACGGCATAGAGCCGCCGATGCTCGCGGATGGCGTAGCGGTCGGTCATGCCCGCCACGTAATCGGCGATCGCGCGCGGGCCCGACTCCGCGACGCGTGCCTGATGGTCCGCCGGCAGCAGGCGGGGTTCCGCGAAGAACGAATCGAACAACTCGCGCACGATCTTGCGCGCCTTGGCCGCCATCCGCATCACGCGATAGTGCCGGTACAGGTTGTCATAGAGAAATTTCTTCAGCGCGTCAGCCTCGGAACGCGTTTCCTGCGAAAAGGCGATCAGCGGCGGCGACTGGCGGATGCCTTCGATCGTTTGCGGGTCGACCGCTGCAATCCGCAGGCGGCTTTCCTCGGTCAAGTCCACGATCAGGGTGTTGATCATCCGCCGCACGGTTTCGTTGATCGCGCGGCGTTCGGCAATCTCCGGAAACTGCTCGCGCACGAGCGCAACGTGCCGCGCGAACAAGGGCACCGTCATCAGCTGCTCGACCTCGAGCAGGCCCGACCGCAGACCGTCGTCGATATCGTGGTTGTTGTAGGCGATCTCGTCGGCAAGGTTGGCGATCTGCGCCTCGAGGCTCGGTTGCCGCTTCAGCAGGAAGCGCTCACCCAGTTCACCGAGTCTGCGTGCGTTCTGCAGCGAGCAATGCTTCAGGATTCCTTCGCGCGCCTCGAAGGTCAGATTCAGTCCGTTGAACGCGCCATAGCGCTCTTCGAGCTCGTCGACTACGCGCAGCGACTGGAGGTTGTGCTCGAAGCCGCCGTGCTGCTGCATGCATTCGGCGAGCGCGTCCTGGCCCGCGTGCCCGAATGGCGTATGGCCGAGGTCATGCGCCAGTGCGACCGCCTCGACGAGGTCCTCGTTCAACCGCAGGTTGCGCGCGATCGCGCGCGCGATCTGTGCCACCTCGAGCGAGTGCGTCAGGCGCGTGCGGAACAGATCGCCTTCGTGATTGACGAAGACCTGCGTCTTGTACTCGAGCCGGCGGAACGCCGTCGAGTGAATGATGCGGTCGCGGTCGCGCTGGAATTCGGTGCGCCCGGGCGCGCTCGGCTCGGGATGGCGGCGACCCCGGGACCGCGACGGATCTGCGGCGTAGGGCGCGAGCTGTCCCGTAGTCGCGACCATGCCGGCGCTCACACGTAGCCCCCCGCTGCGAGCGTCTCGCGCAGCGCGCTGTCGGCCACTGCGCGCTGAACCGCGTGGCCGATCCGATCGAGCAGCACGAAGCGGATCTCGCCGGCGTCCGCCTTCTTGTCGGCGCGCATGGACTTCATGGCCCGTTCCAGCGATAGTCCGGCGATCCGGGTCGGCAGACCTGCCCCGCTTACTGCGGACTTGATCGATTCGAGCTCGCCTCTCGGCAGCAGACCGACGCGGCTCGACAGGTCACCGGCGAGCACCATGCCGCAGCCAACGGCCTCGCCATGCAGCCATGTCGTGTATCCCGTCATGGCCTCGATCGCATGGCCGAACGTATGACCGAGATTCAGGAGTGCGCGCTCACCCGTCTCACGCTCGTCCCGCTGCACGACGCCTGCCTTGATCTCGCACGAACGGGCGATGGCGCGCGTCAGTGCTTCCGGGTCACGCGCGCGGAGCGCAGGCATGTCGCGCGTCGTCGCCTCGAAATACGCGCGGTCGGCCAGCAGGCCATGCTTTAGCACCTCGGCAAGCCCCGCCGATAGCTCGCGGTCGGGAAGCGTGCTCAGGCTGGCCGTGTCGCTGATGACGAGCGCAGGCTGATGAAATGCCCCGATCAGGTTCTTGGCGGTCGGATGGTTGACGCCGGTCTTGCCACCCACGGACGAATCGACCTGGGCGAGCAGGGTCGTCGGCATTTGAATGAAGCGGATACCGCGCATGTAGATCGCAGATGCGAATCCCGCAACGTCCCCGACGACGCCGCCCCCGAGTGCGACGAGGACGCTCTTGCGGTCGGCGCCTGCCGCAACCAGACCGTCGATGATCGAGGCGACCGCCGGCCACTGCTTGTGCACTTCGCCGTCGGGCAGGATGACTGTGCTGACCTTCGAGACCCCTTGCAGTGCGCGTCGCACCGCGTCCCCGTACAGGGAATCAACCGTCGCGCTCGCAACCAGCAGCAGCCGCGTGGGCGCCAGTGGCCCAACGAATTCGCCCGCCCGGTGCAGCAGTCCGCTGCCGATGAGGATGTCGTACTGACGGCCGGTCAGCCCGACGGTGACGCGTTGCATCGGCAGATTGTACGAGTCGTACAGTGCGGCTCAGCCGGCCGATGACCTCATCGACCTCAGTGCGCGCAGCTCCGGACGCGCAAGAAGCCGTTCAACCACCCGTCTGGGATTCGCAGTCGCAGACTGCACGGCAACATGAGCCGTTTCCGAGTACAGCGGTTCACGCTCGGCCAGCAGTTGCTCGATTCGCGCCCTCGGATCGTCGGTCTGCAGCAGCGGTCGTGACCGGTCCTTGCGCGTGCGGCGATACACTTCATCGGCGCTGGCACGCAGGTAGATCACCAGGCCGCGTTCGCGCAGACGCAGACGCGTCTGGGCATCAAGGACAGCACCGCCCCCCGTCGCCAGGACGATCCGCGACTTTCCGGTCAATTCGTCGAGGAGCGCCGCCTCGCGCCGCCGAAAGCCCGCCTCGCCCTCGATCTCGAAGATCGTCGGAATCGAAACACCGCTGCGCGCTTCGAGTTCGCGATCGGCGTCGACGAATTCAAAGTCGATCGCCTGCGCCAGCAACCGTCCGATGGTCGACTTGCCGGCGCCCATCATGCCGATCAGGAAGACTGCTGAGTTCGCGGAAAGCATGGGGTCGAGCGTAGCGGAGCCAACCCCACAAAGCACAAGGGCCGCCGGCTTCGCAGCAGCGGCCCTCGAGACGAGCGGGACCAATCAGTTCGGGTTGGTGCAAACGTTCGCAATTCCGAACGGACTGATCGCAAATCCCGGCGTCGACTCACTGTCGACGTCCGCCTTGGCGGCCGACAGCCGATAGTTGAAAGTCGTCAGGCGCTCGGAGCCTGCGGTCGCGGCGCGTGCCTCGATCTGGTACTCGGCCCAGAAGTAGAACCTCTGGCCATGCCGTATGCGCAGCACGACGAAGCCCGAGCTATCTGTCACGCCGTTGTTGTCGAGGGTAAACGCCGCCGATTGCCCCGGCCAGAGAATGCCGTCCTTGTTAAGGTCAGCGTCGCCCGAATCAAGCACACCGTTGAAGTTCAGGTCTTCGTTCGCGCACTGTGTGACCGGAGGCACGGGCGCCCAGCCCACACCCGTCGTGAATCCCATCTGACCCTTGTAGTAGTTCAACGGCAGCAGCCGCACCGACACCGGTACACCGGCGACGCCCTTGCCCGCGGCATCCGTCACGTAGATGCTGAAGAGCTTTTCGTAGTCGAGATTGTTGTTGACCTTGGCGATTTCGTTATTGGTCGAGATCCGCACGAACAGCGGCTGCTGTGAAATCGTGAGATTCACCGCCTTCTCGTTGGCGTTGCATGGCGCCACACCCCCATTGGGCAGGGTTGCCACATTGTCGACCGAAGCGCACACGACGATCTGATCGGTACCAGTAGTGGCTGCGCCGGCAATGAATCGAGCCGACACCAGGCCACCCAGGTTGGTGAGCACCGGAGACGCTGTCGTATCGATGCTGAGTTTGCCGAACGGCGGCGAGGACGCGATCCGCAGACGAACATGCGCGTTGCCGACCGGGATTCCGACAGCCGTACCGAGGTCGCCGGTCACCCGAACGTCAATCTGCGAAAAGTTTGTCTCCGATGTACCGGAGTTCGGACCGATCACTGACGGATTCGCCTGAACCGTAAGGTCCTTGATGGCCACCCCGGTGGGAACCGGGTCCGGGAGCGCAGCGCTTCCCGCCTGAACGTCGGCCTGTCCTGTGGCGTTCGCCCCTGTGGCGACGACATGCGTATTTGCGCTGACGCCGGTGAGCGTCACCTTGGCAATACCGGATGCACTGGTCGTCGCGACGGCCGACGAAAGTGTTCCTCCGTTGGTCACGAAGCTGACAACCACGCCGCCGAGCGGGACCTTAGCCGCATCGGTCACCGATGCGGAAATATCGACCGAGGTCGTGGCGTCAGCAGCCGTCGGCGGCGACGCGGTCAATGTCAGCGTCGCGCCCGATACCGCGATGCCTGCGGCACCGATGACTGTGCCACTCTTGGCTGTAATCGTTACGTCACGATTGCCGCGGTCCGCGCCAAGGCCGAAGGTGGCCGTCACGCGGCCCTGCGCGTCGGTCTTGTCGGACTGTCCGGACAGGATCCCGGACGACGCGCTCAAGGAAACGGGGACATCAGACAGCGCGCGCCGGTTGGCGTCGACCGCAGTGACCGTCACGGTCGTCGCCTGATCCGCCTTCGCGTCCAGCGTCGGCTTGGCGACGGTGACCTCGAGCGCGGCGAGTGGCACCACGGTGGTCGGATTCGTCGGCGCGGGTCCCGGCGCCGGATCACCACCGCAGGCGAGCATGACGACGCCAGAGGCGACCGCCATCAGTGCGGTAAGAAAACGGAGGGGAAGTTTCTTCGACACGTTCGTCACCTCATTGCTCGACCGTCTTACCGCACCGACGCCAGCGCCCGCTCGGAGACGATGCGCGGCGTGATGAAGATGATCAGCTCGGTCTTGTCGTTGATCTTGGCCTGGTTCTTGAAGAGCCATCCGACATAGGGGATGTCGCCCAGCCAGGGTACCTTGGTGGTCTGCGTCCGCTCGGAGTGCTCGTAAATGCCGCCCAGGACGACCGTGCCGCCGTTCTCCACGAGAACCTGCGTCTGTACGGCTTTGGTGTCGATGGCCGGGCCGGCGGTGGTCTCCGCGCCGCGCGTGTCCTTGTTGACCTTGACGTCCATGAAGATCGCGCCCTCGGGCGTGATCTGCGGCGTGACCTCGAGCTTCAGCACCGCCTTGCGGAATGCGACCGAGGTCGCACCACTCGACGTGGCCTGCTGGTACGGAATCTCCGTGCCCTGCTCGATGATCGCCTTGACCTTGTCCGCAGTGACGACGCGCGGGCTGGAGATCACCTTGCCGAGGCCATCCTGCTCGAGAGCGGAGACCTCGAGTTGGAGCACCCGCGACAGGCTGGCGTTGACCAAAGTCAGCGCAAAACCGCTCGGGTTGAAGCCGCCGATGCCCGTGGCCGGCAGATTGACGAAGTTGGAGGTGTTGGTCAGGTTGGTCGATGTACTGCCTCCGCCGCCCGTTCCCGCGCCAGTCGTCGTGACTATCGTGCCACCCGGCCCGGTGGCTGACACCGTGCCGAGGCCGCTACCCTGCCCGTACACGCCGGTGCTCGCGAGCTGCGTTGGATAGCCGGTCGTGCCGCCGAGCCGCACGCCCAGGCTGCGGGAGAACTTGTCGTCGGCTTCGACGATGCGTGCCTCGATCAGTACCTGTGGCACCGGGATGTCGATCCGCTGCAGCAGGCGGCGCACTTCCTCGAGGCGGGCGACCGTGTCCTGCACGAACAGCTGGTTGGTGCGCGGGTCAACCGCGACGCTGCCCCGCTTCGAGAGCAGCCGTTGCTTGTCGTCGACCAGCAGGCGCCGGACCTCATCCGCCTTCTGGTAGTTGACGACGAAGGCCTCGGAGCGGAGAGGCTCAAGTTCCTGGATCTGGTTGCGCGACTCGAGCTCGAGCTTTTCCTTGGTCGCGATCTCGTCGCGCGGCGCCACGAGCAAGACGTTGCCGTTCTTGCGCATGTCGAGGCCCTTCGACTGCAGGATGATGTCGAGCGCCTGGTCCCACGGCACGTCCTTCAGCCGCAGCGTGATCGTCCCACCGACCGAGTCGCTGGTGATGATGTTCAGGTTGGTGAAGTCGGCGATGACCTGCAGCAGCGAGCGGACGTCGACGTTCTGGAAGTTGAGCGACAGGCGCTCGCCCTGATAGCCCTGTCGGGTCCCCTGGAACAGGCGCTGCGGGTCCTCCTTGACGGGGCGCACCTCAAGCACGAAGCGCGTGTCGCTCTGGTACGCATTGTGTTCCCACAGGCCACGCGGCTCGACCACCAGGCGCACGTTGTTGCCCTGCTGGCTCGCGGTCATGCTGTTGACCGGTGTGGCGAAGTCAGACACATCGAGGCGCCGCTTCATCGTGTCCGGTAGCGTTGTGTTCAGGAAGTCGACGACGACGGTGTTGCCCTGCTGGCGAATGTCGACGTTGGTGTTCGGATCCGACAGGTCGATGATCACGCGGCCCTCACCTTCGGCACCGCGTCGGAAGTCGACACCGCGCAGGGTGCGCGCGCCGGACGCGCTGGCTGTCGGCGCGAAGCTCGTTGAGGGGGCCGGCGCTGCGGCCGGCGCTTCCGCGGCCGCAACGGCACCGGTCGGTCGGAAGGTCGTCGTGTCGGTCGCGCCACCCAGGGCGACCAGTATCCGGTTGCCCTCGACGCTTATCGCATGAGTCAGCGGCTTCTTCAGGTTCAGCACGACACGCGACCGGCCCTGTGCCTGGACGATGTTCACGGAACGCAGGTCGCCCTGATTCAACTCGACCAGGTTGCGGCCGACGGCGTTGACCGCGCCCGGCAGATCAAGCGCGACGCGCGCCGGGTTCGCGACCGAGAAACTTGCCGGTGGCGTCTGAACCGGGCTCTTCATGTCGATGGTCAGCACGACGCCAGTGGACGTCAGCGTTGCATCGACCCTCTCGATCGCATTGGTCACATCGGCCGCTGGCGTTTGCGCCCAGGCCAACGCGGTCAAGGCGGCGAGCCCGGCGATGGCCAGTTTGCAGACCGCACTGACCAGACCCCCCATCGACATCCTCATCTCTTGCTCCCCTGTCGGCCACCGGCGTCTTGCCGTCCGGCCTCCTGCAACTCCAGCTTCGCCGGTCGCTCGACCCATTCGCCGGCGGCGTCCTGGACGATTTCCTTCAGGTCCACTTCGGTTTCAGTGATCTTTGTGACGAGGCCGAAGTTCTGCCCCACGTAATTTCCTGCACGGACCATGAAGGTCTGGCCGGAGACATCGATCAGGGCAACGTTGTTGCTCTGCTGTCGCAGCGTGCCAACCATCTTCAGCTGGTCGAGCGGAAATCCCTCGAGCGCCTCGCGCCGGCGATCGAGATCGGGCTTGATCGCGCTGGTGCTGGCGCGCGCCTGGGCCTGGCGCGCCACGGCGAGCACCATTTTCTGCGCGTCGAACGGGTCCATCAGTGTCTTCGCCTCATAGGTGTACGGCGAGAACTGCTTGGGCTCGGGCACCGGCTGGGTGGTGGGTCGCATCGACTTGCGCGTGTCATCCATCCACGCGCGCAGTTCAGTATCGCTGCCGCCACCGCAGGCCGCGAGCGAGCAGGTCGCGACGGCGAATGCCGCGGCGCGCATCGCCAGAGACTTGTCCATCATCATTTGCTCGGCCCCTTGGTGGCTGCCTGCGTCTTCGCCTTGCGCTGATTGGCAATCTCGTCGGCGTCGAGATAACGGTAGGTCTTGGCGGTGGCGTCCATTGTCAGGGCGCTGCCCTTGCCGACTGTCACGTTCAGGTTGTTGAGCGTCACGATCCGCGGCAGATTCGCGATATCGCCGGCGAAGGAGCCGAGGTCGTGGTACTTGCCGACCAGCTTGATGGCGATCGGCAGCTCGGCGTAATACTCCTTGACGTTGGTCTGGCCCGGCTTGAAGAGTTCGAAGTCGAGGCCGCGCCCGACGCCCGCCTGGTTGATGTCCGACAGCAGCGCGTCCATCTCGGACTTGCTCGGCAACTGCTTCTCCAGCGTGAGCACGTACTGGCTGACCTGCTCGCGCTGCTTGCGCAGTTCGTCGAGATTGATCGCCTGCTGCAGCTTGCTCTTGTATTCGTCCTTGAGCTTCTCTTCGTCGGCCTGCAACTGCGCGAGCTGCTCGTTCTGGCCGCTCCAGAGGCCAAACCAGCCGCCCACACCGAACGCAGCGATCACGACGACCCACAGCACGATCCGCGGTGCGATCGGCCATGTGCCGACGTTATCGAGGGTCAGGCCCCGGAATTGCGAGAGTAGGTCTCGACTTGCCATGCGTGCCTCTGAATCGACCTATTTCTTGGGCGCGGGCGCAGCCACGGGCGGCGCCGTTGAAGCCACTGCAGGCGTCGTCGCACCCGCCGCGACCGCCGCGGCTGAACGGGGCTGCGCCTGCGCCTGCTGCTGCAGCTGGGTGCGTTCTGGAGTCGGCTTCATCGTGAAATTCAGCGAAAACTCGAACACCCGTCGGTTCATCCCTGCGGGCCCCTGCCCTGCCACCTTGATTTCGATAAGTTCCGGGCGCTCGAGCACGCGCGAATTGTTCTGCAGGTTGCGAAGGAACTCCGAGACACGCTCGTTCGATGCGGCCCAGCCGCTGACGTTGACCTTGCGGTCCTCCTGCTTGATCGAGCGCAGGTAAATGCCTTCGGGCACCTGTTTGGCAACTTCGTCGAGCAGATACACCGGCTGGTTGCGGTCCGCCTGCAAATCCTCGACCGCGCGCTGGCGCGCCCGCAGTCCGTCGATCTCCTGGCGCAGCGATGCAATTTCCTTGATCTGGGTGTCCAGCTTGGCGTTCTCGTTGCGAATGAAGTCGTTGCGGGCCTGCTGATTCGCGATGTAGCCCTGCAACACCGACCAGACCACACCGATCATCGCCAGGCCGACGACGGCCGATATCGCCGTCAGCGCCCAGAAGAGCTTCTTCTGCCGTTCGCGTTTGGCGGCGCGATGCGGCAATAGGTTGACGCGCGGCGCGGTCATCGCCAGACCCCCGCGCTACGCGCGGCAATGCGAGCCTTGTTGGCCGGTGCTGCGCTCATTTGTCGAACCTCCGCATCGCCAGGCCGCACGGTGTCAGCAACGCCGGCGCGTCGAGCCGCAGCTGCTTCTCGCGGATGTTCGGCGAGACCTCCATGCCCTTGAACGGCGATATCACCGACGTCGGCACCTGCGCGCGCTCCATCAGCGCGTCCGGGAGTCCGGTCAGCACGGCCGATCCGCCGGCCAGCATGATCTGGTCGACCCTGCTGTACGGTGTGGAAGTGAAGAAGAACTGCAGCGCGCGCGTAATCTCGGTCGACGCCGTGTCGATGAACGGCTTCAGTACGGTGGTTTCGTAATCGGCAGGCAGATCACCGCTGCGCTTCTTCTGTTCCGCCTCTTCCGTCGGAATGCCGTAGGCGCGCGAGATGTCGCCCGTGAGCTGCTGTCCGCCGAACGGCTGCTCGCGCTCATAGATCGCTTCGCCGTCGTGCATCACCGTGACGCTCGTGGTGTTCGCGCCGATGTAGAAGACAGCGATCACGAGGCCTTCGCCCGCGTTTGGCAGCTGCTCGATCAGGCGCTCGACGGCGGCGCGCGATGAATACGACTCGACGTCGACGACCACCGGTTTGAGCCCTGCGGCCTGCGCCACAGCAATTCGGTCCTCGACCTTTTCCTTGCGCGAGGCAGCGATCAGGACCTCGACGTCGTCCGGCGCGTTCGGGATCGGGCCCAGGACCTGAAAGTCGAGGCTGACCTCATCGAGCGCAAACGGGATGTATTGGTTCGCCTCGCTCTCGACCTGCATCTCGAGTTCTTCCTCGCGCAGGTTGCCCGGCAGGGCGATGCGTTTGGTGATGACGGCGGACGCCGGCAGCGCCATCGCCACGTTGCGGATCTTGCCGCCGGCACGGCGCCAGGCGCGTTTTACGGCGTCGGCGACCACGTCGATCTTGTCAACGTTGCCGTCGACCACCGCGCCACGCGGCAGCGGCTCGATGGCATAGCGCTCGAGCCGCATGGTGCCCTTACCGGCTTCCGACAACTCGACAATCTTGACGCTCGACGAGCCGATATCCAGCCCGATCATCGGCGGCGTCTTTGGACCAAAGGGCAGATCGAATGCCAAGGCGGTACTCCCTGCGACGGACTCAGCTCGGTGTCATGCGGATCGAGGCAACCGCCGACAGCGCAGTGGTACACCTACGCCCCGGCCACGGAAACGCCTCGAACAAAGCCGGTTTTCCCTTAAATTTCGAGCGTTTACCGCGTTTTTGTCGGATGGCACTTGAGATCCTATCAACATAAGCAAGCGAACTACAAGCCCCGCGTTCGGCCTAACCGTGCCCCCTTTGAGGGATTAACAACGAACGGTTCGTGACGAGGTGCGTCCAAGGCCTACCGTTCAGTGGACGTCAACGCGGGTCCCGGCCGTCGAAGTGCTCGACTCCTATAATTCCCGACTCTCCGTGCAGCGAAGCGCAAATAAGCGGTCACTCGCACGCCCAGTTCCCTCCAGCGACGGTTCCTGTGTCCATGGACAAGCCCGGCATCGATGACGCGGCGCCCGCCCCACGGTCCTCGTGGCCGTGGTACCAGCGCGCGCTCCTGTTGATGGGCGGGCTGGCCGGAGCGGCGATCATCTCTGGGCTGCTGCTGCTGACCTTCGCCTTTGCGATCGTCTACGCCAACCTTCCTTCGATCGAAACCCTGACCGATTACCGGCCGAAGATCCCGTTGCGGGTCTGGACGGCCGATGGCCTGCTGATCGGTGAGTTCGGCGAAGAACGGCGGGACTACGTCGCCGTCGCCGATATGCCGGACTTGATGAAGAAGGCGATCCTCGCAGCGGAGGACGATCGCTTCTATGAGCATCGCGGGGTCGACTACGCCGGCCTGGCGCGTGCCGCCGCGTCCAATTTCGTCACAGGCCGGCGCGGCCAGGGCGGCAGCACGATCACGATGCAGGTCGCGCGCAACTTCTTCCTGAGTTCGGAGCGCAGCTACGTCCGCAAGGTCTACGAGATCGCTCTGGCCTACAAGATCGAATCGTCGCTCAGCAAAGACCGCATTTTCGAGGTCTACGCCAACCAGATTTTCCTGGGGCAGCGCGCCTACGGCTTCGCTGCCGCTTCGCAGGTGTACTTCGGCAAGAAGCTGAAAGACCTCACAGTGGCCGAGATGGCGACGCTGGCCGGCCTGCCGGTCGCGCCGAGCGCGTACAACCCGTTCGTGAATCCCAAACGGGCGAAGAGCCGCCAGCAGTACGTGCTGACGCGGATGCTGGATCTGGGTTACATCGACCGGCCCACCTTCGACACCGCGCTGGCCCAGGAACTCAAGCCGCGACACGGGAGCCCGCTTGCCGATGAGTCACCGCGGATGCGGCTGCATGCCGAATACGCGGCAGAGCTCGCCCGTATGCTGGTCTATGACGTCTTCCGCGAAGAAACGTACACGCGCGGCCTTAACGTCACGACCACGCTGCGGCGCGAGGACCAGGAGGTCGCGTACAACGCGCTGCGCAAGGCCGTGCTGGACTACGACCGCAAGTATGGCTATCGCGGGCCGGAAGCATTCATCGAACTCGACGCAGATCCGGCAACGCGCGACCAGCGCATCGAGGATGCGCTGGTCGAGGCGATCGACAGTCCCAACATGGTCCCGGCGGTCGTGCTCGAGGCCGCGCCGCAGTCCGTCCGCCTGGCGCTGCAGGGCTCACAAACCGTCGAGATCAAGGGCGACGGGCTGAAGTTCGTCGCGCCGTCGCTGTCGCCCAAGGCGCAACCAGCCCGCAGGCTCATCCCCGGCGCCGTGGTTCGCATTGCCCGTAACGAGAAGATGGGCTGGGAGATCGTGCAGTTGCCCCAGGTCGAGGCCGCATTCGTTGCCGCCAACTCCCGCAACGGTGCGATACGCGCGCTGATCGGCGGGTTTGATTTCAATCTGAACAAGTTCAACCACGTCACCCAGGCGTGGCGCCAGCCCGGCTCGAGCTTCAAGCCGTTCATTTATTCGGCGTCACTCGAGAAGGGATTCACGCCGAGCACGCTGATCAACGATGCGCCGCTGTCGATCGATCCGGACCTCACCGGCGGCCAGGTATGGGAGCCCAAGAACTACGACGGCAAGTTCGAGGGGCCGATGCGGTTGCGGCAGGGCCTTGCGAAGTCAAAGAACCTGGTCTCGATCCGCATTCTGCAAGCCATCGGCCCACGCTATGCGCAGGACTGGGTGGTCCGCTTTGGTTTCGAGGCCGACAAGCACCCTGCCTATCTCACCATGGCACTCGGCGCAGGCTCGGTGACACCCTGGGTGCTGCTGAATGGCTACTCCGTGTTCGCGAATGGCGGCTACGGTCTGGAGCTCCACCTCATCAGCAAGGTCAGCGACGCAAACGGCAAGACGCTGATGGAAGCCAAGCCGGTCGTTGCCGGCGATTCCGCGGTGCGCGTGCTCAACGAACGCAACGCCTTCGTCATGGACAGCCTGCTGAAGGAGGTCGCGCGCACCGGCACGGCGGCACGCGCCTATGCGACTCTGAAGCGGGCCGATGTCGGCGGCAAGACGGGCACGACCAACGACTCGCACGACGCGTGGTTCGCCGGTTACGGTGGCGATCTCGTCGCGGTCGCCTGGATGGGCTTCGACCAGCCGCGTCCGCTCGGCGAGCGTGAAACCGGCGGCGGCCTCGCCCTGCCGATCTGGATCACCTACATGTCCAAGGCGCTCAATGGCGTTCCTGAAGCAACGCGCACGGCGCCAGCCGGCATCGTCGAGCTTGGCGGCGAGTACTACTACGTCGAGCACCAGCCCGGCCAGGGTGTAGCCAGCGTGGGACTCGAGGACGGCCTGCCGCCGGAAGAGAAGGCCAAGCGTGAAACGGTGCGCGAGCAGATCTTCTAGATTGTGGCTCAGCGCGGCCGGCCGCTGAAGACAACGGCGCTGCCACTGAGCGCCGAGACAATGCGCGAGAGTGCACTGAAGAATTCGGTGCCGTCGCGCGTGTCACGCCAGCTTCCATCCGACCACTGATAGTGATGCGCACCGCTGCGTGCGGCCAGCCACAGCTGCCGCATCGGTAGCTGGCTGTTGACGACAACCCGGCCGCCGTCGCTCAATTCGAGCGTCAACACGTTGCCGGCGCGGCTGAGCTCGATGTCGAGGCCGCTCGCGTCAACGGCGTCCTCAATGCCCGCGAGCGCGGCTTCGGCACGCTCCAAGAACTCGGATTCAGTCATGTTAGATTCGTTTACACCATGGCTTGCACGCGTTTCGGCATTCTAGGAGCGATCGTGATCGCACTCCTGGGGTGCGGCCAGAAGGGGCCGCTGGTGCTGCCGCCGCCGGCGCCGGCACCGCAGTCGCGCGCGCCAGCTCCACCCCCGGCCGATGCGCAGCCGCAGAGCGAAAGGCCGGTCGACAAACGCCTCGAAGTGCCGGCCACCAACGAGCCGCGATGACCATTGCGCTGCCCGACGAGGTTGGCTTCTCCTATCGCGGCAACGATCTGTACTGCGAGGGGGTCGCGATTGCCGCGATCGTGGAGCGTTTCGGCACGCCGACCTTCGTGTACTCGCGGCGCGCGATCACGCAGGCCTTCGAAGCATATTCGGCGGCGCTGAGCGGGCGCCGCGCGATGGTCTGCTATGCAATGAAGGCCAACTCCAATCTTGCCGTACTCGACGTGCTGGCGCGACTTGGAGCCGGCTTCGATATCGTGTCAGGCGGCGAACTCGCCCGCGTCATCGCGGCCGGAGGTTCGCCTGACAAGGTCGTGTTTTCGGGCGTCGGCAAGACCGAGGACGAGATCGAACAGGCACTGGCGGCCGACATCTTCTGCTTCAACGTCGAGTCCGCCGCCGAGCTCGACCGCATCGACGCTGTCGCGCGCCGCGCACGGCGGCACGCGCGCGTTTCGGTCCGGGTGAATCCCGACGTCGACCCGCGGACCCATCCCTACATCTCAACCGGGCTCAAGGACAACAAGTTCGGCGTCGGTCCGGAGGAGACCCTGGCGCTGTACCGCTCTGCTTCGACTCGCCCCGGGGTCGAGATGAGCGGCATCGATTGCCATATCGGGTCGCAGATCACCGAGATCGAGCCTTACCTGAACGCGGCCGATCGGCTGCTCGACCTGGTCGAAGCGATCGACGGCCTGGGCATTCGCCTCGACCACATCGACTTTGGCGGCGGCCTCGGCATCCGCTACGCAGAAGAAACTCCGCCCGACCCGACGCAACTCGTGCGTGCACTCCTGCAACGCGTCGATGCCCGCGGCTTCGCTGACCGCACACTGCTGATCGAGCCCGGCCGGTCGATCGTCGGCAACGCCGGCATCCTGGTCACGCGCGTCGAGTACCTGAAACGCACCGAGGTCCGGTCCTTCGCGATCGTCGATGCGGCGATGAATGATCTGCTGCGGCCGACGCTGTATGACGCGTGGATGGGCATCGTGCCGGTACAAATGCGCCCGGGCGCTGCGGAACGCTATGACGTCGTGGGACCGGTGTGCGAGTCGGGCGACTGGCTGGCGCACGACCGATCGCTCGCCCTGTTGTCCGGTGACCTGCTCGCAGTCACCGGCAGCGGAGCCTATGGGATGGCGATGAGTTCCAACTACAACACCCGGGCGCGCGCCGCCGAAGTGATGGTCGACGGCGACCGCGCTTACGAGGTGCGCCGGCGCGAAACGATCGCCGAGCTGTTTGCAGGCGAGTCGATCCTGCCCTGAGCCCCGGCGGAGCGCCGCGCCAGGTCGCGGCGGGCGGACCACGCGTGGAAGACCCGCGCACCCAGCAGCAGCGCCAGCACCGCCGCGTACTGCGCCGGGGGGACAAAGTCGTTCTTCGCGATCTTGTGGAACCAGTAGTGCGCGACACCAAGGATGCCGATCAGATAGACGAGCCGGTGCAGGCGTTGCCAGTTGCGACCACCGAGGCGCCGCACCATCGCGTTCGTCGAGGTCAGCACGAGCGGGATCATCAGCAGATAGGCGAAGAAGCCCAGCGTCAGATAGGGTCGCTTTGCGACGTCGGCGGTGATCGCGGCCAGATCGAACCAGTGATCGAGCCAGACGAACGCCGTGATGTGCAACGTCGCGTAGAACGCCGCGTACAGGCCGAGCATCCGGCGCAGTCGCACCAGCCAGTTCCACCCCGTCAGCCAGCGCAACGGTGTCACGCCGAGCGTGACCAGCAGCAGCACCAGGGTCCAGGTGCCAAGGAACCGCAGAATGGCCTCGACCGGGTTGGCCCCGAGTCCGCCGGTCAGGATGCGCTGCGCGAGTACCAGCAGCGGCACCAGTGCCAATCCAAACACGAGCGCGCGCACGATGCCGAGCCTCCGCGGCGTCAGGTTCGCGAGGCCGGAGAACGAGGCCACAGGGGACTGAACGGCAGACATCCCGCAATGTTGAAGGCTCAGTAAAGCTTCATCAGATCCATGCCGGTGTAAAGGCTCGCGACCTGTTCGGCGTAGCCGTTGAACATCAGCGTCGGCCGTCGCCGGCTGAAGATGTCCTCGCCGAGCCGGCGCTCGGTCTTCTGGCTCCAGCGCGGATGATCGCGCTCAGGATTCACGTTCGAATAGAAGCCGTATTCGCCGGGGTTGGCGGTCTGCCAGGCGGTAGCCGGCTGCTTCTCCGTGAAGCGGATGCGAACGATCGACTTGGCGCTCTTGAAGCCGTACTTCCACGGCACGACGATGCGCAGCGGCGCGCCGTCCTGCGCCGGTAGGACCTGCCCGTACATGCCGAAGGTGAGCAGCGCCAGCGGATGCTTTGCTTCGTCGAGGCGCAACGCCTCCTTGTAGGGCCAGTCGAGCACCGGGTAGCCGAGTCCCGGCATCTGCTTCGGATCGGCCAGCGTGGTGAATTCCACGAACCGCGCGTTGCCGGTGGGCTCGGCCCGCCGGATCAGTTCGGCGAGCGGGTAGCCGATCCAGGGGACGACCGCCGACCAGCCTTCGACGCAACGCAGCCGATAAACGCGCTCCTCGAGCGGTGCCAGTTTCAGCAGGTCTTCAATGTCGAAGGTCCGCGGCGCCCTGACCTCGCCTTCGACCCGGACTGTCCATGGACGCGTGCGCAGCAGCTTCGGCGCCCGACGCGGCGGATCGTCCTTGTCGGTGCCGAACTCGTAGAAGTTGCAGTACGAGGTAACGAGATTCGCCGGCGTCGGTCGTTCCATCGTCGAGAAGTTGCCGGGACGCGCGGCAAGGCTTGTCGCCAGCTGTGCCGACCCGCGTGCGGGCAGCGCAGCGGCAACCGCTGCGGCGGCGCCCGCCTGCAGCGTGCGCCGCCGCTGGCGGAAATTGCGCTCGTCGGTGATCTCGGAGGGCGCGATGGGCGCCGGTGATTTCCAGATCATGTGGTGTCCTCGAATGGCCTACAGTCGCGGCACGCGCGCATTCCTTACACCCTCACGAAGGTGAGGCCATTGCCGCCAGAGCTAAGGCCGGTTTCGCGCGGCTAGACTCGATCGCGATATTGCCCCGGAAGCGCCATGCACATCGAATACCAGGTCAAGCTGGATTTCAAGGACGTCCTGATCCGGCCCAAGCGGTCCACCCTGACCTCCCGGTCTGATGTGGACATCACACGCGAGTTCGCGTTCCGCCACGCCGGCGTGAAGTATCACGGCATTCCGGTCATTGCATCCAACATGGATACGACGGGAACCTTCGAAATGGCGCGAGCCCTCGACGTGTTCCGGTTGTCGACCGCCTTGCACAAGCACTACAGCGTCGAGGACTGCGTCGCGTTCTTCCGCTCGCTGCAGCGCAAGTCCGCGGCGTTCTACTCGATGGGCATTACGAAGGCGGACGAGGACAAGTTCGGGCGCGTCATGGACGCTGCCGGCGACGCCCTCGAATACGTATGCATCGATGTCGCCAACGGCTACCACGAGAACTTCGTCACCTTCGTGACCCGGATCCGGACGCAGTACCCGAAGCTGGTGATCATGGCGGGCAACGTCGTCACCGGCGAGATGACCGAAGAGCTCATCCTGTCCGGCGCGGACATCGTCAAGGTAGGCATCGGCCCCGGGTCTGTCTGCACGACACGCAAGATGACAGGCGTCGGCTATCCGCAGCTCTCAGCGGTGATCGAATGCGCGGACGCCGCGCATGGCCTGTCGGGATTCATCTGCGCCGATGGCGGGTGCACGACTCCGGGCGACGTCGCGAAGGCCTTCGGCGGCGGGGCCGACTTCGTCATGCTGGGCGGCATGTTCGCAGGCCATGACGAGTCGGGCGGAGAGCGCGTCGAGCGCGGTGGCTCGAGTTACAAGCGCTTCTATGGCATGAGCAGCAAGGCGGCGATGGAGCGCTACTCCGGCGGCGTCGCCGGCTACCGCGCGGCCGAGGGCAAGGAGGTCCTGGTGCCCTATCGCGGGCCAGTGGCCAACACCGCGCAGGAAATCCTCGGCGGCGTCCGCTCGGCGTGCACCTACGTCGGCGCGCGTCGGCTCAAGGAATTTTCCAAGCGCACGAGCTTTGTGCGTGTCTCGCAGCAGGTGAACGAGGTGTTCGACTAGGTCGGGGGCGCGCGGCCTGGATCGCTAGCGCCGCAGGCCCTGAATGTAGTCAGCGACCGCGCGCATCTCGGCGTCCGACAGGCGCGCGGCGATCTGTTGCATCGGGACGTTGTTGCGGCGGGTGCCGTCACGGAACGCTTTCAGCGTGGCCTCGACGTACTCCGCGTGCTGGCCACCGAGTCGCGGATACTGGTTCGGGATGCCCGCGCCGGTCGGGTTATGGCATCCAGAACACGCAGGCAGCGCCTTTTCGGGCAGGCCGGCGCGAAAGATGCGCTGACCGAGTTCGAGCGTGTCCTTGTTGCGGGCTGTTCCGGGCTTCTGCTCCTGACCGGAGAACCAGGCAGCCACGTCGCGGCGGTCCTGCTCCGACAGGCTGGGTGCGATGCCGTTCATGATCGGGTTCTCGCGCGCGGGCTTCTGCTCGCCGTTGCGCACGGTGTAATCCGTAAGCTGCTTGACCAGATAGGCGGAGTGCTGCTGCGCCAGCTTCGGATTGCCAGGGATCGTGGAGTTGCCGTCAGCTGCGTGGCAGGTCGAGCAGACCTGGCTCGCGATCTGCTGGCCCTTCGCCGCGTCGGCCTTCGGGGTGGCCGGGGCCTCAGCCAGGACTGTCGCCACCCATGCGCCGAGCGCCAGGGGCATGACCCCGCAACGAAGCCACATCGAAATTCTCATCACTCGCCCTAAGTGGTTTTGAGTGCGAGCCGGCCACTGCGCGGCGGAGGGACCTCCGCGGGCGCCGCCGGACGCCCCTCTACTCCGGCTGGGCCGCTCTGCAAAGCCGCGTATTCTACCGAACTCCCGTCCCGTCTCGACCGTGTCCCTGTCGCTGTTTCACTCTGCGCGCTTCGCGACTTCGGTGGCGGACCTCGGCGCCATCGCTCCCCCCGGGCTCCCGGAAATCGCCTTTGCCGGCCGCTCGAACGCGGGCAAGTCGACCGTCATCAACGTGCTGACCCAGCAGCGTCAGCTCGCCTTTGCAAGCAAGACGCCGGGCCGCACCCAGCTGCTGAATTTCTTCACCTTGAGCGAGAAGGACACGAGTGGCGTGCGCGTCGATCGCGGCGCGCTGGTCGATCTTCCCGGCTATGGCTATGCGCGCGCCGACGCGGGTCAACGTGCAACGTGGGACACGCTCGTGGGCGGCTACGTCGGCAATCGCCAGTCACTGATCGGTATCGTCCTGGTGATGGACGCGAGACGGCCGTTCATGCCGGGTGACGAAGCCCTGCTGCAGTTCATCGATCGCCGCGGATGCCTGCTGCACTTCCTGCTCAACAAGGCCGACCAGCTCGGCACGGCCGACCGGCGGGGTGCCCTAGCGATCGCGCGCAAGCGCGCGGCGGCGATCGGGCCGCGCGCCAGCGCGCAGCTGTTTTCGGCGCTCAAACGTGAGGGCGTCGAGGAACTCGCCGAAGCGCTGACACGCTGGCTTTTCTCCTGAACGCCCGGCCGGCCGTATCATGGCCGGCGAAAAAAATGCCCCGGAAAGTTCCGGGGCAGTAACGCCTTTGATGGGCGCCCGCTCAGGGAGGTCAAGCGGGAGACGACGGATCACCATCATCTTCGGTCACGATAGCGGACCCGATAGCGGACTTCGAGTTGGGACTTCCCCTCATGCACATCCTTGGTCAGTTCCCCGCCGTGCGCATGCGCCGCATGCGCCGCGACGACTTTTCCCGCCGGCTCATGCGCGAAAACGTGCTGACGGCCAATGACCTGATTTACCCCGTATTCATCCTCGACGGCCAGCGCCGGCGCGAAGCGGTCGCGTCGATGCCCGGGATCGAACGCGTGTCGATCGACGAGCTGATGCCGGTCGCCGAGGAATGCGTGCAGCTCGGCATCCCGGTCATGGCACTGTTTCCGGTCATCGAAGGCAGTCTGAAATCGGCAGACGGAGCCGAAGCCACTAATCCTTCAGGCCTAGTACCCCGCGCGGTCGCGGCGCTGAAGCAGCGCTTTCCGGGACTCGGTGTACTGACCGATGTCGCGCTCGATCCTTATACGACGCATGGCCAAGACGGACTGATCGACGACGACGGCTACGTGCTCAACGACGAGTCGGTCGCGGTGCTGGTCCGACAGGCGCTGATGCAGGCAGCAGCCGGCGTCGACATCGTCGCGCCCAGCGACATGATGGACGGGCGCATCGGCGCGATCCGTCAGGCGCTCGAGCAGGCCGGGCACATCCACACACGCATCATGGCGTACGCGGCCAAGTATGCGAGCGCGTTCTACGGCCCGTTCCGCGACGCGGTGGGATCGACGGCCAATCTCGGCAAGTCGAACAAGATGGTTTACCAGATGGACCCTGCGAACACCGACGAGGCGTTGTGGGAAGTCGGCCTCGATCTCGCCGAGGGCGCGGACATGGTGATGGTCAAGCCCGGCATGCCCTACCTGGACATTGTGCGCCGTGTGAAGGACACCTTCCGGGCGCCGACGTTCGTGTACCAGGTTAGCGGCGAGTATTCGATGCTGAAGGCGGCCGCGGCCAATGGCTGGCTCGACGAGAAGAAGGTGGTCATGGAATCGCTGCTCGGGTTCAAGCGGGCGGGCGCCGACGGCGTGCTGACGTACTTCGCCTTGCCAGTAGCGCGCTGGCTCAAGTCGGAACGCTGAGGGCTGCAGTGTGAAGTGGATCGAGGTCGGCGCACAGCGTGCGGCCGAGCTGGCCGCGGAACCGGGCGGCCTGCCGGCAGAAGGTTTCCTGTGGCTCGACGTGCTGCACGACGAAGCCCAGTCCAACCCGGAAGGGCTGCGCGACGCGGTCCAGCGCGTCGTCGGCGCGAGGATCGACGAACTGCACCTGCAGGATGCGGCCAACCTGCAGCACCCCTCCTACTTCGACAGCACCAGCACCTACGACATGCTGGTGTTCCGCAAACTGGCGGTCGGCGAAGTGCGACCGCTTGAGGAAAAATCGGGGACGGCAGACAAGCGGCGAATGCTGCAGGAGATCGTCACCCGGCCGATCACGTTCTTCCTCTTCGAACGCCTGCTGGTGACAGTGCGCCAGGACACCAGCAAGACCATGGAGTTGCTGCGCCAACGCCTGCTTGACCCGAAAGTACGGGCCGACGCGTCGGAACGTTCACGCCTGCCGAAGTCCCCTGGCGAACTGATGCTGCGCATGCTCAATGGCATGGTGGACCGCTACCTCGAGCTGCGCGAACCGCTTTCGGACCGTCTCGATCGCTGGCAGCGCGACCTGCTCGACCCGCGCCGGCCCTTCAACAACTGGTCGGCGCTGCTCGAGGCGCGAATCGAGTTGCGCAAGCTCGAACATCTGTGCGAGGGGCAGCACGATGCGCTGACCGAACTGCGCGATTCCTACCTCGAGGACACGCCGGACGCGAACGTGAACGACGCCTATCTGGTCCGCCTCAACGACGTGCTCGAACACATCCATCGCGTCCTACACCACGCCCAGCGGCTGGAAGCATCGGCGGAATCGGCGGTGCAGCTGCACTTCTCTGCCAACACCCACCAGACCAACGAGATCGTCCGCAAGCTGACGGCGATTGCTGCCATCTTCGCGCCGCTCACGCTGATCAGCGGCATCTTCGGCATGAACTTCCACCACATGCCGCTGCTCGCGGAGCTCGACGGCTTCTGGTGGACGATAGCCACAATGGCGGCGATCGTGATCGTGATGCTGCTGTACTTCTGGGCACGGCGCATTCTCGAACGCCCGCGCACGCCCCGCCCGCCGCGCTGGCTGCGCTGAGCGCGTCAGGAGTCCTGATCAACCTCGACCGCCGGGTCGAGCCAACGCTTCAGTCGGCGCGCGTCGCGCTTCGTCGGCCGTCCACGGAGAGTTAAGGCCGGTTCGCACGCGAGACGCCGCGACTCGGCCAGCCGCGCACGTCGCTCGCGGCTGGCCGGCGCCTCTGCATAAAGGCGCTGCGCCACCGGCGCCGGGCCGCGGATTTCTGACAGCGCACAGACGACAAGTTCGATCCGCTCCTCACCGCGCTCGATCAACAATGTTTCGCCCGGACACAGGCCACGCGCCGGCTTGATGCTGCGGTCGTCAACTCGGACGCGACCCCGCTCGACGGCCTGTGCGGCGAGCGAACGCGTCTTGAAGAAGCGCGCCGCCCACAGCCATTTGTCGATGCGGACCATGTTGCGCGCCCCGGTCACGCGCGGATCGGGCGCCGCGTTTCGTCGGCGACCCAGGCGAGATATTCAGGCAGGCCCGCCGTCACCGGCCAGGCAACGATCTCCGGGACCTCATACGGATGCAGCGCGCGGATGGTGTGCTCGACCTCGGCATAGCGCGCTGTCGTCGTCTTGATCAAGAGCGGCAGTTCATCTGCCTCCTCCATTGCGCCGCGCCAGCGGTAGATCGAGTGCACGGCCGGCAGCCGGTTGACGCAGGCCGCCAGATTCTGCTCGACCAGGGTGCGCGCGATGCGATCTGCCACGTCGCTGTCCGGGCAGTTCGTCAGCACGATGAGCACGTCGCCGTTCATTTCAGCAGGCGGCGGCGCGTCAGTCCGAGCGCAAGCGCGAAGCACACCGCGCCCCAGGCCGCCAGCAGCAGCAGATCGCGCGCCGGCTCGACGGGCCAGCGCCCCAAAGCCAGGGGTCGCACCAGGTTCACCGCAGCCGTCACCGGCAGCCACTCGGCCGGAGTGCGCAGCCAGTCCGGCAGTTGTGTGAGCGGAAAGTACACGCCTGACAGGAACACCAGCGGCATGACGACCACGGTGAAGTAGTTGGACAGCAGGTCGTAGCTGCGGGCCACGGCGTTGACGATCAGCGCCATCGCCGAAAACACGAGTGCGATGAAGAAAGCGCAGGGCAATACCAGCACCGACAGCGGTTCGCGCGCGATGCCGAGCAGCCAGATCATCACCAGGATGCAGAAGGCCGTGAATGTGGCCTTGCTCGCGGCCCAGATCATCTCGCCGAGGAGCAGGTCGTCGACCGCCAGCGGTGTATGCAGGATCGCATCCCAGGTCTTCTGCACGTGCATGCGCGAGAACGCGCCCCAGAGCGACTCGAACTTCGCCGAGTACATCACGCTCATCGCGATCGAGCCGCTCGCAAGAAACTGCAGGTAGCTGACCCCGTCGACCTGCGGCAGCAGGCTGCCGAGGCCGTAGCCGAACGCAGCGATCGTCAGCAACGGCTCGACGACGTTGGTCAGCAGGCGTTCGACGAAGAGCTTCTGCCAGACGAGAAAGTTGCGCCGCCACACCGGAATGAAGCGCCATGACAGCCGCGGCGGCGCCCAGGTCGAGTCGGTCGTTGCGTTTACGGTTTCCGCGCTCATGACTCGTCGCGCATTTCGCGCCCCGTCAGCTTCAGGAACAGGTCTTCGAGATCGGCCGGCCGATGCAGGTAACGCAGGCCCGGTCCCGCTTCGAGCGCGTCGAGCAGGGCCGCCGGATCACGCGCGTAGCAGAAGACCGTCTCGCCGGTCATCTCCATGCGCGGGACCAGCGGCCGCGCGACCGATTCGGCCCAGGATCGCGCGCCATCGCCGTAGATCTCGATCACCTGCGGTTCGATGTGCTCGCGGATCAGTTCGCGCGGTTCGCCCTCGGCGATCATGCGCCCGTGGTCGATCACGGCCAGGCGGTCGGCAAGCCGCTCCGCTTCGTCCATGAAGTGCGTCGTCAGCAGGATCGTCTTGCCGCGCGCGAGCAACGCCTTGAGCCGCTCCCAGATCAGGTGCCGCGCCTGGGGATCGAGTCCGGTCGTCGGCTCGTCCATGAAGATCAGGTCGGGATCGTTGACCAGCGCGCGCGCCAGTGTCAGCCGTCGTTTCATTCCGCCGGACAGTTCGCCGATGCGCGCGTCTTTCTTGTGGCCGAGGCTCGCGAATTCCAGCAGTGTGGGCAGACGCCGCTTGACCTCGCGATCCGGAAGTCCGTAGTAGCGGCCGTAGACCACAAGGTTCTCGCTCACGGTGAAATCCGGATCGAGGTTGTCGGCCTGCGGCACGACCCCGACGCGAATGCGCGCCCGGCGAGCCTCGCGCGGCACGGGCTCACCGACGAGGTGGATCGTCCCGCCATCGGGCCGGGTCAGTCCGAGGCAGCAGCGCAGCGTCGTTGTCTTGCCCGCCCCGTTGGGTCCGAGCAGCGCGTAGCACTCGCCGCGGCGGATCGAGAACGAGATGCCGTCCACCACCAGCGTGTCGCCATAGAGCTTGCGCAAGTCCCGTACGCCGAGGACTTCGTCGGCGATCGTGAGCGGTGCAGTGACCGTGTCCATGGCACAGAAAAGCAAAAGGCCTGCCGTCAGGCAGGCCCTTGCAGTCTATCCGAGCGATCGCTGGCGCGTGCGGATCAGCTCGCTTCCTGCGTCTCTTCCTGCGCCACCGGCTGCGGCCGGTCGACGAGTTCCATGAATGCCATCGGTGCGTTGTCGCCAACGCGGAATCCCATCTTGAGAATGCGCGTGTAGCCGCCGTTGCGCGCCTTGTAGCGCGGCCCGATCTCGCTGAAGAGTTTCACCACCATTTCTCGATCGCGCAGGCGGCTGAACGCCAGCCGCTTGTTCGCCAACGTGGGCTCGCGGCCGAGCGTGATCAGCGGTTCGACGACGCGCCGCAGTTCTTTGGCCTTCGGCAGCGTGGTCTTTATCGCCTCGTGGCGCAGCAGCGAGTTCGTCATGTTGCGCAGCATGGCCAGCCGATGGCTGCTGGTGCGGTTCAGTTTCCGCAGTCCGTGTCCGTGTCGCATCGTTGTTCCTTTCAGTCTCTAACAGCCCGCAGGGCGGGCGGTTGTGGATCCGACTCTTCGATCCCTCGCGGGCGGGTCGGTGGTCTTCCTTGGGACAGGGTGGGCCCCGCTCCTGTCTCTCCTCGCTATTCGCTTTGACCAGTCCGTGACGGAACTGGCCGCGCTCGATCCCACATTACTTGTCGAGGCCCGCGGGCGGCCAGTTCTCCAGCTTCATGCCGAGCGTGAGGCCGCGTGCGGCCAGCACTTCCTTGATCTCGTTCAGCGATTTGCGGCCCAGGTTCGGCGTCTTCAGCAGCTCGTTCTCCGTGCGCTGGATCAGGTCGCCGATGTAGTAGATGTTCTCGGCCTTCAGGCAGTTGGCCGATCGGACCGTCAGCTCCAGATCGTCGACCGGACGCAGCAGGATCGGATCGACCTGCGGTGAGCGCGACGAGGCCTGCGCGGTCGACTCGGCCATGCCCTCCAGGGCACCGAAGACCTGCAGCTGATCCATCAGGATCCGCGCGGACTGGCGCACGGCTTCTTCCGGCGTCATCGCGCCGTTGGTCTCGATCGTCATCACCAGCTTGTCGAGGTCCGTACGCTGCTCGACGCGGGCTGCTTCGACCGCGTACGAGACGCGCTTGACCGGGGAGAACGACGCGTCCATCACGATGCGGCCGATCGCCTTCGAATGATCCTCGCGGAAGGCGCGCACGTTACCCGGGACGTAGCCGCGGCCCTTCTCGACCTTGATCTGCAGCTCGAGCCGGCCACCGCCGGACAGGTGTGCGATCACGTGATCCGGGTTGACGATCTCGACGTCGTGCGGAAGCTCGATGTCGGACGCGGTCACGAGCCCTTCGCCTTCCTTGCGCAGCGTCAGGGTGACTTCGTCGCGGTTGTGCAGCTTGAACACGACGCCCTTCATGTTCAGCAGGATGTCGACCACGTCCTCGCGCACGCCGTCGACCGTCGAATACTCGTGCACGACGCCGGCGATCTGGGCCTCGGTCGGCGCATAGCCGACCATCGACGACAGCAGAATGCGCCGCAGCGCGTTGCCGAGCGTATGGCCGTAGCCGCGCTCGAACGGTTCCATCGTGACGATCGCCGCGTTCGGGCCGATGGCCTCGACCTCGATTGCGCGCGGCTTAAGCAGTGAAGTGCCTGCCATGGTGTTCCCTTCAATACCCTCGGCTCGTTACGCCGATAAGGCTGATGGTTAGGGCTGATAAATGACGAAAGAAGTTGCCCATCCAACTTTCGTGCCGGACCAGCAATGCTGGGCCGACGGTCCATCCCGCGCGCGTCAGCGCGAGTAGAGCTCGACGACCAGCGACTCGTTGACGTCCTGCGCCACTTCGCCGCGGTCCGGCAGCTGCTTGAACTTGCCTTCCATTTTCTTGGCGTCAACATCGACCCACGACGGGAAGCCGGTCTGCTCGGCGAGCGTCAGTGCCTCCTGGATCCGGCCCTGCTTCTTCGCCTTCTCGCGCACGACGATGATGTCGCCCGGCTTGACCAGCATCGACGGAATCCCTGCGGTCTCACCGTTCAGCGTGATCGCACGGTGTGAGACCAGCTGGCGTGCTTCGGCGCGCGTCGCGCCGAATCCCATCCGGTAGACGACATTATCCAGCCGCGACTCGAGCAGCATGATCAGGTGCTCGCCGGTGTTGCCCCGGCGGCGCGACGCTTCCTGGTAGTAGCGGCGGAACTGGCGTTCCAGCACACCGTACATGCGCTTGACCTTCTGCTTCTCGCGCAGCTGCGTGCCGTAATCGGACTGGCGCGCACCCGAGGTGCGACCATGCTGACCCGGCTTCGAATCCGCCTTCGCCTTCGAGTCGAAGGCGCGCCGCGAGCTTTTCAGAAAGAGATCGGTGCCCTCGCGGCGCGAGAGCTTGAGTTTCGGTCCTGTATAGCGTGCCACTTGTAATCCCTTTCATCCTGCGGCCCTGCCGCATTAAGTTCCGGCCGAGTACCGGAACGCGTAGCGGTTCTTTCCGCCCTTGTGATGAAAAATTTCGACTGGCTCTGCCAGCGAAATCTTCAAACTATTCCGCGCGAAAGTAGGTTTGGACTTTCGCGCGCCTATACCCTGCGCCGCTTCGGCGGCCGCACGCCGTTATGCGGGACCGGCGTGATGTCCTGGATCGACGTGATGCGGATTCCGATCGCGTTCAGTGCCCGCACCGACGATTCGCGGCCCGGCCCCGGCCCGGTGATGCGCACTTCCAGATTTTTGATGCCATGCTCCTGCGCGGCGCGGCCTGCGTTCTCGGCGGCGACCTGTGCCGCGAACGGCGTCGACTTGCGCGACCCCTTGAAGCCCTGTCCGCCGGAACTGGCCCACGACAGCGCGTTGCCCTGGCGGTCGGTGATAGTGATGATCGTGTTGTTGAACGACGCGTGTACGTGCGCGATGCCGTCCGAGACGACCTTCTTGACCTTCTTGCGGGCGCGCTGCTGCGCGGCGACCTGCTGAGCGCTTGGAGCCTTAGCCATCTAGTTTGTCCTCCTCAAGCCGATTTCTTCAACGACACGCCCGCCTTGCGTGGCCCTTTGCGTGTGCGTGCGTTAGTTCGCGTGCGCTGGCCGCGCACCGGCAGTCCGCGCCGGTGTCGCACGCCGCGATAGGTGCCGAGGTCGATCAGGCGCTTGATCGAGAGCTGGATTTCGCGGCGCAGGTCGCCTTCGACCGTCGAACGCGCGATCTCCTCGCGGATGCGCTCGAGCTCCGCATCATTCAGTTCCTTCACCTTCTTGGTGTAGGGCACTCTTGCGGAATCGAGGATCGCGCGCGCCTTGGCGCGGCCGATGCCGTAGATCGCCGTCAGGCCGATCTCGGCATGCTGATGCGGCGGGATGTTGATGCCTGCAATACGGGCCATGAGAGTCCTCGTTTATCCCTGACGCTGCTTGTGACGCGGGTCGGTGCAGATCACGCGCACGACGCGCTTGCGCCGGATGATCTTGCACTTGCGGCACATCTTCTTGACGGAAGCCATCACCTTCATCTCGATCTCCAACCGCGCTACTTGGCGCGGAACACTATGCGGGCCCGCGACAGGTCGTAGGGCGTGAGCTCCACCGTGACCTTGTCGCCCGGAAGGATGCGGATGTAGTGCATCCGCATTTTTCCGGATATGTGCCCCAGCACCACGTGCCCGTTTTCCAGCTTCACGCGGAACGTGGCGTTCGGGAGATTCTCGAGAATCTCCCCCTGCATCTGGATCGCGTCGTCCTTGGCCATCGCGTCCCCGGTCTCAGCGCGGCAGCTGGCCGCCGAAACCCTTGAAATTGGTCTTCTTCAGCAGCGATTCGTACTGGTGCGTCATCAGATAGGCCTGCACCTGCGCCATGAAATCCATCGTCACGACGACCACGATCAGCAGCGATGTGCCACCGAAGTAGAACGGCACCGAGAAGCGCGAGTGCAGGAATTCCGGCACCAGGCAGACAACGGTGATGTAGATCGCACCGGCCAGCGTCAGCCGCATCAGGATCTTGTCGATGTACCGCGCGGTCTGCTCGCCCGGCCGGATTCCTGGCACGAAGGCGCCACTCTTCTTCAGGTTGTCCGCGGTCTCCTTGCTGTTGAAGACCAGCGCCGTGTAGAAGAAGCAGAAGAACACGATCAGCGCGGCGTACAGGAACATGTACAGCGGCTGCCCCGGGGACAGCGCGGCAGCCAGGTCGCGAATCCAGCGCGTTGCATCGCCGGTCGTGAACCAGCTCGCCAGCGTCGCCGGAAACAGGATCAACGACGAGGCGAAGATCGGCGGGATCACGCCCGACATGTTGATCTTCAGCGGCAGGAACGAGCTCTGCCCACCGTAGATCTTGTTGCCGACCTGGCGCTTGGCGTAGTTGACTGTGATCTTGCGCTGGCCGCGCTCGACGAACACGACGAATGCCGTCACGACGATGATCAGCGCGATGATGAAGATCGCCGAGAGCGGGCTGATGCCGCCCGTCCGCACCAGTTCGAAAAGCCCGCCGATCGCATTCGGCAGGCCGGCCACGATCCCCGCGAAGATCACGATCGATATACCGTTGCCCAGGCCGCGCTCGGTGATCTGTTCGCCGAGCCACATCAGAAAAATGGTTCCGGTCACCAGCGAAACCACGCAGATGAAGCGGAACATCAGGCCCGGATCGAGCACCAGTCCCTGCTGCGACTCGAGCGCGACCGAGATGCCGATCGCCTGGAAGACCGCCAGGCCCAGCGTGCCGTAGCGCGTGTACTGCGTGATCTTGCGGCGGCCCGATTCGCCTTCTTTGCGCAGCGCTTCGAGCGAGGGCAGCACATACGTCAGCATCTGCATGATGATCGACGCCGAGATGTACGGCATGATCCCCAGGGCAAACACCGAGAAGCGCGACAGCGCGCCGCCCGAGAACATGTTGAACAGCCCCAGGATCCCGCCCTGCTGCGAGTTGAACAGCTGCCGCAGCTGGTCCGGATCGATCCCCGGCACCGGGATGTGCGTACCGATCCGGTAGACGACGAGCGCCAGCAGCAGGAAGAACAGGCGCCGTTTGAGGTCGCCGTACTTGCCCGTGCCGCCGATCGTCGGTGATGCGCTGGTTGCCACTCGGGAACGCCCTGTTTACGTCAGATGAGGCCGATCACTGCTTTTTCGATGGAGCCTTCTTTTCGGCCGGCTTCTCGGCCGGCTTTTCGGCTGGCTTGTTCACCGCGGCCCTGATTGCGGCCGCCTTGTCCGCGGCCGCCTTCTTGGCTGCTGCCTTCTTCGCAGTCTCCGGCGTCACCGCTGGTTCGGCTACCGAACCGCCGGCCGCCTCGATCGCCGTCTTCGCGCCCTTCGTAGCGCCGATACCCCGGACCGCCACCTTGCGCTTGAGTTCGCCGGTCTTGACCACGCGCGCGTCGAGCGCCAGCGCCGACACGACGCCGGCCTGCTTCAGCACGGCCAGATCGATTTCGTCGAGGCCCAACCGCTCGAGGTCGCTCAGACGCACCGTCTCGACGAACTTCCGTGCGAGCGAGGTAAAGCCGCGCTTCGGCAGGCGGCGATACAGCGGCATCTGGCCGCCCTCAAAGCCAACCTTGTGGAAGCCGCCCGCGCGGGACTTCTGGCCCTTATGACCACGGCCGGCGGTCTTGCCCCAGCCCGAGCCGATGCCACGGCCGACGCGATGTCGCGCGCTCTTGCTGCCCGCCGCCGGTTTCAGTTGATTCAGGCGCATGGAATCCCCGCTTACTCGCCGACCCGCACCAGGAAGGCGACCTTGTTGATCATGCCGCGCACCGCCGGCGTGTCTTCGAGCTCACGCGTCTGGTGCATCTTCGTCAGACCGAGTCCGCGCACAGTCGCCTGATGCGCCACCTTGGCGGAGATCGGGCTCTTGACGAGCGTGACTTTCAGCGTCTTCTTCATCGTCGGTCCCCGCGTCAGCCGAGCATTTCCTCGACCGATTTGCCGCGCTTGGCGGCGATCTCGGCCGGGGTGCGCAGCTTGCCGAGCGCGTTCAGTGTCGCGCGCACCATGTTGTACGGGTTCGTTGACCCGTGCGACTTCGCGACAATGTTGCGGATGCCCATCACGTCGAAGATCGCGCGCATCGGACCACCGGCAATCACGCCGGTACCGTCGGCCGCGGGTGCGAGGATCACCTTCGAGGCGCCATGCTTGCCCTCGACCAGGTGATGCAGCGTGCCGTTCTTCAGCGGCACACGCTCCATGCCGCGCCGCGCTTTTTCCATCGCCTTCTGCACTGCCACCGGCACTTCGCGCGCCTTGCCCTTGCCCATTCCGACGCGCCCGTCGCCGTCACCCACTACGGTGAGCGCGGCAAAACCAAGGATCCGACCGCCCTTCACCACCTTCGTGACGCGGTTGATCGCGATCATCTTTTCCTTGATGCCGTCGTCACGCTCCTCGGAGACGACACCCTTCGGTTGCACTTTCGCCATGTGTGCCCCTTAGAACTTCAGGCCGGCTTCACGCGCGGCATCGGCCAGCGCCTTGACGCGGCCGTGGAATCGGTAACCCGCGCGGTCGAACGCGACGCTCTCGATGCCCGCCGCCTTCGCCTTCTGCGCGATGCGCGTGCCGACGATCCGGGCCGCGCCGACGTTTCCCCCGCGGCCCTTCGCGGTCGTGATCTGCGTGCGCACCTCCGGTTCAACCGTCGAGGCCGTTGCAAGCACCTTGCCGCCATCGGCGGAGATCACGCTTGCGTAGATGTGCAGGTTGGTGCGGTTGATCGTCAACCGCTCGATCTTCTGCAGCGCGATGCGCACGCGCGTGGCACGCGCGCGACGCAGCCGGGATTCCTTTTTCTCGATCATGGATGACCTCTCACCGCCTACTTCTTCTTGGTCTCTTTGATGACCACGACTTCGTCGACGTACCGCACGCCCTTGCCCTTGTAAGGCTCGGGCGGCTTGTAGCCACGCACCTCGGCCGCGACCTGGCCGACCTTCTGCTTGTCGGCGCCCTTGATCACGATTTCGGTCTGGCTCGGCGTCTCGCACTTCACGCCGGCCGGCATCTGGTGAACGATCGGGTGCGAGAAGCCGAGCGACAGGTTCAGCTTGTCGCCTTGTGCCTGCGCGCGGTAGCCGACGCCGACCAGCGACAGCTTCTTCTCGTAACCCTTCGAAACCCCCTGCACCATCCCCGCCACCAGCGCACGCAGCGTTCCGCTCATCGCGCTGGCTTCGCGCGAGGCATCGACGGCGGTGAACGCCACCTGACCATCCGCCACTGACACCTTGACCCGCGCCGACGTAGGTTGCTGCAGCGTACCGAGCGGCCCCTTCACCGTGATGTGGCTTGCGCTGACCTGGACGTCGACGCCCTTGGCCACGCTCACCGGAATCCTTGCAACTCGAGACATGTCGTTCCTCCGCCCGTTACGCGACGTAGCAGAGCACTTCGCCGCCGACGCCCTGGCTGCGCGCCTTGCGGTCGGTCATCACGCCGCGCGACGTCGAAACGATTGCGACGCCGAGCCCGTTCATCACCGGCGGGATGTCGTCGCGGCCCTTGTAGACGCGCAGGCCCGGGCGCGACACGCGCTCGAGGCTCTCGATCACCGGGCGGCCGGCGTAGTACTTCAGGCCGATGCGAAGTTCGGGCTTGCCGTCGTTGGCATGCACCTGGAAGCCCTCGATGTAGCCCTCGTCCTTCAGGACCTGGGCAATCGCCACCTTGACCTTCGACGACGGCATCGCGACTTCAGGCTTCTCCACCCGCTGCGCATTGCGGATGCGGGTCAGCATATCGGCGATGGGATCACTCATGCTCATGTGCGTCTCCTCGCTTACCAGCTGGCCTTGGTGAGGCCCGGGATGTCGCCGCGCATTGCGGCCTCGCGGATCTTGGCGCGCGCCAGACCGAACTTGCGGAACGTTCCGCGCGGGCGTCCGGTCATCGCGCAGCGGTTACGCAAGCGCACCGGGCTGGCGTTGCGCGGCATTGCCTGCAGCCGCTTCATCGCGTCCATGCGCTCGTCCATCGAGCGCGTCTGGTCTTCGATAATGGCCTTCAGCTCGGCGCGCCTGGCGGCGTGCTTCTTGACGGCGGCTTCGCGCTTGGCTTCGCGATTCTTCAATGCGAGTTTTGCCATGGAGTCTTCTCGCCTCAATTACGGAACGGGAACCGGAACGCGGCGAGAAGCGCCTTGGCTTCTTCGTCCGTCTTCGCGGTCGTCGTGATGCTGATGTTCATGCCCCGGAGCTTGTCGATCTTGTCGTACTCGATCTCCGGAAAGATGATCTGTTCCTTCAGCCCGATGTTGTAGTTGCCGCGGCCGTCGAATGCGCGGCCCGATACGCCACGAAAGTCGCGGACGCGCGGCAGCGCGATCGTCACGAGGCGGTCGAGGAACTCGTACATCCGTTCGCCCCGCAGCGTGACCATGGTCCCGATCGCCAGGTTTTCGCGGATCTTGAAGTTCGCGATCGCCTTGCGCGCCTTGGTGACCACCGGCTTCTGGCCGCCGATCTTAGTCAGGTCGCCAACGGCCATCTCGATGTTCTTCTTGTCGTTGACCGCCTCGCCGACGCCCATGTTGAGCGTGATCTTCGCAATGCGCGGCACCTGCATCACGGTCTTGTAGCCGAACTTGCTCATCAGTTCGGGCACGATCTTCTCGCGGTACTGGGTCTGCAAACGCGCCATGGCCCGTTCCCTTACTGCTTGGCGCCGACGACGGCGCCGTTGCTCTTGAACACGCGGACTTTCTTGCCGTCCACGAGCTTGATGCCGACCCGGTCGCCCTTGCTGGTGCCCGGGTTGAACAGCATCACGTTGGACTGGTCAATCGGCATCGTCTTGTCGGTGATGCCGCCGGCGACTCCCTTCATCGGGTTCGGCCGCGTGTGCTTCTTGACGATGTTGACGCCCTCGACCACGAGGTGCCCCGCGTCGACCCGTCGCAGCACGACACCGCGCTTGCCCTTGTCCTTGCCAGCGATAACGACGACTTCGTCGCCCTTGCGGATGCGTTCCATGCCCGCTCCTTACAGAACTTCCGGCGCCAGCGACACGATCTTCATGAACCGCTCGGTCCGCAGTTCGCGCGTGACCGGTCCGAAGATGCGGGTGCCGATGGGCTCCAGCTTGGGGTTCAGAAGAACCGCCGCGTTGTTGTCGAACTTGATCGCGGAGCCGTCGCTGCGGCGCAGCCCCTTGGCCGTGCGCACCACGACGGCGCTGTAGACCTCGCCCTTCTTGACGCGGCCGCGCGGCGCGCATTCCTTGATCGTGACCTTGATGACGTCACCGATGTTCGCGTAGCGGCGCTTGGAGCCGCCCAGCACCTTGATACACATCACCGAGCGCGCGCCGGTGTTGTCGGCGACGTCGAGCATCGTCTGCATCTGAATCATGGCTATCGCATCCCAACTTGAACCGCCGGCCCGATACCGAATGCTTCGGATCGAACCCGGCGGCCAGTCTTGGTCCCGTCCGGGTTGAGGAACCCGCAGTGCGCTCGTCCTGTGCCCCGCCGCCGGCGGGGGGACGAAGCGCGCTGACGCGCTCCGGAATATCGCCTTTACCGCTGCTGCACTTGCCTGGCTCCGCGACTGCCGAGGTGTGGCTCCAAGCCGATCGCGGAAAGCCTGAAATTGTATCCGCTACTGCGGCAGCGCCGCAAGCTAGATCGTCTCCGCCGCCTCGACCACGCGCGTCACTGTCCAGGTCTTGGTGCGGGACAGCGGCCGCGCCTCGGCGATCTCGACGATGTCGCCCTCATTCAGCGCGTCGGTTTCATCATGGGCGTGGTAGCGGTTCGACTTGACCACGTACTTGCCGTAGACGGGGTGCTTGACCCGGCGCTCGACCACCACGGTCACCGTCTTCGTCATCTTGTTGCTGACCACCTTGCCCACCAAGGTCCGCGTCAGCTTCTTCCTCGCTTCGCTCATTTGCCCGCCGCCTTCTGTGCCAACACGGTGCGCACGCGCGCGATGTCGCGCCTGGTCCGCTTCAGCTGACTGGTGTTCTGCAACTGCTGCGTGGCCTTCTGCATGCGCAACGAGAAGTGCGCCTTCTGCAGTTCCTGCAGCTCCTTGGCCAGCGCGCCGGCATCCTTGGCGCGCATTTCCTTGACGTTCATCGTCAATCTCCTCAGCGGGCTCAGTGGCCGAGCTGACGCACCACGAAGGTGGTCTTCAGCGGCAGCTTGGCGGCTGCGAGCGCAAAGGCTTCGCGCGCCAGCGCCTCGGTCACGCCGTCCAGTTCGTACACGACGTTGCCTGGACGCACCTCGGCGACCCAGTACTCGGGGTTGCCCTTGCCGTTGCCCATCCGGACCTCGGCCGGTTTCTGCGAGATCGGCTTGTCCGGAAAGATGCGAATCCAGACACGGCCGCCGCGCTTGATATGCCGGCTGATCGCGCGCCGGGCCGCCTCGATCTGGCGCGCGGTCAGGCGGCCGCGCTCCGTGACCTTCAGGCCGTACTCGCCGAAGGACACGTGGGCGCCGCGCAGCGCCAGACCGCGGTTACGGCCCTTGTGCTCCTTGCGGTATTTGCGACGTGCGGGTTGCAGCATGGCCTACTCTCCGTCTTTCGTGCCGCCCTCGCCGGGCGTCTTCGCCGCGACCTTGCGCACGCGCTTGACGACCGGCTTGGCCGGCTCTTCCTTCGGTTTTTCCGCGGGCGCCGCCTCTGCCGGTACCACTTCGGCGCTCGTCTTGCGCGCGCGTCGGGCCGGCGCCTTGGCTGGCGGACGGCTGTCCGGGCGGCCTTCTCCTCGACGCGGCCGACGCTCCTCGCGATCGGGCGCCGGCGTGGCATCGGTCGCGGCCGGTGCATCGTTGCGACCCAGCGTGTCGCCCTTATAGACCCAGCACTTGACGCCGATGACGCCGTAGGTGGTCTTGGCCTCCGAGAAACCGTAATCGATATCGGCGCGCAGCGTATGCAACGGAACTCGGCCTTCGCGATACCACTCGGTCCGCGCGATCTCGATGCCGTTGAGCCGTCCGGCGCTCATGATCTTGATGCCCTGCGCGCCCAGCCGCATCGCGTTCTGCATCGCCCGCTTCATCGCGCGACGGAACATGATGCGCTTCTCGAGCTGCTGCGTGATCGAATCGGCGATCAGCTGGGCATCGAGCTCGGGCTTGCGGATCTCCTCGATGTTCACGTGCACAGGCACGCCGAGCATCTTCTGCAGCGTCGACTTCAGCGACTCGATGTCCTCGCCCTTCTTGCCGATCACCACACCCGGACGTGCCGAGTAGATCGTAATGCGCGCGTTCTTTGCCGGACGCTCGATCAGGATGCGGCCGACCGAAGCGCTACGCAGCTTCTTGCGTAGGAATTCGCGGACTTCCAGGTCCTCGCGCAGCATGCGCGCGAATGCTGGCCCGGTCGCGAACCAGCGCGAGCCCCAGTTACGGGATACGGGAAGACGAAAACCGGTGGGATTGATCTTCTGACCCATGGATCACCTATTTCTTCTTGGGCTTGGCGTCGCCCACCGTCACGATGATGTGGCAGGTCTGCTTGCCGATACGGGCGCCGCGGCCCTTCGCGCGTGCAGCGAAGCGACGCAGCGTTGCGGCCTTCTCGACCTGGATACCGGTAACGCGCAGTTCGTCGATATCGGCGCCGTCGTTGTGCTCGGCGTTGGCGATTGCCGATTCCAGCGCCTTCTTGATGATCCCGGCGGCTTTCTTCTGCGTGAAGCCGAGGATGTTCAGCGCCTTGTCGACCGGCTTGCCACGAATCAGGTCGGCGACCAGCCGTCCCTTCTGGGCCGACAGCCGCACTCCGCGCACCGATGCAGTCGTTTCCATCGTCATCACCCTACTTCTTCGCCACGACGGCCTTCTTCTCCGTCGAGTGGCCCTTGAAGGTCCGCGTCAGCGCGAATTCGCCGAGCTTATGGCCGACCATGTTTTCGTTGATGTACACCGGCACATGCTGCTTGCCGTTGTGCACGGCGATCGTCAGGCCGATGAACTCAGGCAGGATCATCGAGCGACGCGACCAGGTCTTGATCGGCTTCTTGTCGCGCGTTGCCTGCGCCGTTTCGATTTTCTTCAGCAGATGCCCGTCGACGAACGGGCCCTTTTTCAGAGAACGAGACATTCAGGACCCCTTACTTGCGATGCCGGCGCTGCACGATCATCGTGTCGGTGCGCTTGTTATTGCGGGTACGGTAGCCCTTGGCCAGCTGACCCCAGGGACTGACCGGATCGCGCTTGGTGCCGGTGCGGCCTTCGCCGCCGCCGTGCGGGTGATCGATCGGGTTCATCGCCACGCCGCGCACGGTTGGACGCACACCGCGCCAGCGCATCGCGCCCGCCTTGCCGATCTGGCGCAGGCTATTCTCTTCGTTGCCAACTTCGCCGATCGTCGCGCGGCAATCGATCAGCACACGCCTGATCTCACCTGACCGCAGCCGCAGCTGTGCGTAGGTGCCTTCCCGCGCCAGCAGCTGCACCGAGGTACCGGCCGCGCGCGCGAGCTGCGCCCCCTTGCCTGGTTGCATCTCGACACAGTGCACCGTGGTGCCGACCGGTATGTTCCGCAGCGGCAGCGTGTTCCCAACCCGGATCGGCGCTTCGTTGCCGCTCATCAGCTGCGCACCGACCGTGAGGCCCTTCGGCGCAACGATGTAGCGACGCTCGCCGTCGGCGTAAACCAGCAGCGCGATGTGCGCCGAGCGGTTCGGGTCGTACTCGAGGCGCTCGACCTTGGCCGGCACACCGTCCTTCGCGCGCCTGAAATCGACGACGCGATAGTGCTGCTTGTGCCCGCCGCCCATGTGCCGCGTCGTGATACGGCCGCTGTTGTTGCGACCGGACGAACGGATCTTCTTTTCCAGCAGCCCGGCGTGTGGCTTGCCCTTGTGCAGGGCTTCATTGACGACCTTGACCAGCCCGCGCCGGCCGGCAGACGTCGGTTTGACCTTGACGAGTGCCATTTATTTCACCTCTTGCGCGAAGTTGATCTCCTGACCTTCCTTCAGGCACACGTACGCCTTGCGCACGTTGCCGCGCTTGCCGCTCATGCGGCCGAAGCGCTTGCTCTTGCCCTTCTGGTTCAGGATGGAAACCTTGTCGACCTGCACCTTGAACAGCAGTTCGACCGCGGCCTTGATTTCCTGCTTGGTCGCGTCCTGCATCACCCGGAACGCGACCTGGTTATTCTTCTCGCCGATCATCGTGCTCTTCTCGGAGACGATCGGCGCCAGCAGCACGCTGTACGAACGGTCCTGACGGTTGCCGGCGCTCATCCCCACATCTCCTCGAGCCTGGCGATCGCCGGCTTGGTGACGATCACCTTCTTGTAGTGGATCAGTGACAAGGGATCCGCGTAGCGCGGTTCGACCACCAGCACGTTCTTCAGGTTGCGCGCGGCGAGATACAGGTTCTCGTCCACGGCATCCGTGATGATCAGCACCGACTCGAGCCCCATCGCCTTCAGCTTGTCGGCCAGCTGCTTGGTCTTCGGCGAGTCGACCGCGAGGCCGTCGACCACCGCGATGCGGTCGTCGCGCACGAGCTGCGACAGGATCGACGTCATGCCGGCGCGGTACATCTTCCTGTTGACCTTCTGCGTGAAGTTCTCGTCCGGCGAGTTCGGGAAGGTGCGACCGCCGCCGCGCCAGATCGGACTCGAGGTCATGCCGGCGCGCGCCCGACCGGTCCCCTTCTGCCGCCACGGCTTGCGCGTCGAGTGCTTGACTGTCGTGCGGTCCTTCTGCGCACGCGTGCCCTGGCGCGCGTTGGCCTGATACGCCACGACGATCTGGTGCACCAGCGCTTCGTTGAATTCGCGACCAAATACCGTCTCGGGTGCCGGCGTGGTGCCGGCGGCCTGGCCCTGGGCGTTGAGTAGCTTGAGTTCCATCGCCCCTCCTTAGGCCTTGGCTGCCGTTTTGACGACGACCTTAGCCTTGACGGCCGGACGCACGACCACGTTGCCCCCGGCGGCTCCCGGAACGGCGCCCCTGACCAGCAGCAGGCCGCGCTCGGCGTCGATGCGCGCCACGACGAGGTTCTGGGTCGTGCGCTGCTCGTCACCGAGATGGCCGGCCATGCGCTTGCCCGGGAACACCCGGCCCGGATCCTGCCGGTTGCCGATCGAGCCCGGTGCATTGGTTGAGACCGAATTGCCGTGAGTCGCGCGGTTCGACGAGAAGTGATGCCGCTTGATGGCTCCGGCGAAACCCTTGCCGATCGTCACGCCGGTGACGTCGACCTTCTGACCGACGCTGAAGATATCCAGCCCGAGTGGCGCGCCCGCTTTCAGTTCGGCGGCCTGCGCTGCCTCGACGCGGAACTCGCGCAGCACCGCAGCGGCCTCGACACCGGATTTGGCGTAATGGCCGGCCTGTGGCTTGGCAACACGGGAAGATTTCTTGGAACCATAGGCGACCTGGACCGCGGAGTATCCGTCGGTGTCGGCGGTCTTGACCTGGCTGACGCGGTTGTTCGACACGTCCAGTACTGTCACCGGAACGGACTCGCCGTCATCGGTGAAGATGCGCGTCATGCCGACTTTCCGGCCCAATAGGCCGAGAGTCGAGCGAGCTTCGCTCATTCTTATCTCCATCCCCGGCTTCGATTGGCCGGGACCGAAAATTTGTTGCAAGGGCCGCTTGGAAGCAGCCGATGCGTGGTTCGCGGTCGCCATCTACCCGGCGCGCCGCGAAGAACTTGTAATTCTAGCGGAACTGCTGAGGTCCCCGCAAACCTGTCTTCCTGTCGGTCCTTTCCCTACTGGACCTTGATTTCGACGTCGACCCCGGCCGGAAGGTCGAGCTTCATCAGCGCATCCACCGTCTTGTCGGTCGGGTCGATGATGTCCATCAGCCGCTGGTGCGTACGCATTTCCAGCTGGTCACGCGAGGTCTTGTTGACGTGGGGCGAGCGCAGGATGTCGAAGCGCTGGATGCGCGTCGGCAGCGGGACCGGGCCGCGGACCACCGCGCCGGTGCGTTTCGCCGTGTCGACGATCTCGAGCGCCGACTGGTCGATCAGCTTGTAGTCGAACGCCTTCAGGCGGATGCGGATACGTTGGCTTTGCATTTCAGATCCTTTTCAAAGAGCGAGAGGCCGGCCCGCATGGGCCGGCCCGGTATCAACGTAAGCGCGGCCTACTCGACTATTTTTGCCACGACGCCGGCGCCGACGGTACGACCGCCTTCGCGGATGGCAAAGCGCAGTCCTTCTTCCATGGCGATGGGGGCGATCAGCGCCACATCCATCTGGATGTTGTCGCCCGGCATCACCATCTCGGTGCCCGCCGGCAGCGCAATCGAGCCGGTGACATCGGTGGTGCGGAAGTAAAACTGCGGCCGATAGCCGTTGAAAAACGGGGTGTGGCGGCCGCCCTCTTCCTTGCTCAGCACGTACACCTCGGCCTTGAACTTGGTGTGCGGGGTGATGGAGCCGGGCTTGGCCAGCACCTGGCCGCGCTCGACTTCTTCACGCTTGGTGCCGCGCAGCAGCACTCCGACGTTGTCGCCGGCCTGACCCTGGTCGAGAAGCTTTCTGAACATCTCGACGCCGGTGCAGGTGGTCTTCATGGTCGGACGGATGCCGACGATTTCGATCTCGTCGCCGACCTTGACGATGCCGCGCTCGATCCGGCCGGTGACGACGGTGCCGCGCCCGGAGATGGAGAAGACGTCTTCGACCGGCATCAGGAAGGCGCCGTCGATGGCGCGCTCGGGCGTGGGGATGTAGCTGTCGAGCGCATCGGCGAGCTTCATGATGGACTGCTCGCCGAGTTCGCCCTTGTCGCCTTCAAGCGCCATCTTGGCCGAACCCTTGACGATCGGTATGGCGTCGCCCGGAAACTCGTACTTGCTCAGCAGCTCGCGCACTTCGAGCTCGACGAGCTCCAGCAGCTCGGCGTCGTCGACCATGTCGACCTTGTTCATGTAGACGATGATGTAGGGCACCCCGACCTGACGCGCCAGCAGGATGTGCTCGCGCGTCTGCGGCATCGGGCCGTCGGCGGCGCTGACGACAAGGATGGCCCCGTCCATCTGCGCCGCACCGGTGATCATGTTCTTGACATAGTCCGCATGCCCCGGGCAGTCGACGTGGGCGTAGTGCCGGTTCTTGGTCTCGTACTCGACGTGCGCGGTGTTGATGGTGATGCCGCGCGCCTTCTCTTCCGGCGCCGCATCAATCTGGTCGTACGCCTTGGCCTCCCCACCAAACTTCTGCGACAACACCAGCGTGATCGCCGCCGTCAAAGTGGTCTTGCCATGATCCACATGCCCTATCGTCCCGACATTCACATGCGGCTTCGTACGCTCAAATTTGCCCTTGGCCATTGCCGACTCCCTGACTTCCTGCTCTCTCGTCCTTGCTCGTGACGCCGCGGTCATTCGGGACCGAACGCCGATTCGCTGCCTGTTCTGGTGCCCATGACGCGGATCGAACGCGTGACCTCTCCCTTACCAAGGGAGTGCTCTACCACTGAGCCACATGGGCCTCGCGCCGTTCGCTCGTGCTCAACGCCGCGCTTGTTGCTCTAGCTGTTCGTTTATCCCCTTGTAGAACTCTGGAGCGGGTGAAGGGAATCGAACCCTCGTCGTAAGCTTGGAAGGCTTCTGCTCTACCATTGAGCTACAC